>JRYL01001385.1_pt1 | contig 18019 bp, 16 predicted proteins | sample 235391 | NCBI WGS metagenome assembly JRYL01 (sample SAMN03074223, study PRJNA261481) | activated sludge metagenome | biome: Wastewater Treatment Plant; feature: Wastewater; material: Activated sludge; isolation source: activated biomass of a wastewater treatment plant treating wastewater from... ...
CCGGCCGCGCGCGCGAGCTGCGGCCGTCGAACCAGTGGGCTTGCAGGGGCGATGAGGTGGTGGGGGACATGTCAGTGACTCAAGGGGGGACGGCGTGGCGCAAGCAAGCTATCTGATACTCCCGTGTATGTGGCCTTGCAGCGTTCGTCCATCAAGCGATGAAGATGCATACTCCCTGTATAAAGGCGATGATCCTGGTCTGGGTTCGGCATCGTCATCCGATCAAATCCAGCCCCATCATGTCGGCCGCCGCATCGCCAAAGGCGCCCTGCTGCTTCACCAGTTCGCCCGCCAGCTGGTCGGTGCCGCCCTTGATGTGCAGCGTGACCGAGCCGACCTTGGCCGCGTATTCGCTGGCCACGGCGAACGGCCGGTAAAAGCCCAGCGTGAGCACCGTCAGCAGCATGTTTTTCACGCGCAGCCCCACGAAGGCGGCGGTGCGCAGGCTGGTCTTGCTGCGCGCGATGTGGCTGAAGCCGACGTTGTTCCACACCAGCTGGAACAGGCGCGCCTCGCGGTAGGCGCGTGCCGGCAGGCTGACAAGCAGCATCAGCAGCAGCGCGGCCAGCATGGCCAGCAGCGCCATCATCACCATGCCGCCCACGCCCATCTGCCCCATGGCGCCCTGCAGCAGCGCGTAGCCGCCGCCCATCAGCGCCGCGACCAGCAGGCCGACCGCGAAGAAGCACAGCAGAAAGAAGCCCACCGTGGCCAGCCACACCTTCACGAAGTCAGCGTACACCGGCTTCCAGCGGCCCACCTGCCCGCCGATGCGCGCACGCGCCACCAGCAGGCGGCGGTAGTTGTATTCGAGCCGGATCACGCACAGCAGCGTGAGCAGCACCGCCAGGCCGGCCAGCGCGAAGGTGGGGGCTTCAAGCGCCGGCAGCTTGGGCACGCTGCCAGGCTCCTGGGCGATGCCGGTGGGCATGTCGGGCGACAGCGCGGCGGCGCCGAAGAACACCGCCGTCCAGATCGCCGCGATGGCAAACACCGGCCAGCTGGCGATGTAGACCTCTTTCCAACTCGCGGTGAAGGCCAGCCGGATGCCGCGCCAGCGCGTGGCGCCCAGCCTGAAGCGCATGGCGCTGGCCCACAAGAAGGGCGCCAGCACCGCGAAGCCGAAGAACAGCAGGCCGGCGGCCAGCTGCTGGCCGGTCTCCAGCGCCATCTGGTAGGCCAGGTACAGCCCGGCGAAGGCCAGAAAGCCGAACACCATGCGCCGCGTCTCTGCCACGAACTCCAGCGGGCTGCCGGCCACGTGCGTGTGGCTGTAGAAGTACTGCGCCGTGCGCCGCCGCGCCCACGGCGTGTAGAGGCCGAGCGTGACGATGGACAGCAGCAGGTTGACGATCCAGACGCGGAAATACTCGCGCCCCGAGCCGGTGAACTCGACCGGGTGCGCGACGATGGCGGTGCGCGCGGTGCGGCGCTCGCGCGGGGCGCTGTCTGTCAACGCGGTGAACATGCCAAAGACCCCTTCCTTCCTCTGCTGTGTACTTTGGGCCGCAGTGTAGCGGCTGGCAGGGCGGTCAGGCGGCGGGCTGGTGGTTCGGGTTCGAATCGGCCTCTGGCGCTTGGTGGACAAGCGCAAACAGCTATGGTTCAGGTAGCAAGAAAGCGCCCGATCGACGCCGCCACGCGCTGCGGCTGCTCGTGCACCACCCAGTGCGTGGCGCGCTCGATGCGTTGGATCTGCAACTGCGGCACCCAGCGCTCCAGCCCGTCGAGCAGGCCGGGCAGCAGGGCGCTGTCCTGCATCGCCCACAGCACCAGCGTGGGCAGGGGGATGGTGAAGGCCTCGGGTGGCAGCGCCACGCCGGCGGCGGCCACATCGCCGGCGCGCGGCGGGCGCAGGGGCGAGGCGCGGTAGTAGTTCAGCCCGCCCGTCAGCCCGGCGCCGGGGCGGCTGCCGTCGCCCGTCCACACGGCGCGGTACTGGGCGCGCAGCGCGTCGGTCATCCAGCCGGCGCCGTCGGGCAGGACGGGCGCGTTCGCCTCATCGCCGGGCCGGGCCGCATCGCCCGCCAGCGCGGCGGCGGCCTGCTGCATGGCGGCCGCGCCGCTGGCGCCCATCGCGTCGAAGAAGGGCCACAGGCGGGCGAAGTCGCGCTCGGCCAGCAGCGCCTCGGCGTCGGGGCGGATGAGGAAGTTCATGTAGGCGCTGGCGGCCTGCTGCGCCGGGCTGCGCTGCAACTCGCGCGCGAAAGTCTGCGGGTGCGGCGAGTTGATGATGACCAGGCGCTGCATCAGCTTGGGCCGCGCGGCGGCCAGGTTCCAGGCCAAGGCGCCGCCCCAGTCGTGCGCCACCAGCGCGGCCAGTTGGCCGCCTTCACCACATTCCGCGGCGATGAGGGCAGCGATGTCCTGCAGCAGTTGCCTGGGGTGGTAGGCGGCCACGTCGGCGGGGCTGCTGGATTGCTCGTAGCCGCGCAGGTTGGGCGCCACGCAGCGGTAGCCACCGTGCTCGGGTTGGGAGAAGTGGGCCAGCAGTTCGTCCCACGCAAACGCCGCCTCGGGGAAGCCGTGCAGGAACAGCAGCACCGGCCGGCCGCGCGCGCCAGCGCTGCGGCAGCTGAGGGTGATGCCGTGCGGCAGGTCGGCGGTCCAGGTGTCGATCATGGGCGGGCTCCTCGGGCGGTCGGGATGTGTCAGGGCGCTTCAGGCAGCGGAATTGGGCGATAGCCTGTTGGCGCCAATGTGTGGTATCAATATAATAGCTGCTTGCGCCCTGCAATCGGGCGCTAGGCGCCATTTTGATGGTTGGTAAAATTTTCCAAGTTCCCCCCCCTTCCTTGTCTGTGCGGCGGGGCGGGGCAGCGTTTATCGTAAGCCCGTGCCGGGCCGGGCGCTGTCGCGTCAAGGTCTGGGGTTTCGCGGCGCAGCCGTTCAGACACAAGGAGATGGCGCCATGAGCATCCGCATCGTCCGCCTGGGCACCCCGCGTGCGAAAGACGAAGGCCTGCGCATCGGCACCGTGCGGCGCCCGCCGCGCGGCGTGCCCAAGGCGCGCTTTGCCGCCGACGACTGGTACGACGTGTGGTACCCCAACCTGTCGCCCAGCCCCGAGCACATGAAGCTGGCGCTGTCGACCCACACCGAGCCCGATGCGGCCAAGGCGAAGAAGGACTGGGCGCTGTTCACGCGCCTGTTCCGCAAAGCCATGGCCGAGCCCGATGCCGCCCGCACGCTGGACGTGCTGGCGGCGCTGTCGCACCAGACCAATTTCTCGATCGGGTGTTACTGCGAGGACGAGGCGCGCTGCCACCGCTCGGTGCTGCGCGAGCTGCTGCAGGAGCGCGGCGCGGCGCTGGCCTGAGCACGGTTTTTGTGGGAGCGGGCTTGCCCGCGATGCAGCGCGTCATACGCACGGCAGCCCCATCGCGGGCAAGCCCGCTCCTACAGAAAACGCAGCGCCTGGCGCTGACGGGTCAAGCCTCGGCGGCCGATTCTTCATCCGGCGCGGCATCCGCCACCAGTTGCCGCAACCACAGCGCCGCGTCTTCCACGCCCTGCCGCTTGAGGGCCGAGAACAGCATCACCTCACCCCCGCCGGCCTGCAGGCGCGTGATCTGCAGCGCCTTGGCCTGCTCGGTGCGGTTCAGCTTGTCGGCCTTGGTCAGCAGGATCAGAAAGGGCAGGCCGTCCTCGACGCGCGGGCGGATCACTTCGAGCAGCAGCTCGTCCAGCTCCTTCAGCCCATGGCGCGGATCGGCCAGCATGACGATGCCGGCCAGGTTGCGGCGCGACACCAGGTAATTGGCCATCACGCGCTGCCAGCGCACCTTGTCGGCCAGCGGCACCGCGGCGTAGCCGTAGCCGGGCAGGTCGGCCAGCACCGCGTCGTTGGTGCCCTGGCGGCCGACGGCAAACAGGTTGATGTGCTGCGTGCGCCCAGGCTTCTTGGAGGCGTAGGCCAGCTGCGTCTGCTGCGTCAGCGTGTTGATGGCGGTGGACTTGCCGGCGTTGGAGCGGCCGACGAAGGCGATCTCGGGCACCTCGAGCGGCGGCAACTGGTGCAGTTGCGCGGCGGTGGTCAGAAAGCGCGCCGTGTGCAGCCAGCCCAGCGCCTCGCGGCCGGCGGCCGATGCGGGGCTGGCCGACGACGCACGCGGGCGGGAGGGGGCAGGAGGTGGGTTGGGCATGCGGGACAGCCACGGCGGCGCGGCGCAGGGACATTGGGGGGTGACCGGGAGTGGGCATTGTAGAATCGCGGGGTTCAACGTCCCACGACCATTCTTCAAGAAGACGATCGCCCATGAAGTCGCTTGCCGCCCTCCTGACCGCCTCGCTGCTCGCAGCTTCCGCCCACGCCGCCGACGCACCGGCCGCACCGAAGGTCGACCTGGCCAAGGGCTCCGCCAGCTACGCCGCCGTGTGCGTGGCCTGCCACGCGGCCGACGGCAATTCCACCGTGCCCCTGCAGCCCAGCCTGGCGCAGCAGCACCCCGAGTACCTGCACAAGCAGATGGTCGAATTCAAGAGCGGCGTCCGCAAGGACCCGATCATGCAGGGCTTCGCCGCCGCGCTGAGCGAAGAGGATTCGCGCAACATCGCCCACTGGCTGGCGTCGCAGAAGGCCAAGCCCGGCTTCGCCAAGGAGAGAGAACTGGTGCTGATGGGCGAGCGCATCTACCGCGGCGGCATCCCCGACCGCCAGATTCCGGCCTGCGCCGGCTGCCACAGCCCCAACGGTGCCGGCATCCCGTCGCAGTACCCGCGCCTGTCAGGCCAGCACGCCGACTACACCGTCAAGCAGCTGGTGGCCTTCCGCGATGGCACGCGCACCAACAACGCGCAGATGACCGACGTGGCCGCCAAGATGAACGACCGCGAGATCAAGGCGGTCTCGGACTACATTGCCGGCCTGCGCTGAGCGCGGACCGGACTCCCGCCAGCCGCCGAGCCGCGTCCGGTCCAGCCGGCGCGGCTTTTGTTTTTCTCAGGCTTTTCACGTGATCCAGGTCAAGAAATCGCGCCGGCGACTGAACCGAACACGCGGCGGGGCCTCCAACGACCGGCGCGCTGCGTCTCGCGCGCCAGGCTTTTTTGATTGCGCATGACCGCCACCACCAGCACCGAAGGATACGAACCCCAGCGCGGCTCCGCCGTCTGGCGCTCCGGCATGGAGCTGCTGTCGTCGATGCGCTTCGCCATCGCGCTGCTCACCGTCATCTGCATCGCCTCGGTCATCGGCACGGTGATCAAGCAGCACGAGCCGGCCGTCAACTACACCAACCAGTTCGGGCCGTTCTGGGCCGATCTGTTCCTGGCGCTCAAGCTCAACGCGGTGTACAGCGCGTGGTGGTTCCTGATCATTCTGGCGTTCCTGGTCATCAGCACCAGCCTGTGCATCCTGCGCAATACGCCCAAGTTCCTGGCCGACATCCGCAACTACAAGGAGAACATCCGCGAAGGCAGCCTGAAGGCCTTCCACCACAAGGCCGAAGGCCCGCTGGCGCAGGCGCCCGAGGCCGAGGCCCAGCGCATCGGCCAGATGCTGGCCGGCGGCGGCTGGAAGGTGAAGCTGCAGGAGCGCGACACCCCCACCGGCAAGGGCTGGATGGTGGCGGCCAAGGCCGGCGCCGCCAACAAGATCGGCTACATCGCCGCGCACAGCGCCATCGTGCTGATCTGCCTGGGCGGCCTGTTCGACGGCGACCTGTTCGTGCGCGCGCTGACTTGGTTCGGCGGCAAGACGGTCTATTCCGGCGGCGGCTTCGTGTCGGAGGTGAAGCCCGAGCACCGCCTGCCGCCCAGCAACCCCACCTTCCGCGGCAACCTGGTGGTGTCGGAAGGCACGGTGTCCAGCACCGCCATCCTGAGCCAGTCCGACGGCATCCTGCTGCAGGAGTTGCCCTTCGCGGTCGAGCTGAAGAAGTTCATCGTCGAGTACTACTCCACCGGCATGCCCAAGCTGTTCGCCAGCGACATCGTCATCCACGACAAGGAAACCGGCGAGTCGAAGGAGGCGCGCATCGAGGTCAACCATCCGGCCAGCTACAAGGGCGTGCAGATCTACCAGAGCAGCTTCGACGACGGCGGCTCGCGCGTGAAGCTGAAGGCGCTGCCCATGGCCGGCGGCGCCAAATCGTTCGAGGTCGAAGGCACCATCGGCAGTTCGTCGCAGATCACCAACGGCGACGAGAAGCTGACGCTGGAATACACCGCGCTGCGCGTCATCAACGTCGAGAACATGACCAACGACGCCGGCGGCAGCGGTGCCGACGTGCGGAAGGTCGACCTGCGCCAGGCGCTCAACAGCCGGCTGGGCGCGGCCGACAAGACCCCGACGCAGCGCGAGATGCGCAACGTCGGCCCCAGCATCACCTACAAGCTGCGCGACGAGGCCGGCCAGGCCACCGAGTTCCACAACTACATGCTGCCGGTGGACACCGGCGACGGCACGCCGGTGTTCCTGCTGGGCGTGCGCACCGCCACGTCCGAGCCGTTCCGCTACCTGCGCCTGCCGGCCGACGAGGACGGGTCGATGGAAGGCTTCGTGCGCCTGCGCGCGGCGCTGCACGATCCGGCCATGCGCGAGCGCGCGGTGCGCCGCTACGTGCTGAAGGCCGTCGATCCGCAGCGGCCGGAACTGGTGGACCAGTTGACGGCGTCCGCCGCGCGCGCGGTGGGCCTGTTTGCCGGCGTCGAAACGGTGGGCGGCAAGCAGGTCAGCGGCCTGCAGGCCCTGTCCGACTTCATGGAAACCGCCGTGCCCGAGGCCGAGCGCGAGCGCGCCGCCGAGGTGCTGCTGCGCATCCTGAACGGCACGCTGCTGGAGCTGAGCGCACTGGCGCGCGAGACCCAGGGCAAGCCGCCGCTGGTCGAGAGCGAAGCCACCGCCCGCTTCATGACGCAGGCTGTGCTGGCGCTGTCCGACATCAGCCTGTACCCGGCGCCGGTCACCTTCCAGCTGGACGACTTCACCCAGGTGCAGGCCAGCGTGTTCCAGGTGGCGCGTGCCCCGGGCAAGAACGTGGTCTATCTGGGCTGCCTGTTGCTGATTCTGGGCGTCTTTGCCATGCTCTACGTGCGCGAGCGGCGCCTGTGGGTCTGGGTGGCCCCCGATGGCACCGGCGCCAAGGCCACAATGGCGCTTTCCACCAACCGCAAGACGCTGGATGCCGACCGCGAGTTCGAGCAACTGCGTTCCAAACTCTTGACCATCCCCTGAAGGGAGCCCGGCCATGAACACCACGACCCTTGCCCACAATGGCACCCTGACCCTCAACGAAGGCTACTTCGCCCGCCGCACCTGGGGCGACTGGCTGTTCGCGCTGCTCGCCGTCGTCGGTGCCGTGATCGCCTTCCAGCGCTACCACGGCGCGATGGACATCTACGAGAAGTGGATCCTGGCCGGCACCGTGCCGGTGGTCATCTGGCTCGGCTGGTTCTGGCGCCCGGTGCGCAACCTGATGCTGGTGGTGGCGGCGCTGACGCTGCTGGCCATCTTCAGCTACCAGGGCGAGGCCGGGGCCGACTTGCGGCGCGGCGACACGGTGTTCTGGCTCAAGTACTTCCTGTCGAGCCAGTCGGCCATCCTGTGGATGAGCATGATCTTCTTCATGAGCACGGTGTTCTACTGGGGCGGCATGTTCATCCGCAGCCAGCAGGACGCGCTGGAAGGCCTGGGCAGCAAGCTGGCCTGGGTGGCCGTGGGCCTGGCGCTGATCGGCACCATGGTGCGCTGGTACGAAAGCCACCAGATCGGCCCCGGCATCGGCCACATCCCGGTCAGCAACCTGTACGAAGTGTTCGTCATGTTCTGCTGGATGACGGCGCTGTTCTACCTGTACTACGAGGCGCAGTACAAAACCCGCGCCATGGGCGCCTTCGTGATGCTGGTGGTCAGCGCCGCGGTGGGCTTTCTGCTGTGGTACACGCTGGTGCGCGAGGCGCACGAAATCCAGCCGCTGCTTCCCGCGCTGCAAAGCTGGTGGATGAAGCTGCACGTGCCGACCAACTTCATTGGCTACGGCACCTTCGCGCTGGCGGCCATGCTGGGCTTTGCCTACCTCATCAAGCAGCAGGCCGACGAGAAGCGCTGGTACAAGCTGGCACCGATCTGGATCTTCGGCATCGCCCTGAGCTTCGTGCCCATCGCCTTCCGCCAGCGTGGCGTGGGCGAGGCCGGCGGCAGCTACTGGCTGGGCTATGCGCTGATCGCGGCGATGATCGTGGGCGGCATCCTGCTGGGCCGCAAGCGCATTGCCGAGCGGCTGCCGAGCTTCGAGGTGCTGGACGACGTGATGTACAAGTCCATCGCCGTGGGCTTCGCCTTCTTCACCATCGCCACCGTGCTGGGCGCGCTGTGGGCGGCCGAGGCCTGGGGCGGCTACTGGAGCTGGGACCCGAAGGAAACCTGGGCCCTGATCGTGTGGCTGAACTACGCCGCCTGGCTGCACATGCGCCTGATGAAGGGGCTGCGCGGCACCGTCGCCTCGTGGTGGGCGCTGGCCGGGCTGGCGATCACCACCTTCGCCTTCATCGGCGTCAACATGTTCCTGTCGGGCCTGCACAGCTACGGCTCGCTGTAAGCCGCGGGCCGGCGCGGCCCGCCCGTGCGGGCGCTATCAATAACCATAGCTGCCTGCGCTTGCTGTGCAAGGGCTTCAGGTCGATTTGGCTTGAAACGCTTGTGCAGCCTGCGCAAGCCACTATCAAAAGGATATCGCCATGCCAATCCACATCCCGCGCCACGGCTTTGACCACGCCACGCCCAGCGACATCACGCCGCGCGCCATCTACGAGCAGCGGCGTGACCTGATCAAGCTGCTGGCCGGTGGCGCCGCCGGCGCCGTGCTGGCCGGCTGGGCGGCGCGCGACGCCATGGCGCAGACGCCGCGCCCCGGCAAACTGGCGGCCTTGCCCGGCGCCCGTTCTGCGGTGGCCGGCGCGGTGACGATGGAGAAGCTCACCGACTACGGCGACGTCACCGGCTACAACAACTTCTACGAATTCGGCACCGACAAGGCCGACCCGGCGCGCCACGCGCACGCCTTGCAGACCAGCCCGTGGAGCGTCGAAATCGAGGGCCTGGTGAACAAGCCCGGCCGTTACGCGCTGGAAGACCTGCTCAAGCTCAGCCCGATGGAAGAGCGCATCTACCGCCTGCGCTGTGTCGAGGGCTGGTCGATGGTGATTCCGTGGGTCGGTTACTCGCTGTCGGCGCTCATCAAGCGCGTGGAGCCGCAGGGCAGCGCCAGATACGTCGAGTTCGTCACCCTGGCCGACCCGAAGCAGATGCCCGGCCTGCGCTCGCGCGTGCTCGACTGGCCCTACACCGAGGCGCTGCGCCTGGACGAAGCGCTGCACCCGCTGACGCTGCTGGCCTTCGGCATGTACGGCGAGGTGCTGCCGAAGCAGAACGGCGCGCCGGTGCGGCTGGTGGTGCCGTGGAAGTACGGCTTCAAGTCGGCCAAGTCGATCGTCAAGATTCGCTTCATCGAGCAGGAACCGCGCACGGCCTGGAACAAGGCGGCCGCCAACGAATACGGCTTCTATTCCAACGTGAACCCGGACGTGGACCACCCACGCTGGAGCCAGGCCACCGAGCGCCGCATCGGCGAGGACGGCCTGTTCGCCAAGAAGCGCAAGACGCTGCTGTTCAATGGCTACGAGGCGCAGGTGGGGCAGCTGTATGCGGGCATGGACTTGCGCAAGAACTATTGATGCGGTGTGTTGGGTAGCCGAACAGCCGAACAGCCGGACGCAGAGGACGCAGAGATTTCGCAGAGGACGCAGAAAAAAACCTTGAAAAATTTTTCTTTGGATTCTTTTGCGTCCTCTGCGAATCCTTTGCGTCCTCTGCGTCCGGCTGTTGATTTTCTGAATTCCCCGTGACCCTCCGATCCGCCCTGCTGCACCCGCTGGCCAAGCCGCTGGTCTTCGTGCTCTGTCTGTTGCCGCTGGCCTGGCTGGTGTGGGGTGCCGCCACCGACCAGTTGGGCGCCAACCCGGCCGAGGCGCTGATCCGCGGGCTGGGCGACTGGGCGCTGCGTTTTCTGTGCCTGGCGCTGGCCGTCACGCCGCTGCGCCTGCACACGCGCACGCCGCAGCTGGCGCGCTACAGGCGCATGCTGGGGCTGTTCGTGGCCTTTTACGCCAGCCTGCACCTGCTGGCCTATGGCTGGCTCGACATGGGTTTCGATGTGGTCGATATCGGCCGCGACATCCTCAAGCGGCCGTTCATCCTGGTCGGCTTCACGGTCTGGCTGTTGCTGCTGCCGCTGACCTTCACATCCACCAATGCCGCCGTGCGCGCGCTGGGCGGCCGCGCGTGGCAGGCGTTGCACCGGCTGGTGTACGTGATCGCGCCGCTGGCGCTGCTGCATTTCTTCTGGATGCGGGCCGGCAAGAACGACTTCGCCGAGGTGATGGTGTACGCCGCCATCATCGGCGTGCTGCTGCTGGAGCGGCTGTTCCGCTACCTCAAGCCGCGTGGGGTGGCCAGCCGTTAAGTGCTTCTATCTTGATAGTGGCTTGCGCTTGCCACACAATCGCTTCAAGCGAAAAGTGCCTGAAAATGGCTAACGACGAGCGCAAACAGCTATCAAATTAGTATTGATGGGGTTGTGGGAGCGGGCTTGCCCGCGATGCGGCCGTTGTGCTTCACATGCCATTCATCGCGGCCCAGGCCGCTCCCGCGGGCGCCCGTCGCGGCTCAGACCGATTCGCCGCGCCACAAGTCCTGCACCGCCTCGCGCTGGCGGATCACACGGGCGCTGCTGCCATCCACCAGTACCTCGGCCGCGCGCGGGCGGGTGTTGTAGTTGCTGGCCATGCTCATGCAGTACGCACCGGCCGACAGCACCGCCAGCACGTCGCCTTGCTGCACCGCCAGCGCGCGGTCGCGGCCCAGCCAGTCGCCGCTTTCGCATACCGGGCCGACGACGTCGTAGGTGGTGGTCTGTGCGGCCGGGTTTGCTTCAGCCAGCGGCACGATGCGATGGAAGGCCTCGTACAGCGCGGGGCGCGGCAGGTCGTTCATGGCGGCGTCGACGATGCAGAAGTTCTTCTGCTCGCCGGGCTTGAGGAACAGCACCTCGGTCAGGCACACGCCGGCGTTGCCCACCAGCGAGCGGCCGGGCTCGATCATGATCTTGCGGTTGCCGAAGCCGCGCGCGTCCAGCTTGCCCAGCAGCTGTTGCCACAGCACATCGGCCGCGGGCGGCGTGTCGCCGTTGTAGTCGATGCCCAGGCCGCCGCCGAAGTCGATGTGGTGGATGGGGATGCCCGCCGCCTCGATCTGCGTCACCAGGTCCAGCACGCGGTCCATGGCCTCCAGGTAGGGCGCCGATTCGGTGATCTGCGAACCGATGTGGCAATCGATGCCCACCACGCGCAGGCCGGGCAGGCTGGCGGCGTGGCGGTAGGCGGCCAGCGCCTCGTCGTGCGAGATGCCGAACTTGTTGCCCTTTAGGCCGGTGGAGATGTAGGGGTGCGTCTTGGCGTCGACGTTGGGGTTGACGCGGATGCTGACGGGCGCCGTCTGGCCGCAGGCCACGGCCACGCCGCTCAGCACGTCCAGCTCGGCCATGCTCTCGATGTTGAAGCAGCCCACGCCGGCTTCCAGGGCGCGGCGCATCTCGGCGCGCGTCTTGCCGACGCCCGAGAACACGATCTTCGACGGCGTGGCGCCGGCGGCCAGGGCGCGCTCCAGTTCGCCGGCCGAGACGATGTCGAAGCCGCAGCCGGCATCGGCCAGCAGCTTGAGGATGGCGAGCGACGAGTTGGCCTTCATGGCGTAGCAGATCAGCGCCTCGCGCCCGGCCAGCCCGCGCTGGTAGGCGGCCAGCGCGGCCAGGATGGCGGCCTTGGAATAGACGAACAGCGGCGTGCCGTGCTGGCGCGCCAGCTCGGACAGGGCCACGCCTTCGACCATCAGCTGGCCGTTTTGATAGCACACGAAAGGCGCGCCGGGCAGGGGTGCGGCGTTGGCGGACAGGGAGGTCATTCGATCTCGGGCAGATTCGGCAGTGCCAGCGGCGGTGCCTGGGTGGGGGAGGAGGCGGCCTGAGCGGGGCGCGAGCCTCCGAAGACCGTTTGCGGCAGGGTGGCGCGCTGCGCCGCCGCGGGTGTTTCAGGGATGTAGAGCGGTCCTTTCTGGCCGCAGCCGCCCAGCATGGCCGCCAGCGTCAGGGCGCTGACTAGAATGGATCGATGCAGTGGCTGGAACGACATGGGTGAAATTGTAATGACCGACCTGGAATACATGGACCGCGCCGAGGCGCTGCTGCGTGCCATCGAATCGCGCTGCGACGAACTCAACGACAGCACCGACGCCGACATCGACAACCAGCGCGTGGGCGGGATGATCACGATGGTGTTTCCGGACGGCAGCCAGATCGTCGTCAACCTGCAGAAGCCGCTGCACGAGGTGTGGCTGGCGGCACGCTCGGGCGGCTACCACTACACCTTTGCCGACGGCGCCTGGCGCGACACCAAGACGGGCGAGGAGTTCTTCGCGCGCCTGTCGCTGGCCGCCAGCGAGCACGCGGGGCAGGCGCTGCGCTTCGGGCCGGGCGCGGGGTGAGGGCGGGGCGCAACGCCGACGCTCTATATACTCCCCTATATGCTGCCGGCCAGCGCCCGTCCATAAAGCGTTGCGCAGTGATACTCCCCTGATTCTGATTTGACGGCTGCCGGCAGCACCGCGGCCGCGGCACCACCTCGTTCCAATTCCCGATCAAGACAGCAAGAAATTCGTCATTCCGGCGAAAGCCGGAATCCAGGCGGCGTGTGCAAGAACACATGGAGCCCGGCATTCGCCGGGATGACGGTTGTTCACGTTTTGAAGTGCAGGCGGCATCAGTTCTTGAACAGGTCGAGGATGCGGTTGCGTTCTTCAGACGCCGCGGGCGTGCCGTTCTCGGGCGCCAGTTCGGGCTCGGGCCGCGGTGCCAGGCCGGCGCCGCCCAGGTTGCTGATGCCGCCGCCGCGGGCGTATTCCTCGTAGTACCAGTCGCCGCCCACGCGCACCACGCCCTCGGGCGGTTTCGGCTCGGCCACCGGCACGCCCTTGAGGGCGGTGCGCATGTAGTTGATCCAGATCGGCAGGCTCAGGCCACCGCCGGTTTCGCGCGCGCCCAGGTTGCGCGGGGTGTCGTAGCCCATCCACACGGCCGCCACCAGCGTGGGCTGGTAGCCGGCGAACCAGGCGTCCATCGAATCGTTGGTGGTGCCGGTCTTGCCGCCCAGGTCGGGCCGGCCCAGCGCCGCGCTGGCCTTGGCCGCCGTGCCGCTGCGCACCACTTCGTTGAGCATGGTGTGGGTGATGAAGGCGTTGCGCGCGTCGATGGCACGGTTGGCCTCGCTGGGGCCGGCGGGCTGGCTCTCGACCAGCACGCGGCCGGTGTGGTCGGTGATGCGGGTGATCAGGAACGGGTTGACGCGGTAGCCGCCGTTGGCGAACACGGCAAAACCCGTGGCCAGCTGCATGGGGGTGACCGAGCCGGCGCCCAGCGCCATCGTCAGGTAGGGCGGGTGCTTGTCGGCGTCGAAGCCGAAGCGCGTGACCCATTCCTGGCCGTACTGCGGCGTGATGGTCTGCAGGATGCGGATGGAGATCATGTTGCGCGAGCGGGCCAGGCCGCGCTTCATGGTCATGGGGCCTTCGAAGCCGCCTTCGTAGTTCTTCGGCTCCCAGGGCTGGCCGCCGGTGACGCTGCTGTCGAAGAACAGCGGCGTGTCGTTGATCATGGTGGTGGGCGAGAAGCCTTTTTCGAGCGCGGCCGAGTAGATGAAGGGCTTGAAGCTGGAGCCAGGCTGGCGCCACGCCTGCGTGACGTGGTTGAACTTGTTCTTGTCGTAGTCGAAGCCACCCACCAGCGCCTTGACGGCGCCGTTGCGCGGATCGAGGGCCACCAGCGCGCCTTCCACTTCGGGCAGTTGCGTCAGCTCCCAGTCGCCGCGGCTCGTCTTGAGCACGCGCACCACGGCGCCGGGGCGGATGCGGATGTTCGGCCCGGCCTTGGCCGCCAGGCCGGACGACACCGGGCGCAGGCCGGCGCCCGTGATTTCGACCACTTCGCCGCCGCGGCGCATCACGGTGACCTTGCGCGCGCTGGCCTGCGTGACCACCGCTGCAAACAGCTCGCCGGCATCGGGGTGGCTGGCCAGGGCATCGTCCACCGCTTCGCCCAGCTCCTGCGCATCCTTGGGCAGATCGATGAACTTCTCGGGGCCGCGGTAGGCCTGGCGGCGGTCGTAGTCGAGGATGCCGCGGCGCAGCGCCGCGTAGGCAGCGTTCTGGTCGTCGGTGGCGATGGAGGTGTAGACGTTCAGGCCGCGGCTGTAGGTTTCTTCGCCGTACTGCGCGAACATCATCTGCCGCACCATCTCGGCCACGTATTCGGCGTGCACGCGGGTGGCATCGCTGCTGGGGCGGATCACCAGTTCCTGCTGCTTGGCGGCGGCGGCCTGCTCGGCGGTGATGAAGTTGTTTTCCAGCATGCGGTCGATGATGTGGAGCTGTCGCTCGCGTGCCCGGGCGAAGTTGGCGACCGGGTTGGCCGTCGACGGGAACTTGGGGATGCCGGCCAGCATGGCGGCCTCGGCCACCGTCACGTCCTTCAGCGGCTTGCCGAAATAGGTTTCGGCGGCCGCGGCAAAGCCGTAGGCGCGGTTGCCCAGGAAGATCTGGTTCATGTAGATCTCGAGGATCTGATCCTTCGTCAGCATGTGCTCCAGCTTGAAGGTCAGCAGCACCTCGTAGATCTTGCGGGTGTAGGTTTTCTCGGAAGACAGGTAGACGTTGCGCGCGACCTGCATCGTGATGGTCGAAGCGCCCTGCGCCTTTTCGCGCCCCAGGTTGGCCAGCGCGGCACGCGCCACGCCGACGTAGTCGACCCCGCCGTGCTCGTAGAAGCGGGCATCCTCGATGGCCAGGACGGCGTCCTTCATCACCTTCGGGATCTCGCGGATGGGGGTGAGGTTGCGGCGCTCCTCGCCGAACTCGCTGATCAGGTTGCCCTCGGCGGTGTACACGCGCAGCGGCAGCTTGGGCCGGTAGTTGGACAACTCGGACACATCCGGCAGGTTGGGGTAGGCGATGGCCAGCGCCATCAGGCCGGCCATGGCCACGCTCAGGGCGATGGCCAGCAGCGTCCCACCCATCCACGCCAGACCCTTGAGAACCCAGACCAGCCAGCGCGAGCCGGCGGGGCTTGTGCGCTTGTTCACGGCACCGGGCGAATTTTCAGTGGACATAAGACAACATTGGTAAGTTAGTGGGTACTTTCATGAGACATTTGCTGCTGTCTGTAGGACACAAGCGGTAGCATTTGTCGGTGCCGGTACCCGGTGACGCATTGTCCCGCGAGTCGCCAAGGGCCGCCAGCAGCCGGGCAGATACGGTGTTGGCGCGTGCTGCGCGGCGTAACCAAGTGTCGGCAAACGTTAGTTTTTGACAACGAGCGGCCCAGCTTGCGACGGGCTTTTTCTTTGTCCGACAAGGGGCTTACTGCTAGCATTCAAGTGAATTCTTAAGTGTGTTCGACTTCTGCAATAAAAAGTAACGGGATACTGTCTTGAACACTGGGTCGTTGTTCAGCCGTCAACCGGCGCCCATGATCGGGCTCGACATCAGTTCCTCCAGCGCCAAGCTGGTGGAGCTGGGGCAGGATCGTTCCGGCAATCTGACGCTGGAGCGGTGTGGCATCGAGCCGCTGGAGCGCGGCTGGATCAGTGACGGCAATATCGAGAAATTCGACGAAGTCGTGGAGGCGACGCGCCGCCTCGTGGGCAAAAGCGGCACCAAAGCCAAGCACGTGGCCATGGCGCTGCCTGCGGCGGTGGTCATCAGCAAGAAGATCATTTTACCGGGCGGCCTGAGTGAGCGGGAGATGGAGGTCCAGGTCGAATCCGAGGCCAACCAGTACATCCCGTTCTCACTGGACGAAGTGAGTCTGGACTTCTGCGTCGTTGGCCCCAGCGCCACGTCGGCGGGTGATGTCGAGGTGGTGATTGCCGCCTCCCGCAAGGAAAAGGTGGAGGACCGTCAGGGGCTGGCCGAAGCCGCCGGCCTGGTGCCCGTGGTGCTGGACGTGGAAAGCTATGCGTCGCGCCTGGCGGCCAGCCGCGTGATCGGACGCCTGCCGGGTGGCGGCGTCGATGCGCTGATCGCGCTGTTCGAAATCGGCGCGATGACCTCCACCATGCAGGTGCTGCGCAATGATGATCTGATCTATGAGCGCGACCAGGTGTTCGGCGGTGCGCAGCTGACGCAGATGCTGGTTCGCCAATACGGCTTCACGCAGGCCGAGGCCGAAACCAAGAAGCGCGCCGGTGAACTGCCGGACGACTACGGGACGGTGGTGCTGCAACCCTATGTGGAATCGCTTGCCCAGGAACTGGAGCGGGCGCTGAAGTTCTTCTTCACCAGCACGCCGCACAACCGTGTCGACTACATCCTGCTGGCAGGCGGCACCGCCGGCATTCCCGGCCTGACCGAAGCCATCACGCGGCACACCTCGTTCCCGTGCCAGGTGGTCAACCCCTTCGACGGCATGGAGGTCGGGCGCGCCGTGCGCGAGAAGAAGATGCTGCGTGAGGCGCCTTCGTACCTGACAGCCTGTGGCCTGGCCATGCGGAGGTTTCTGCGGTGATACTGATCAACCTGCTCCCGCACCGGGAGATGGCGCGCAAGCGGGCGCGCCAGCTTTTCAATGCATCGCTGGGCATGTCGGCGGTGCTGGGCGCCCTGATTGCCGGCGGCATCTACCTCTGGTACCAGAACGAGATATCGACGCAGCAGAATCGCAACGCCTTCCTGACCAGCGAGATCAAGAAGCTGGATGAGGAAATCAAGGAGGTGGCCACGCTGCAGGAGGAGATCGCCGCCCTGAAGGCGCGGCAGCAGGCCGTGGAGAACCTCCAAGCCGACCGCAACCTGCCGGTGCACCTGCTCAATGAATCCGTCATGCAGCTGCCGGACGGCATCTACCTGAAGGGTATCAAGCAGGAGAACCAGAATGTGCTGCTGTCGGGCGTGGCGCAGTCTAACGAGCGCGTGTCCGAATTGCTGCGCAACCTGTCGCGCAACAGCGAGTGGGTGTCGAAGCCCGAACTGATCGAGATCGTGGCTTCGAACCTCGCGCTGAGCCCGCGCGAGCAGCGCCGTGTCTACAACTTCACGGTGCGGGTGCAGTTGCAACGCGCCAGCGATGCGCTGGCGGCAGCCTCTGCGGCGTCGGCCGCGGCGCGCGGCGCCAAGTCATGAGCGGGCGGTAGACGATGGCTCGAAAGAATATGGATGTTTCCCAGTCGTTCCGGGATCTCGGGGCGCAGTTCCGTGGCCTGGATTCGCGTGACCCGTCCTCGTGGCCGGCGATTCCGCGGTATGTGCTGCTGGCGGCGGTGGCTTTGCTGGTGCTGGGCGCCCTTTGGTATTTCTGGGTGAGTGGTGCAGCAGAAGAGCTGGAGGGCGAGCGTGCCAAAGAGGTCACGCTCCGCGCGGATTACAAGACGAAGCTGCAGCGCGCCGTCAGCCTCGAGGAGTTGAAGAAGCAGCGCGCCCAGGTGATGCAGTACGTGAACCTGCTGGAAAAGCAACTGCCCAGCAAGGCGGAAATGGATGCCTTGCTCTCCGACATCAACCAGGCTGGGTTGGGCCGCAGCCTGCAGTTCGACCTGTTCAGGCCGGGCCAGCTGGTGGTGAAGGACTATTACGCGGAATTGCCGATCGCACTGAAGGTCACGGGTCGTTATCACGACATCGGCGCCTTCACGGCCGATATCGCCAATCTTTCGCGCATTGTGACCCTGAACAACCTGTCGATTGCACCGAGTTCGGACAAGGACAAGGTGGGCGCCTTGACCTTGGAGGCAACGGCCAAGACCTATCGTTACCTGGATCCTGAGGAAATCGCCGCACAGCGGGCTGCAGCGTCCGAGACCCAAGGAGAGGGCAAGAAATGACCCGTTCTTTCTGGATCATGATGCTGGCGGCTGGTGTTGGCGGGCTGACGGCCTGTGCGGCCAGCCACGAGGACATGCAGGAAAGGATGGCGGAGCA
>JRYL01001447.1_pt1 | contig 17931 bp, 28 predicted proteins | sample 235391 | NCBI WGS metagenome assembly JRYL01 (sample SAMN03074223, study PRJNA261481) | activated sludge metagenome | biome: Wastewater Treatment Plant; feature: Wastewater; material: Activated sludge; isolation source: activated biomass of a wastewater treatment plant treating wastewater from... ...
ACACCAATACCAACGAGCGCCGCACTTAAAGCTGTTAATGCCTCAAGCCCTCCAAAGAAAGATTTTGTGGCTCCCCCAGCAAATATAGTTGAGAAACCAACGAAAGCCGTGGCTATATCAACCCGAAAGCTTCGAGCCATTTCCTCAAGCTGGTTATTAGCTTTTTGAACACTTTGATTTAAAATAATGAAAGAGCCGTTAATATCCTTAACGACTCCGTTCGCGGCTTGGCCCAGATTTGCAGATATAATTTCACCCGACTTTTGCGCTTCGGTTTGAAGTTCTTTCTGCGTCTTTTTTAATGGCGTGTCATCGCCAATAATTTCAACTATAATCTGGTTAGCCATCGTTTATCCCTGCAAAAAGTTTAGCAAGATCCTGAGCTTTAACAGCCTGCCTGATCCCACCTTTTACGTAGTCTTCGGCATTTCGTTTATTCTGTGATACAACCCTTTCTCTTGTGCCCTTTTCCATCTGGCCAATGGAAGTTCTTGTAAACCACATTGAATTTTCGTTTGCCGTAATCACGCCCATAGCTTTTACTGCTCTAACCAAATCAATGGCGTCCAGTTCATTCTCTACATAGTCCAATGTCCATCCATAAAATCTACAAAGAGAAAATATAGCTATGTCGTGTTCTTCTACTTTTTTATTGCGCCACCAGTGAGAACATCCATGATTTGCTTCACTTGAACTGGCTCTAGTTCCTCAGAACATTCTTTGGGCAAACCCAGCTTTTCTAAGAAATCAAATGCCATTTCACCTAGCTTTGGATCGTCCTCAGCAAGACCTTTACTCTTTGCAGCCATTTCTTTGGTATCTCTTACCTTTGGATAGCGCAAAGAAAGAATTTCTTCCTTGCCGTCTCTAGTGACTTTTATTTTAAGCACACGCTCTTTGGAAAAATCTAATACTTGTTCCATTGTTGTTCCTCTTGTTTAAGGCCTGCATAATCACAGGCCTTTTCTCTATATTACTTTAAAAAGTTTTGTTGCCAGTCGCCATACATCATTTTAGAAACTCTGTTATCTAGAGCCTCATCAATGTAGAAACTGAAATCAGCTGTGAAAGTCTTTTTGTTCTCACCAGAGTGCAAGATCTCAGAAATTAGAGCATAAGCACGAGTGAAGAATAAATCGTTTGAACGATCTGACTCTACAAGCTTTGTTGGATGACATACTAGAGACAAAGCATCGTCGATTGTGTTACCGAACTGCTTAGAACCTGCTAATGCACCGTAACCAATTACTGGTGTTGCGCCCATTCCAGCTGGAGTCACTTCGATTGCAGAGAAAAGCATAAATTCAGAGATCTTTTCTTTGATCGCTTCTTCTAAAGTAACAGAAAGCGTGAAGTTGTTTGATAAACGAAGTTGAGCCAGTAACTCTGGACCAAATTGGTGAGCTGTAATATCTAAAAGGTTTTCTTCGATACCGATAGTTACATCGCCTTCGATTAAACCTAGATTTACTCTCTTACCTAAACGAAGCACTTCAAACTCTAGAGTAGAGTCAACATCAGCCCATGCGTCTGCAACAGCACCGATGTCTTTTGCTTGGATAAGAACTTGCACATCTGAACCGTCCACAACTTTTTTAGCGTGGATTTTTAAGGTACTAGATAATGCGTTTATTGCTGAAACGATGTTGTCTGCTAGGACATCATTAGTTAAAGCATCTGTGTAAGTTACAGCGATTTCTGTTGAATCAGCTGGAGCTGGATCAACCGCAACGCCATCGTCAAACCATAAGTGGATTTTTGCCACAAGGTTTGAAAGCTTCACATATAAGCCAGCAAGATCGCTGCTGTTATCTACGTGAAGACAGGCCATTTGTTGATTGCCCATGTATAGATCTAGCGGTTCTACGGTTACGTTGACCGCACGTTGGTTAAGACAAGCCATTTAATTCCTCCATGATTATGTTTAACAATTTAAACAATTTTCTTCTAAACAGTCTTCTTCTACATCGAGAATCACTTCAGCCGTGAAGCGCATCTCAACTTTAACAATATTGTCATTAGACGATGCAATAAAGTCAAAGGCTGCATCCTCAAAAACAACATTTAAAAGGCCAGTAGTTCTGTCTTTTATATTACAGGCCTTTCTTATGATTTTCTCAACTAATTTTACTGCCTCAAGCTTAGCATCCTTCGGGTATCTGTAGCCCTTGGCAAAGAACGTGGCAGTAACAGTCGAATAGGTCTCTTGCTCAGTATGATTGATAGGTCCACCCAAAATGCTAGGAACATTAAGATGATAGGCTTTTTGTAGGGCTGTTGAGCCTATGTTTTCCGTGTTAAAAGCATCCTTCCATTCCTCGAAACCGAAGAAATCAAAGGTCTTTTCAAAGTGAGTGTAGATATTATCCAGCGTCACACTCTCACCATCTTAATACAGTCAGTTAAAAGCAGCTCATCGGAATAAACTCGACCGTCACGGTCTAGGTCCATGTGAAGTATGCGTCTGCGAGCCTTATTAGCAAGTTTTCTATACTTTTCTGACTTTTCCTTAAATATATCATCGGTAGCGTTCTGAATGCCGCCAAAGATGATCTCAAGCGCTCTGTACTTAGACCAATTCGTAACCTCGTCCACCGAGTAAATGTCATTTACTGTGAACTTTTCCATATACAGGTTTACGTAGCCCTTTTTATCAAGCCAGTCGATAATATCCTTTTGAGCCTGAAGATGGATGTTTTGGAAAGTATTTCTCCCCTCCTTCACCCATTTCTTAATATCTGGTTCCTCAATTTCAAGCATAGAGTCGTTCGATAAAAGACGAACAGTAGCAAGTGAATACACCTTCATGAACCTTGTGATTGTTTCGGTGTTTGTACCTATTCCTGGGTCCACTTCAGTGGTCACAACCACACAAGTAAGCTTCACAGGCAAAGTTCTAACTGGTCGCCCAATAAGCTTTGTAGATGCCGCCACATCGGTGTAAAGCGTGTCTTTAAAGCCAAGATCTTCCCATAATGGGCTTTTGCGATTAAATAGCTCGACCTTATCACCACTCGGCCAGTCAATTCTGATAGATTGGTCTTCCTGTAGAGTTAAAGTATAGGTAAAGTCCCCAGCTGCGTTCATTTGAGTTTGAATTTCAGCAACCAAAGCAGCCAAAGTGTAAGTCCCTGGTGTAAGAACTGCGATTTTCTCCACTTTATTCTCAGCGAATTTCAAGTTCTGATTAGAAGCATCTATGTCAGCTTGGAATTTCAACATCAAATCCAAGTGAGTACATTGCTTTTTTGCAGCATTGTAGATTTCCTGGCTCGTAACGTAGTCAGATACGCTTAATTGAACAGAGGAAATCGGGAACTCTGTGCCAGAAATAAAGGTTTTGTTGGCCTCTATTCTGGTTCTGTCTTGCTCTATAACTTCAGCTTCATACGTTAATTCAGGAAATATCATTTTGAACATCCTTGTATTCTTCGCACATCAAAAGTAAATCTTTAGGTGTGTAAATCTCGTACTTGCTAGCATCAATGCAAGCGCGGTCTAAAACCTCAAATAATATTATGGCCACAAGCTCGGAGCAGGTTGTAGTCTTGTCGCCGCTAGCCAAAGGATTTTTCTTTAAATTAAAAAGCAACATTGGCCAATAGCCTAGTAATTGTAAGAATGGATAGCCCGACATGATCCTAGCAAAACACATCGTCTTAAGCTCTATATATTGAGCGAAGTTGATTTCATAGCTGAATACTTTGTAGACATTACTTGTTTCAACGAATTTTTTGTAAGGAATCAAGTGGGTATATAAACCCTTGGAGTGAAATACTAAAAGCTCCCCTGTTTCCACATCTTCAAAGGCAATAAACGTGTGCGAAGCTTTTGAACCTGAAATAAGGTTTATTAGCCAAGAAACTACACCGCCAAGGCCCTTAGAATTTGAAAATCCGATTATAATTTTCATTTAAAGCCTCTTCGCTAAAATCCAAAGACTGTCTAACTGATCATCGGTAAGGCCCATCAATGGCCCAAGTGATTTTACAAAATTATTATTGCGAATAAAAAGCGTGGAATATTCCCATTCGATTGTCGCAAGACTTTTCATCGGCTCTGGCAATGAAGCAAGCATGGTTTCTATAGATGAAATGGATATGCCAGAAATAACAAGGGCTTGCCTAATCTGCCTTGGAGTAACATCCTCTATGTTCTTGTAAAGTGACTTTGTATCGTAAAGCCAGCCAACTTGTGGCTGTGGAACTAGGTCTGTTATATCCAAAACAATCTGAAAATTAAAAGCATCCAAAATAAGATCATAATTTTCATGGTCTTCGATCTTTATAACTTCATTGTTGTTGATAAAAGCAAACCGCATCATTCATCCAACTTTGTAAGTTCAAGAAATGTTACATCTTGTCTGAGTCTAAATAATGAATCATAAGCACCTATGTGATTGAAATACCTAGAAATTTTAAACTTATTACGTAATCTATTTAATGTGCAAGATACGTAAAAAGTCTTTTCCGCTGTTAGCTCAATAGGGTTTAGCGCTGACTGTGGAATGTTACAAACCCACGATTGGCCCACTTGAATAGGAACAAAAGTGTTGATCAGCGTTTTGGCAAAAGTGTTGTTGTCCACGGTATAGAGCTGAACGCCAGAAACCACGCTCGATGTAATTACACCGTTGCGCAAAAGCCTAACCTCAATGTTCATTCCGTTAAATGATCCAGAATTAAACTTTGCGTGCAAATCAGCTTCAAAAACTGGCTCTAGTTTGTCCCAAGTTCTAGATAAGTAGCAATTAGATCTATTTGACAATGTTAGTAACTGATTAAGCCTTTGGCCAATCTTCACAATATAGTCGCATTGCTCTAAGTGCTTAATTTTTCTCATTCTCCCCTTACCAATCCAATACTTCCGTTTCTATTTAACCCTTCGGCACTTATTTCAATTTCTAAAATGTAATGTGTTAAGTCATATATAAGTGGCGCGGCTATAGGTGCGGTGTGATAGTATCCAGATCCATCGGGCAGCAAATTACTCTCTGTAAGGCCAGCAACCGCAACGCCAGATTTGTCTTTTATTAAATATGAGGCTAAATCTAAACCAGAATTTAAACGCTCACCATTTTTGTTGATCCAGAAGCTTATTTCTAATTGGTTCGAAGCGTTTATGTTCGCAATAGCACATATCTGATAGATCGGATCAAGCTGAATGGTTCCAGCCTGAAACGTGCCTTGATATACGTTGGAATCGGTTAAGATGTCGGCCATTTTATGCCTCTCTCAACGATGGTCTGATGTCCACGTTTGGCGATGCTGCAAATGTATACCTTATCAATGTCCCTACCACATTTGGAATTGTGCCAAGTGGCGACCATGTTACACCGCCATTTGTAGAGTATTCAAATCTTGCTGCCTCGGTAACAGTTGAGTGAGACACAAGTTGAACGTCACTTAAGTCTTTTGCTCTATAAATTAACTCTGGAACTACAGAAGCATAAGCAGACTTTAATCTGAAAGCAGTCCGCGAAGGATTGCTGTTGTCAGAATCATCAACGCTTAGTTCCCATTTATCAGAAGTAGCAGTTTGTGATTCATAGCCTAAAAAGAAATCACAAACTTGAGCAGGAATACAAGTGTCTAATCCTAAAGTTGCATATAAAACTTTAAACTGTACGTGTTGACCTGAAGCGAACGCGCTTAAGTCTTGTGCAAAAGGAATCTCTACCCATCCACCTGAAATAGATCCAAAGCCAGATGTTCTGTAAAATATTTGCAGCGATCCTGTAAAATCAAAAAGCTTGTCTACGCTGGCTAAGAATTTATAAACAGAGTCTGGTGTGTCCATAACTTTTGTCACAAAAAACGAGTGATCAAAAATAGCATCTGAGTATAAATCTGACAAAATTACCCCGCGCTGACCAGCAACAGTGGTGTTTAGCATTGCCAGCCATCCGTTTTCAACGTCTACACCTGATATTGGAGCAGCCGACTGAAGCCCTACAACTAAAGGATTAAAGCCCTCTAGATATTTATTTGATGTTCCACCAAATATTGAAATGATCTCATTGTTGATAACTTTCTTTAAAATAAAAGTGGATCCTGCAACAATTAAACCTGCGTCTAGAATATTTGACCAGCTAGCTTGTGTAGCAGTAGGTGTAACAATTTGATTTAATGTTCCTAGTAAATTTGCAGGAACTAAAGAAGGCCATGTAGTCGCGCCGCTTGTAAGTTCTGACAACTGACCAAGATACATATTTGTGGTAGTTGCAAAAAAAGCGCAAGGCTGACCAGCGTTTGAAGTGTGAGCAGGTAAAGCGTAATCTTCTGAATCAGTTAAAAGAAGAGTTCCAGTCAGAGCTGGCAAGTTCCCAGTTTTGTGAATAAAATTTGAGCCAGTTGTGCCATGACCTCTTCCTATTGTTCCAGAAGTTAGGTCTGATGTAATGTTAATTGCAGTCCCGCCAGTTGTAGAAGAAACTCTATAGCTAACTCCCGCAACAACGTCTCTCACAAAATAAGTATTTCCAACCACAAGCGGAGCACCGCCAGTTAGCGTTGGAAATGTGACTGGATCGCCATTGTTAAATGTGTGGCCAGCGTGCTGAATAATGTCATCAGCCGCAAGAGCTGCTACAGATGATGTTGCGTAGGTAGGTGCTAAAGCTGCATCAAATAAATAATATTGGTGAGTAGCCGCAACTCCATTGTGTACATAAAGTATTTCATTTATCTTATCTAAGATTATACCAGCGGTTGCAGTATTTAAATTACCTGCACCTATATTTGCTGGATCCTCTAGCTTGTAAACCGCTTTTTGATTATCACCTGTTGCAAATTCTAAAGTAATAAATGCAGTTTGCAAAAAGTCTGATCTGTCTACGTTATTAACTAGTAACAAACCACCGTTTATAGTCACTGAACCTGTAGTGGCTATAAATATTTTCCATCCAGTAGTTCCACTATCTAAAACCTTAAGGCCTCTTTGGGTTGTAGTTGTAGCGGCTGTATCTGGCATTCTTATTTGTAATCGGCCAATATAAGTTACAACGCCAGTGTCATAATCAATCTCATGAAGCACGATAGAAACTATACCAGACTCAGTACTTAGAACAAACATTCTACCGCTTTCGGTCATGTGAATAGCGTTTGGAGCTATAGTGATTCCTGAGTCTGCAACTATATCTACGAACTTATTTATAGAAGGTCCTATTGCTTGGTCTCCATCTATTGTTTTAACAAAACATCTGCCCTGTATGGTTGTCTTGGTTTGGTCATAGCTTGATACAACATCGTCAACTAGGTCTGCTTTTACGTATTTCATTTTAATCCTCTATTACTGTCCAATTTATTTCATCTAATCTAAATTTTGTTCCAACTTCTGTATATTCAAACGTCTTTACGGCTGTGTATGGTCCAACAGTCGCGCTTCGATAGGCAATTAATATTACTCTTTGGTTTGTGGTCCCAAAGTCTGAATAAGCAATTGTCTGTTCTCTGTCTTGAGCTGCTAAAATTTGTTGTCTTATATTAGATGTAGTCGGAGAAAGAGCGGCTGTATTGTTAACGATTTGCTGAAGAAGCGCAAGCTCTTCTGGGCTAAATACTCGAAGCTTGTATTCGGTTTTGACACCTTCTACAACCTGAGACGCGGATTTTCTTATGGCTTCTAAGCCATGATCGTCGACAGACATTAGCGCAAATCCTTTTTGCTACAAATATTATAATGCTTTCGTCAAATCTAAACTTTTGATGTCTTCTTTTGAATCATCTGGAACAAACCACATAACCCAAGCGGTTCCATCAAATGCAATCGAGTAAATTTGTATTCTACTCTTTTGCTTAGCACAGAAAGCCTGAAGTTGTTCAGGCTCCCTCGCTCTAACAAATCGAAGGCGAGTATTTCTTGGAAGTCCTACCGCGCCTCCGACCATATCCATTAGATTCTGTATCCTGTTAATACAACAGCAAGTAATCCAGCTGTGGCAGCAGGACCGTTTACTGCTAAGCTTACCGCTGCCTCAGCAGAGTAGCGCTTTCCTGGGCCAGCGATATAAGCGCCTGCGCCAAGAGTATCAGCCGATAATGAAGCGTTAGCTACAAAACCGTCTGGATCTACAGCATCACCAACATCTAAGTCAGATGGGCCAACAACAGTATCTAGAACGTGAACGGCGGCCTTTTCAACCACGCAACCTTCTAGAACATCTGTTAGTTTTACAGAACCACCAGCTTCAGGCCAAGGCTTCACTTCTTGCTGAAGTAAAGCTTCGCTTGGGCTTCCTGGCAAAATTCCTACATATACAACTGTTTCAAATCTTTGATTTTTAACCATGTTATTCCCCTTTTTATCCGATTGTTACTACACGTTCGCCATCTAATTGCTCAAGACCAAATAAAACATCGGTATTGATACGAGAAGCACGAACACCTTGAACACCTAAGTCATACTCAGCAACATTGATTCCACGCTGAGCTGCGATCGTTAAAAACGACTTATGGAATAAATAAGTAGTGTTACCTACTAGAGTTGTAAACTTAGGAACGAAACCTAATAATGCTGGTGGCAATTGGCCAGTAACTACTGGAGCACCAGAAGTGATAAAATCACTTGATTTGAAATCTGTGATGTTGAAAATGTCGTTCATTTGAGCGGCACCAACAACCATAGATCTGCTAGACAATGGAACGTCGGCGTTATCTAACAATTCTTTACCTTCAAGAATGTCAGCGAAAGCCAAAGTTGTACCAGAATCATAAGAGATTTGGTTTGCTAATACAGGAGCGATTTCGCCAATGATTAGCTTTTCGATTTTCTTCATTACAGCGTAAACTGCATGATCTTCTAGCTTTGCAACGAAAGGCAAAGACTGAAGTAAAGACTTCTTCGTTACGATGAAATCTTTGTAGATACGCTTGTTGATTACTAGCTTTTGTTGGCTAATAGTCACGCGATCTGCGTCACCAGCTTGATCTTCTGGTAACAATTCTGCATCCGAAAACTCAGGAATTGAGTGGATGTTTACAGTGTCACCAATGTCTTGGATCTCACCTTCATAAGTATCGTCAACTGAATCACGGAATACTAGCATCGCTAGTAAAACATCGTAAAACTTCGCTGACCACTTTTCAGGTACGATATTGCTAGTCTCGTTTGTAGTGCGAAACATTTTGTTATCCATTATTTACCTCCCATTTTGTAAATATCTTTTATGAGCAGCCTCAAAAGCCGCCATATCTTTTGGATCTTTTGAACTTAACGCCTTTTTTTCAAGTTTGATAAGTTCCTGGATATTTACAGGGCCACCGCTATTTTGAGCGCCGCCATTTACTTCACCTGTGGTTGAATTGTATGATTTAGAATTCCCACCAAACCAGTGCGGTTTGCGAGATTTAACTTCTTCAATGTAAGATTCTACACCAAGCACGCTACTTTTCCCTGTGTTAGTAAACTCGATTTGGAGCTTTTCGTCGTAATCGAGCATATCCAAGTCATCTAGCGCTTCTTGTCGAATACCAGCTTTAATTGCACTGTCTTTTAAAGCATCAAACTTCTTTCCACGCACAACAGCTTCTCGCTCTTTGTTGTACTTAGATTTGAAGTCTTCAAGCTCTTTCGACTTGATCTCAGCGAGTTTTTGCCACTCGTTTCGATCTTTCAATTTGCTTTCTTCGGCGCTAGCCTTATCTTGCTCATACTGACGTATAAGTTTTTTTTGCTCCTGAATCTGAGACAAAACTTTGTTGAACTCATGCTCAGGGATCATCTTAGGAGCTGGCTTTTCTTGGCCACCACCCTTATCGTCCGTGTGAAAATCTTGGGAATCATTCGTTCCCTTGTCGTTAGTCGTTTCCATGACTACTCCTTTTTGATTGTTTTTCTCTTACCAAGTACCACTTGCGTGAGAGCGGCTACCAGCCCTTTATCAAAATTAGAAGTCACGAAACCAAGTATGTCAAAGCCTACTTGTTGCTTTTCTTAATAGCATTGTCGACAGCATTTCCTATAAACTCAAGTATTTTTTGGCTAATGTTCTGATTGAACTGGTCCCCTGACTCCGATGGGATGTGCTTTCTTTGAGGTACATTCTTTTTAGTTAAGGTTCCAAGGTTATGGGCCTCGTATAGATCTTTGATCTTGCCAGTGAAGTCTTTGAAAGTAATGGCTAATTGCCCATTTCCAAGCGGCTTTGAAATGATGTTTTCAAGGTATCCTCCCCATAACTTTAAATTCACAGGCCTTTTCTTTTTGCCAGTCTTTTGTCTTAAGCTTTCATTTGGGTATTTGTCGGGATTATTTTCTCGTTGTGATGCGTAGGCCTCAAATCTTCCAACACCTTTAACTGGTGATAGGCCAGCCGCTATATTAACCTTCATTTCATCAACGATCATATTACCCATTTGCTGCATGACTCTTTTATTTAAGGCATCGTTTATGTCTTTAAAAGCATCAATTTTTACGATCACTTTGGGTTTTGCCATTATAAAAACCTTAGTAAATCTTTACGAGATAGGGCATCAAGCGAATCTTCGTTGTTCAAAACAGCGGTTTTTATAGCTTGTCTGGATAATCCTCGGAATCGTTCGTTGAGAAATAACCATAAATCAGCTTTTGTCTCGACTGATTCAATGTCTGAAACTCTAATCTTTGTTTCCTGAGCCACGACTTCGGCAATAATGGATTCTGCTCGATCTTGAATATCTTTTTTGTATGATTGGCCCTCGGCTGGCAAATATCTACGTTTTGGCAGTGGGGAGTCCCCAGAGAAATTATTGTGCCCATCGGCTTTTCCTGCTTGTTTATTAAAATGTCCCACCATGATTCCATCTTCACTCGCTTTCGACTTCAAAGAGTCTTTTAATGCGCCTGAGAACTCGAGATCCGCACTTCCACCAAGGCCTTCAGCTATTTTCTTTTCTTTATATTCTTTTGAGAGGGCTGGGAAGGATTCTCCCGAGACTGGGCTACTTGAGCCTGACATTGAGATAAGAGTTTCTTCGACGAGTAAGTCCCCGACTGATTTTCGGATTTTGTTTTTCGCTCTCTCCGAAAGCTTTGGGAGGTCGGAAAAAAGGTCGATTTCTGAGTAGACTTCATTCTGCGAATAATTGCCCACACTTTCTTTGACTTTCAATCCAACCTCCCGACATTGCCATTACTTAGACGGCTTTGTTTTTTTAGAAGCTTTTTTGCTACTCTTTTTCTTTGCCATTTTTCATCCCCTGGTTTTTATCCTGATTTTCAGGACTGTTTTCAGGCTCTACCTTTTCTTGGTCTTCGTCACCAAGAATTTCTTTTGCTTCCTGGATTTTCTCTTTCTTAATCTTGGTAACAATTGCCTGAGCCTGGGCCTCATCAATGTTTCGTCTATCCATCATGATGATCTCAGCTCTCGTGTTCAGGCCTAGATCTTTCCTAGTCTTTAAATTAGAAAGGTGGTCTGACTCTGTAATGATCGGCTTAGTTTCAGGAAAGGTTAATACAAAGCCTTTTTTAAATAGCTCAATATTAAAGATGTTGTCCTTGATGTTCTTAGCTAAGTTCCCATAAATATTGAGGAATGTTGCCCAAGCATGAATCTTTTCCCAGATAAGTGGTTCTTTATCCACAAACACTTGGCGTTGGTCTTTGATGTCTTCTGTGGATTCAGCTGCATCCAGAATCTTTGATAGGCCCGAAGCAAGATCGCCATTTCCAAGATTCATTTTTACTGAAGATACGCTCAAATTGTTGGTTGAAAGTAGTAAGGCTACCTGCATTTCGAGGTTTGAACGAAGCTCGCCAAGCTGTGGATTTGAATTAACATAGCCCACTTGTGGCTCTGGATCGCCCTCATCATATTCAAGCTTTAAAGCAATATCTGGGGCCTGTGGAATGTGTTCTGGAAGGTCTGCGCCCTTCATGTAGAACTTACCGTAACCCTGAACTGTGCCTATGTGGTTTAAGTTTGTGATTAAGCAGTTTACTTGTACGTCCATGTCAGCGACATTGTTCTTTTCAATTGGCCAATAACAATTGTCTTGATTCATTGAAAGATCGTCGAAGGGGAGCATCTTTATTGGGTTTTCATAGTCTTCTGGTTGAACCGCTTGGGTTTCTTCATACGGCTCATAGTTTTCTTTTCTTACGATGTTGCCGCCAATATCTGTAATGAAGTGAAATTTACTTGTCCAAAAATAGTAAAATTGTGGGCAATCTTTAGTGTCGAGCGGATTATCAGCAATGATGTTTTCTTTACCGTCGCCATTTACTTTCTGATACCAGTCGCCTTCCTGATAACGAGAATCAATGCGGTTTAAAGCTAAGCGTGGGTTTTCCTGTAAAGTATAGGTTTGTTGAGTCTCTCTGATATTGAAGTCTGAAAGAATATAGCACATTGCCATTTTCTTGTTTTCTTTGTGCTCAATAACTGAAAATGTATGAGGCTCTAGGATCATTGGTTCAACGTAATCAACGCCGTCAACATTATACGGACGAGTAAAAACAGTGATCTTCATTTGTTGGCGCATAGAAAGGTTCGCTGTCTTCATGATGGAATTCATATCAAGCCAAGAAGATAGGTTTTGAACCTTTGCTGTTTCTTCTTTATTGGCCAGCTTGTTATCATCTACAACCTCACGATTTGCACCGTTGTCGTAAACCTTAGCAAGTTTCTTCATGACCTTTTTGTTTACAGCAATATCAGTCATTGCGTATTCAAGCTTTTCCATTGTTTCGTTTGAATAGGTCTTAGCAAGCTTACCCTTGATATAAGGTATGTTTTGCCCACGAAGGATCATGAAATTCTTGTAAGCTTCTTTACGGCGGTTATATTCCTCATCGCCATTGATTTCTTCTATAATTTTAAGTCTAAGCTCTTGATTCGAGAGTAATTCTTCTTCGCTTGGAATCCTTGTCTTCATGTTAAAAGTCCTTTTAAAACGAATTGCGTGTTGTCTTAATGCTAGGTTTTTTCCCAGAAAATGGGAATACTAATTCACATAAGTAGTCTATGCCATCGGACCAATGTGTCAATTCTGGATCTTTCTTGTCCTTACCCAAAGTGATTTGATCTTGAATAACCGACGAAAAGTCTTGTTTTGTTTTGGGCATCTTTTCTGGATTGAATATGATTTGGCCTTTTGAAAGTAGGTTGTTCATATTGAGCTGTCTTTCCCTATGCTCCCCAGCCTTGAGCTTATATTCAATGCGCTGAAAGCCCTCATCACGCAGTATTTGGATGTCTGATTTGCCAGTGGTCTTCCTGTTTTTACCCGATGGATCGGGATAGATTATGCAGTTATTGGGGAGGTACCCTCGGGCTTTAATAGCATCACAAAGCTTCTTTGTATCGGCTCCCATGAGTGTGATTTCATCAAATCCGTATATTGAACCTTGGAATTTGTGCCACATGGTGCACGTCATAGGGTTTACGTTAAAGTCCATGCCTATCAAGATGTCGAATTCTGAGTTGTATCGCACATTTTCATGATTGATCTCTGGATCATAAGCATAATAAAAACGGTTGCCGTTCATGTTCACAAACAATCCACGGAGGTATGCGTCAAGCATTATTGGATCGTAAGAGTCCATGAGGGATTGAATGTAGTAAGGATCTAGGTTGTCTTTGTTGTTTCTAGTGTCGCCGTAAATGATCTTGGAATTGGTCATTGGCTGCTCGACGAACTTCTTGTAAAGCCAGTGTCCAGTACCTTCGGGCGTTCCAGAGGATACGATTTGAGGGTATGGGGCTTTCTTTACCCTCACACGACCAATTACTTCCTTATACCTAGTCTCACTGATTAAAGTTACCTCATTTACAGCTGCAAAAGCCCAGTTTGGTCCCCTTATTTTAGTTTCAGCGGATGTGAGCCATATTTTACCTGAAGTCCAAGGGAAGCGGATCCAGTTTTCTTGTTTGTGGTGTTCATATTCTATGTTTGCGTCTGCGCAGATGTTTTCTAGCTCGGGGAGCACGTCTTTTCTTACCTCTGGGAAGCTTGGAGCTACCAGACCACCGTCTAGGTTACGGTTTAGAAATGACATCTTCATAATCTTTTTAATAAGGGAGTGGGTTTTACCACCACCGAAACCGCAAGAAAGGTGAAGGAACCTTGTTAGATCATCTGCGTGAAATTGCTCCTGGTGCTCATTTTTCTTGTAAGGAATTTTTACTATCATGGCTCACTCAAGATTTCCTTGAAGCTTATATCCGCAAATGTTTGTGATGCCTCCCACAATAGCGTCTTTTCTGGGGCTGTAGTCCAAACATCGGCTCTAGTTCCTGACTCATCTTGTAGTGGTTTTTTAAGCCTGCAATAGATTACGACTTCTTCGTATTCACTCGCTTGTTCGGCAGCCTGAAGTAGCATTGTGTAAGCATCTAGACTTTTATGCCTAGCTAGTTGAATTGGTATTTTCATTCAAACACCAGATCCGTTATGCTCTCGTCATTGATTGAGTGCTCAACTTTATCTTTCCAGCCAATAGCGTTCTTTGTAAGGAATATTAGGGCAGCGGTGTTTACCATAGCCGATGGCATTTCAGCAATTACCATGAATTTGTTGTAGAAAAACGCCTCAAGGTGGGATTTTCCCCTTTTTATGGCGTCGGAAAAGTCGGGATATTTTTCAATCCATTCGTATATTGTGGCTCTATGAATATTGAACTCTGAAGCTACACACATTAGGTGTTTGCCAGATTTCATAATACGTTCAGCTTCCATTGGGTGGAAGCCTGGATCATATTTTGTTGGACGGCCCATTGAAACCGTCACGGACTCCTTTTTAGGTGTCTTTGAAGCTTTCTTTTTCTTCATAAGTGTCCCTTTCTCCGCCGTCTTGGACAAAATCTTTTATTTCAGCGAGTTCGTCTGTAAACTCGTTTTTAACGGCTGCTAAGTCCCACATTCTGGCCTTTCTATCGGCTTCTTCTCTTAAAAACTTAGTTATGGGGCTTTCGTTTTGTTTATTCTTCTCGGTAATGAACGCGAAAACATAAAAATCTATGCAATCAACTACTAGCTTTCTGATTCTTTCATCGGTAAAAGCAAAATCACCTTTCTTGGCTCTTTTCTCTACGAGTTTAGAAATTTCCTCATAGAAGTAGTTTTTATAAAACTCTTTCTTATGATGATTGATTAAGCCCTGGTAAACCTCGGGCTTTTTTTCCTTAATCTTCTGGATCTCAAGATCGAAATGCTTGTAAACCTTTTCTTTTAAACTCATATCAATTCCAGTGTATTGGAAATGACTCCTATTCAAAATGAGACGTTAGACCAAATCTTTCAGAGTCAAATCGTTGTTTAAAGAACTTCTTTCGGTGGAGCTGCGTAATTTTGCCAGTAAGAGTCAACCTGAGTTGCTTCCATGTTGGCTACACGTTGCTTCACTTCTGAAGATGCTAGGTATTGCACTTCATGAGTATGGCTATCGAAATCATTGATAGGGATTACAACGGTTTTGAATTTCTTCTTACCCTTTGCATCTATATATGGTTTACGGCCAAATTGAACTGGACCTGAAGCGCATCTTACAAGTGGTGCACCGTTTTTTTGTTGTTTGATTTCCATTACATGAAAATGACCGCCAATTGAACTGGAATGTGTTTGAGGTCTTCCGTTGGAATCAACTGAGTGGAAATAGTGACAATGCTCAACATCGTCCAAAAGAAGTTGGTCAGATCCGCTTACAGCTAGGTTCTTTTTAAACTTAGCAACGGTAAGCTTATAAAGATCGTGATGGATAGTCTTGGCGTTCTTATAAACGCGCTCAAGCTTCGCATCCACATCGTTTTTTGCTGACATTACTTCGGTTGACTTGGGTGTTTCTTGACTCTCTGAGCTATTAACTTCTTCAGATTGGTCGATTAGAGGGTTTTTGCCCTTTGATTTAGCCATAACAAATCCTTTCCTTGGGTATGGTAAAATTTCTATTTACAATAAGGCACAGCGTGTGCCTTGATAAAAATTGCATACTTTTAATGAAGTTTTGTCAAAACAAATAAACAAAAGGGGAGTAACATGGAATTAGCACCAGAAGTAAACACAGGTAAAAAGGCCAAAGAAGTAACAAAAGGGGAGGTTAGAAGTGATTATAGAATTCCACTTCACGTTATTGCAAAGCAGCCTTTATTTTTTACAGTGGGCACTACACCACAACATTTAAACCAAACACTTTTAAATCTTCAGTGCCCAAAGGTTAGCGGCATGATTCCTTTGTTTAAAGTTACACAGATCAACCAAGTTGAGATCTATTCAGAGGCTAAAAAGGTGAATGAGTCTTCGTTTCAAATAGTAATGCAAACGACTTATGGCGTATTTGATCCAACATTTGCTGCCTATAGAGAGTGGCTAATGAAGGAAATGGGTGTTGATCTAAACGATCATTTACAAGCATTCTCCCAGTAGGCTTTATGGACGTAACAGTTTTACTAATCTGTATTTGTCTTCTTTTAGGGCTAATGGGCTTCATTTATTTTGATTTCAGAAAACATTTCAAAAAGGAAATGCAGGCCCGAGAAATTGATATACAAAAACTAAGGAAGGGTTTAAACGATGAAATTAACGATAAGCCTATTGTTGATCTTATGGATGCTGTTAAATATAACAACGAGCGCCGCAAGTGACGATGTGATCCTTCAAAAAGGCGACTGCGTGGGGGACGTTTACGTTGCAGTCAGCCCGAAGGATTATTTAACCACTACGAATGAGATAAAGGCCTGTGAAAGACTTAAGGGGAAATATGTCGAAACAGAGCTGGAAAATCGGATATTAAAAACTCAAAACAAATGCCCAGACTGTTTTTGGGAATCTACCAAATCGTCAATTGTGGGCGCTCTTGTTGGGGCTATTATCTACGCTCTTGCCAGTAAATAGCTCGACCGCTTCCATAAGGTTTGATTGAAGCAGTCTTATCTGACCAAGCTCCCCTTTAATTTCCTTTTTAATGAACTCAGGAAGCTCCTGAGCGATTCTTTTAGAATCCATAACATGAGACTTGGTTGCCGCAAGCTTCGCCTCTATGGCGTTATAAAGGGCCATTTGGCGCGTATCAACAACAAGCTCTATATTTGAAAGGAAGTTCTTACGATCAAATTCCATTTGGGACGCCTTGCTGTTTATCAATGCAATGTCTTTTTTCGCATCAATAAGCATCTTGGCTAGCGCAGAAATAGCCACGAGCGTTAAAATGTTGATAACTATTGAGGCTATAATCATCTGCCTTCATGGTATTCTGAATCTGAATCAAAAGTAAATATATTTATGATTAGCCTATGGTCTGGATCATTCCAATAGCGAAGCCCTGAATTGCCGTAGGCCCTGATTAGATTATCGTTAGCGATGATCTTGGCTTTCTGAAGGCAGTCTTCAGGGAGTTGAATCAAATTAGATAGATCGCCAAGGTTTTTACTGACTCTAGGTTTGTCTTTTTTGCTCGTTGGCTTGGTGAAATAGACATCCTTGGGAAATATGAACAAAAACTCAGCCACAATTGGCTCTGTAATTGTTTCAAAATTATTAAGATTCTTAAACCTGATTAAGTTTCCAGTGTGTAAATTTTCCATGATTCGGCCGCGAGCCGACTTACCAATAAAGCTTTTGCCAGTAAGTTTTGAACGATGTATTGGTCTGGAATTTTTCTTTCCTGTGTGCGTTGGAACCTCATAGGAAATACTACATAGCAATTTTTTCACGATTAGGATTAGAATATAAGCAGGCTAAGGATGGCAAGTGGTTTTGATTAGGGGAGCAAGGACGCTCCCTTTTTAGTAGGCCCACGCCGTTCAAGAGGTAAACGACGCAGGCCTTGTGTGCCTATCTCTTAAGGAAATCTCATGTGTTTACTGCCATACCTTTCGGTTAGTTCTACATGGAACATTAGTTAAATCCTGCGTTTGGGAAATTAAACTTAGAAAAAAGGCGATTTCTTTTGTATTCTGGAAGTAAGTTTTCTCCAAGCCCAGCAATTTCGCTGGGTTTTTTTATACCCGATCGGG
>JRYL01005262.1_pt1 | contig 17924 bp, 11 predicted proteins | sample 235391 | NCBI WGS metagenome assembly JRYL01 (sample SAMN03074223, study PRJNA261481) | activated sludge metagenome | biome: Wastewater Treatment Plant; feature: Wastewater; material: Activated sludge; isolation source: activated biomass of a wastewater treatment plant treating wastewater from... ...
CAGTCATGAGCGAGGCTGCCAAAGTGGTGGCCGTCATCCGGAAGGCCTTCGGCGGCGTGCCCCGCGGTCGGCTGACGTTGCACGAAGCGGAAGCCATCGCCTTCTACGCCTACAAGTCCGAGCAGGCGTTGGCTCGGAAGCGGGATCGGGAAAGGCGATGGGAGGAGGTTCCTGATTCGAGTCTCGAGGAGTGTGCTGCGGCATTGACATTCCTGGATCCAGTGAGCTGGCGGTATTACCTGCCGGCGTACATGGTGTGGTTTCTCGGCTCCTCGCGCAGCGATCCTGGGTCCATGGCTGCTTGCACTCTGATGTATGAGCTCGGTTTGCATCCACCAGAGGTCGAGCATCGAATCGAGAAGTTTGGCGTGCTCGATCGCAACCAGGGAGCGGCCGTGCTGGCGTTCCTGCGTCTCGTTGCCGAGGATGATTCGTATGGGTCTACCCGAGAGGCGGCGAAGGCGATCGATTGCCATTGGATCAAGTACTTGCATGTTTGATTCTATTGCCTTTGTTCGACGAGCGCGTTGCGGGCGAGGGAGTCGGTTGTCCGGTTCGCACATTTGTGGGCGGGTGGCCGATCCGCCATCTGGAATCCCCCAGAGGTGGGTGCGTGCGCCAACAGGTCGGCGCAATGAGGCGAGCCCCCTTGGTGAGTGCCCGACCCGGCGCCAGGTCCTGTCTGCATGGTAGGCCTCCGCGCCCGGGCGCCTGGTGGGACCGGCTCGACCCCGCTCGCGGTCGTCAACGCACGCCGCCCGGAGATGTCATGGCCCCCGGAGTGCGGCGTTGTGCCGCTCTTCGGCTCCAGGTTCGGCCTCGCCGCCGGTCTTGGCCAGGTCCACGGCTTCTCGCCGCCCCAGGGATCCTGATCCGCTGCGCCGCCTTCTTGCACTCGTCGGTCCGTCACCACCATGAGCCAAGTCCGGCCGCCTGCGCGAATCGTTCGCCCGGGACGCCGCAGACCGGGGGCTTGCGCTCGGAATGGGTTTGGGGAATGCTATCCGCCGCTCGCTCGGACGCGTGGCCGCCGAGTGGGCGCTCATCCAGTGCCAAATCCCGTCCATCCAAGGCGGTCACTATCTCCACCGATTGTCGTTCTCGGTCGCGTAGAATCAAGGCAAGGTGTACATGGGGGCTCCAGGGTTGACGGCCAGGGTGATGCGATTGGTTCCGTTGCATGAAAAGATGGCGGCTTTCATAAGGGTTATAATGGCGATCATCATTATGCATTTGCGATCTTGCGGACAGGGGTGACGTGGTAATGTTTGACCTGAGCGTGTGAGTTCCGGAAAGTCTGGCGCCCTGATTCCGGAAAGTCTGGCGTCCTGAAGTCGGGCGTTCGCCCGGCCAGATTTTTTTGGAAAGTTCGGCTCCGCGACGACCCTGGCAGGCTGGGGGCAGGCGTCTGCGCGGTAGTCCGATGGAGTGCTGGACGCCATGAAACGCTTGGAAATCCAGACCCTGCGAGGGGTTGGGATGCTCGTTGAGGAGGTGGCTGCGCATGCCGGGGTGAGTCCCCGGACCGTGCAACGTGTCGCCAAGGAGCCGCCGATCGCCGATCCTGCGCAGGTGGACGACGAAGCATCGCAACGCATGGGGCGGCCGAGCCCGGTCGCGCAGTACGCGTCGAAGGTCTCGGGCTGGCTCGCCGAGGATCCGAAGCTGCCGAGCAACCACGTACTGGAGCGGCTTCGAGACGAGGGCTACGCCGGATCGAAGACGGCGGTCTACGATCTGGTGCGCCGCATTCGACCGGCGGCTCCGCAGGCCAGCGTGTCGCGCTTCGAAGGGCTGCCTGGCGAGTTCAGCCAGCACGACTTCGGCGAGGTCACGGTGCGGTATCGCTCCGGCGAGCGCGAGCGCATCCAGTTCTTCGCGTCGGTGCTCAAGTTCTCGCGGCTGCGGCGCGTCAAGCTCGTCGCCAACCAGACCACGGAGAGCATCTGCCACGGACTGGTCGATGCGTTCACCAGCTTCGGCGGTCTGCCGCTGATCGCTGTCTTCGACAACCCCAAGACGATCGTGCTGCGGCGCGATGGGGATCGGATCGTGTGGAATGCTACCTTCGCACAGTTCTGCGCCGAGTCCGGGATCGTGCCCAACGTCACATGGCCCTACCGGCCGCAGGAGAAGGGCGCGGTGGAGAATGTGGTCGGCTTCGTGCAAAGCAGCTTCTTCAAGGCGCACGTCTTCGAGGATCGCACCGACTTGGAGGCACGGCTCGAAGAGTGGCACCGACGCGTCAACGACGATCGTCCGTCTCGCGCGACCGGCGAGGTGCCGCGCACGCGGCACCTTCTCGAGCAACCGCGCCTACGTCGTCTCGGCGTGCCATCCGGCGGCTTCCGACTGCGCTATACGCGGATCGTCCGCACCGACTGCTTCGTCGAGTTCGAAGGCGTCCGCTTCTACGTCGGAGAGCGCTTCATCGGCACCGAGGTCACCCTGCTCGTGGACGGCGATCGCGTGCAGATTCTCGCCGGTGGCAATGCCGTGGCTACTCATCCCCGCAAGCCAACCAACGGCAAACGATCGGTGTTGCCGCAGCAGCGCGAAGAGCTGATCAGCAAGCCTGGTGCCAGGCCCTACCTGAAGCGCGATCTGCTGGTCGAGCTCTGTCCTGCCGCGATGTGGTTCTTCACCGAGTTGCGGCATCGGCGGCCCAAGTTGTGGGAAGACGACGTCGGCAGGCTCTACGATCTGCTCGGCGAGTTCGAGGAGGCCGCCTTGCGCGACGCACTGATCGAAGCAGCCCAACTCGAGCTCGTCGGCGTCGACTACGTGGAGGCCATCCTGCGCGGCCATGCTGCCAAGCAACAGGAGGTGAAGCAGTGACCGACATCTCCGATCTGGACGCAGGCCTGAAACGCCTCCATCTGCCGACAATTCGACGCATGCATGCGCAGCTGCAGTCGCAGGCAGAGAAGGAAAGTTGGTCGTACCGCGACTTCCTCGCGAGGCTCGTCTGCGAAGAGCTCGCACATCGTGGCGAGACTCGCATACATCGCGCGACCAGCAAGGCGCGCTTCCCGTTCCTGAAGACGATCGAGGAGTTCGACTTCACCTTCCAGACTTCGGTCAGGCGCGTGGCTCTCGGACGATTCCTTGGCCCCGAGCTCGTTTCCGAAGGGCGATCCGCGATCCTGCTCGGGCGGCCTGGGCGAGGCAAGACGCACCTCGCGATCGCCTTCGCCTACAAGGCGATCCAGAATGGCTTCACGGCCCGATTCGCGACGGTCGCCGAGCTGCTCAACGACCTGCACCGAGCCACCGGCGACAGCCGGCGACATGCAGTAGCCGCGTTCGTAGAGCCCGACGTACTCGTCCTCGACGAGCTCGGCTACCTGACCTACGGGCCGGATGCAGCCAACTTGCTGTTCCAGGTCGTCGATCAGCGCTACCTCGCTCGGCGCTCCATCCTCGTGACGTCGAACAAGGCACCGGCGAACTGGGGGGCCGTGTTGCACGACACCGACCTCGCCGAAGCGATCGTCGATCGACTCCTCGAGCGCGGCGACATCATCCAGCTCGCAGGGCGCAGCTACCGCAACCCGGGCGACGGCAAGGGGGCCGACGTCTCGTAGCTCATGGTGGCGACGATGTCGCCCCGATCCCTTTCCGGGGGCTCTGCCCCCAACCCCGGGATTTGCCGCCTGATGCCAATCCCGGAAAGGGTCGAGGGCGAGAGGTTTCACCCTCCCGCCCTCTTCCGGTCTTGGCCCCCAAGTCGGCGCTCGAGTTGCTTCCCAGCAGAGCTCTATCCTCCGCTTGGGCCGCCTACCCTCGTAGGCATTCACGCAGCGCGCGCAAGCGACTTCCGGCAGGGCTCGACTTCCGGGCGAACCGCGCTACCCTGTGCAGGACGCCAGACTTTCCGGAACGCCCCACGCCAGACTTTCCGGAACCCACAGGGAAGTGGACGCTCGTGGGCTGCGGCGACTCGCGCAGCCAGCCAGGCCACATGTTCGGCAGCACCTGGAACATGCGCGAGCTGGAATTGGGCTTCGCCTCCGGAGAGGGCGCGGAGTCGAGGATTCGTTACTTCGTGCAGCGCGAGTCGCTTGCGTCCGCGCGGGCCCGGATTCCGGCACTGCGCGACCTACCGGACACGGGCGTGTGGAAGTTCCTCGCGGAGCCGGAATTCGCCAGTCGTGCAACGCTGGCTGCCGACCGCCCCGCTCGATGAGCGCGACGACCGTCGCACCTCGACCGCCGCAGTCGTCGGGGTGATGGCGCGGCCCAACTCGCCGCAGGAGCGGCTGCGCGCCAACTCGCGTGCCGCCCAGCGGCCAAACCGTCGGGCCGAGCAGGCCATGCTCGCGGATGACGGCTGGCAGACACCATGGATGCCGGCACTCACCGCCTGGGCCGGGAGTCGAGCTGAGCCACCAGCTCAAGCGCTTCCCGGATCTGTTCGGTCGTGCCGCTGAGAACCAAGGCATTCTGGTCCGTCTGCACGGCGATCTTGAAGCCGCCATGGCTCGGGGATCGGCTGGCCAGGGTCTCCTCGAGTGCCTTGGCGACGTCTTCGGTCTGGGTGTGCTCGAGTCTCACGACCTGGATCTGGAGGTCTCCCGCAGCGCCGGCGGTCTTGGCGCTGGTGGGGTGGTGGGGGTGTGGCAGGCGGCGCAGACGAAGAGCACTGCGAGGAGGCGGTTCATGGCTCTTGTGACGTCGACGCCTGTGAATCCTTCCCTGCGCTTCCGGGTGGAATCGGCGGTGATGTCGGCCTCGACACGCTGGATCTCGTCGTGGCCAAGCGACACGCAAACCCTCCGCCCGAGCAGCGCGGACCCGATCAGCTCCGCCGTGTTGCCGGCCGGGCGTTCCCGGACTGCACGATCCGCCTCTGCAGTCACGGCACGCTCGGTGGTCACCGAGCACCCAGGGTCAACACCCCGGCGTTCCGGCTCGTCGATGCCCGGGGTCGCTACCGCTCCAACGTGATCTGGGTTGACCCGCAAGCGTTGCGGGCATGGACGGCTCAGGATGCTCGACGGGCAGTGGTCGAGAGCAATGGTCAGTGAGATGCCCGTGCAACACAATCCGCCGCATCGCTCGCGGCTGAGCCTGGAGGAGGTCTGCTGACGAACAGTCGCCTCGAAGCCTGGATACGAGCCGTACACGTGTGCATCTTCTCCTGGTCCTGGGTGGCATGCTGCTGCGGTTCTTGCACGCGACGCGGGGGGTGGGGATCCCCGACCAGGGGCCCGTGACCACCACGTCTTGGTGGTGGCAGGCACCGTTTCGTCAGCGCCCGAACGCAATCGGCGTGCTCGAGCAGCGACTCTGTTGGTTGAGCTCGCTGGCGTTCGCTGCGCTCGCTGGTCGTGTGTCCTTGCGCACCACGTTCCGCCACAGCTGTCGGCGTCCCGTCACGTCGGCTCGCGCTGGTGGGGCGAAGACGACGGAAGGACCCCAGTACGTGCTGCAGGGCACGGAAAGGTCAACGAGCGGCCAGAGTCGCCGCCGCATCGGCCTGCCCAAGTACGCCCCCAGGAACGCTTTCCTGCCAGGGCCCCATGCGTGCGGAACAACCGCGACTCAGGGTTTCCCCCGAGGGTCTTCCAGCCCAGCCCTGCCGATGAGGGAAGACCGACGTCATGATCCCGGCCCCGTTGCCCGACCACGAAGAGCGCCGCCTGGCGGCTCTCCACCGCTACGGCGTGCTCGACACGCTGCCGGAGCCGGTCTACGACGACGTCGTCCACCTCGCCGCGCAGATCTGCCAGGTGCCGATCGCCCTCGTCAGCCTCGTCGACGCGCGCCGCCAGTGGTTCAAGGCTCGCCATGGCCTCGAGGTGACCGAGACGCCGCGCGAGATCGCGTTCTGCGCCCACGCGATCCTCGGCGACGGCCTGTTCGTGGTCGGCGACGCGGCGCTCGACGAGCGCTTCCACGACAACCCGCTGGTCGTCGGTGACCCGGGGATCCGCTTCTACGCGGCGGCGCCGATCACCACCGCGGACGGTTTCGCGCTCGGCACCGTATGCGTGATCGATCGCCGGCCTCGCGAACTCACCGCGGCGCAATTGCAGTCCCTGCAGGCGTTGAGTCGGCAAGTGGTCTCCCATCTGGAGCTGCGCCATCAGATCGAAGACCGCCAGCGACTGCTCGCGGACCTCACGGCGGCCCGCGAGCGGCACGAGCTGGTGGTCGAAGCCAGTCGCGACGGCATCTGGGACTGTGACTTCGAGACGGGTACCTCGGTGCTGTCGCCGCGGGCGATGGCGGTGTTCGACCTCGATCCCGAGATTCCCACCGTGGCGACCCTGTTCGGTTGGCTCGACGGAGTGCATCCCGACGACCGTCCGGCGACCCGGGCCGCATTCGAGGCGCATCTGCGCGGCACCGCCCCGTACGACATCGAATTCCGGTGGCGGCTGCGCGACGGGGGCCATCGCTGGGTGCACGTGCGTGGCGTGGCCCGCCACGCGGCGGACGGTCGCGTCGTGCGGCTCACCGGTTCGGTCGCCGACATCAGCCACCGCAAGCTCGACGAGGCGGCGCTGCGGCGGGCCTCGCAACTGCTGGAGGCCTCTCAGCGCATGGCCAGGGTCGGCGGTTGGGAGTACGACCTGCGCACCCAGGAACTGTTCTGGACTGCCGAGACCCATCGGCTGCACGACACGTCGCCGGAGCACTACCGACCGACCGTGGCCACGGCCGTGGCGTTCTATGCCGATTCGGATCGCGAACGCATCGCCAATCTGGTGCAGGACGCGATCGACACCGGGCGGTCCTACGCGGCCGAACTGCAGCTCGTCACCGCGACCGGACGGCGCATCTGGGTGCACACCACCGGTAGTGCGGTCCACGAGGACGGCCGCACGGTGCGGCTGGTCGGTACGTTCCAGGACGTAACCGCAATGCGTGCCGCGGCCGACGAACTGCGCGCCGCCCGGGATGCCGCCGAGGCGGCCAATCGGGCCAAGGGCGAGTTCCTGGCGACGATGAGTCACGAGATCCGTACCCCGATGAACGCGGTGCTCGGCTACACCAGCCTACTGCAGGAGACGTCGCTCGACGAGCAGCAGCGCGACTACCTGGGCGTGGTCGAGCGCTCCGGTCAGGCGCTGCTGGCGCTGATCGACGACGTGCTGGACTACGCCAAGATCGACGCCGGGCGCATGGAAGTCGAGCGGGTCCTGTTCGATCCGCGTGCGATGGTGGACGACGTGGTGCGCATGCTGTCACCGCGGGCCCGCCACAAGGGCCTCGCCTTCGCGGCCACGGTCGCCGGCGACCTGCCGGCCCGGCTGCTCGGCGATCCGTCGCGCATTGCACAAGTCCTGCTGAACCTCGCCGGCAATGCGATCAAGTTCACCGCCCAGGGGCGAGTCGACATCGCCATGCGCTGGCACGACGGCCGGCTCGCCATCGAGGTCGTCGACACGGGCATCGGCATTCGCGACGAGCAGCAGCCGCTGCTGTTCCGCGAGTTCTCCCAGGCCGACTCGTCGACGCGACGCCGCTATGGCGGCACCGGGCTCGGGCTCGCCATCAGCCGGCGGCTGGTCGAACTGATGGGCGGCAGCATCGGCGTGCGCAGCGAACCCGGGGTCGGTTCGACCTTCTGGGTGCAACTGCCGTTGCCGGTCGGTGAGGAGGGCGACGTGGCCGAATCGGTCGCGAGCGACGAGGCGGCCGGTGCGGCCTCGAGCCCGCTGCGCGCGGGCGCGCGCGTGCTGGTCGTCGAGGACAATCCGGTGAACCAGCGCCTGGCGGAGCAGTTCCTGCGCGCGCTGCGTTGCGAGGTCGAGGTGGCAGCCAACGGTCGGCAGGCGGTCGACACCTGTGCGGCGGCCAGCTTCGACCTGATCCTGATGGACTGCCTGATGCCCGAGATGGACGGTTTCGACGCCACGCTGGCCATCCGGGCCCTCGAGTCACCGACCGGCCGGCGCACACCGATCGTGGCATTGACCGCCAATGCGATGCAAGGCGATCGCCAGGCGTGCCTGGCGGCCGGCATGGACGACTATCTCTCGAAGCCGTTCCGCAAGGGCGACCTGCAGCGCGTGCTGCAGCGTTGGGTGCCTGGCGCGCGGCGGTGAGCGGGCGGTTCGAAGCCTGCGGATGCCGTGGGCGTGCCATGACACCGACGCGGACTGCGCCGCCACCCAGGACGGACCAAGCTCAACGATTTCGAGCCGCCAGCAGCCGTTCCAGCGCCGGAACCGCCTCGCCGAGGCTGCCGCAGTGCACCAGACGACCGTCGCGGTCGAGCACGACCGTCGCCCAGCGCGAGCCGTAGCGGTCCGCGGTCCTGCCAGTACCGTCGGCGACGAATGGGTACAGACGTTCGACGACCGGTTCTTCGGGAGGTTCTGTCGGCAGGCTGCCAACGCGCACCGAGGTGTCGAACAGCACGATCTGGAAGTCGCCGCGTCGCGGGTGCTGGCCGAGTTCGGCGAGCTGCTTGCGAAGGTCGCCGCGCGGGTACCAGCGGGCCCCGAACTCGTCGAAACAGACGAGCAGCGGCTTGCCGCGAAACGCCGCGAGCGTGGCCTTCTCGAGCGCCACGTTCTCGGCGCGGTCGACGTGCCAGTCGGGGAGGACTTCGCCGAGCAGATCGAACGGCACCAGCGGCACGCTGATCGGGCCCAGGTCCAGGGTTACCCGCCCGGCCTCCAGGAGTGCGGTGCGCCCGGTTGCACCACTGCGCCCGATCCGGACGGTGACCGAGTAGGTGCCCGGTGGCAGCGGCAACGCGAAGGTGTTGGCGTCCAGTCCGAACGGCACGCCCGACTGCAGTCCGGCATGCATGGGATGCGCGAAGCCGAGCACGAACGCCCGCGGCGCATCCGCTGGCATCGGCGCCGACGTGCGCATGGCGCCGCGCAGCACCGTCGCCGGCTGCAGCACGATGCGGCCGACGACCTGCGGGCGGTGCGTGTCCGGGTCGTAGCCGCCGTGCACGAATCCGGCGAGGCGGCGGTCGGCCGACAGGCCGAGCAGCGGCGTCGCGAATGGGTCCTCGACCCAGATGCCACGCAGACGACCTTCTGCATCGCTCGTCAGCGGGGCACGGTTGTCGGGCGGATTGCAGCCCAGGGTCGCGGACCAACGGGTGTTCGCGCAGCTCCAGCGATCGCCGAACTCGACCCCGGCGACGGGCTTGCCGGACGGATCGCAGACGAGGGCGTCCACGGTCATCTCCGTCGTCGTCTGGGCGAGCGCGCTGGCGACCGCGAAGGTGGCGACGAGGCATGTGCGCAGCAGTGCGAGCATGCCGAAAGTCTATCGCTGCGAGCGTTGCCGCGGGGTGGGCGGTGCATCGACCAAGCCCCACATGTCGCACTTCGCGAGGCCAGTCATGCCAGCCGTGCACGCCTGCGCGCACTTCGGGTGCGCCGTCGACTGCGAGCCCGGTCGCCGGACTCCATTGGCGGGACTGCCATTCGGCGCGATCACTCGGTTGCGCCAGGGGGGGGGCGCGCGGGGTTCCTCCGACTGCCTGCATCCGTTCCACGTGCCGCGGGACTGTTAGGCTGGATCCTCGCCGTGGATTCTCCATTCTTCGACGTCGAATCGTGCCTGCGTCAGCACGGTGCCTCGCTGCGAACGCTCGCGGCGAGCCTGTTGCGCGACAGCCACGCGGCCGACGATGCCGTGCAGGAGGTCTGGCTCGCCGCGCTGCGGACGCCGCCGGGCCACGGCGGTTCGGTGGGCGGCTGGCTGGCGACCGCGTTGCAGAACATCGTGCGCAAGCTGCGGCGTACCGAACGGAGGCGGGTCGCGCGGGAGGGCCTGTTCGCGGTGCGGCGCGGCGAACAGGTCGAAGACCACGCAGTCGCCAGCGCACGGGAAGAACTGCTGCAGCGACTGGTGGGTGCGGTGACCAGTCTGGACGGCCCCTACCGAGAGGCGATCTGGCAGCGTTACTTCGAAGGCAAGGCGCCGCGCGAGATCGCGGCGAGGGCCGGCGTGCCGGTCGCGACCGTGAAGAGCAGGTTGCAGCGAGGGCTCGACCAGTTGCGCAAACGCCTCGGGGATGGCGATCCAGCCGATTGGCGCGCTGGGCTGCTGGTCGCCTTCGGCTGGCAACCGGGGTCTGGGGCGGCCGCGGCCGTCGGTGGTGGATCGGCGATGGCCACCCTGTGGCCGGGAGTGCTGGCGATGGCGAAGACGACGAAGTCGCTCGTGGCGGTGCTGGTGGTCGCGATGACTGCCGGACTCTGGTGGTGGTACGAACGGCTGCATGCCGAAGTGCGAGCCGACGCGGCGACGGCGGCTGCGTTCGCGAGTCGGTTCGACGAATCGCCGTTGCCGCAAGGGGACGCGGCGACTCCTGCTGGCACGACGTCGAGCGGGTCCACCGAGCGAACGCTGGTGCCGGCGCTCGCCGATGCCGATCCGCAAGTCGCCGTGCGGGTCGTGGCGGCCGATGGCCAGGGTGCGCCCGGTGCCGAGGTGTTCTACGCCGATCAGGCGCAGGTTGCGGCCCGGCTCGCCGAGTTGGACCCCGAAGCGCGGCGTTCGCTGCAGAACGACGGCGAGACGCTGTTGCGGCGTTTCGGCGAGCGGCTCGTCGCCGACGACNNAGCAGTTCGGCGAGACGTGGGTGTCGATGGATCTCGCCGCGGGAGCACCCTCGACCGTGCACGAACTGCGGCTGGGCTTCGACCGCGGCTTCGCCGTGCAGGTCTTCGACGCGGCGCGGCGGCCGGCGGCCGGTGTGAACCTGCGCGCGCACTTCGTTCGCGCCGGCACCGAGGCCCAGGAAGGTGCGCATGCGCTCGGGTCAACGGGTCCCGACGGCCGGCTCGTGGCGCACCACGTGCAGACCTGGAGCGATCGCATCGCACCGCACGGTGCCACGCGGCCGGCCCGGATCGCGGTGGATCTGCCCGGTGTGGAGCGGAACGAAGCCGCGACGGAGCAGGCGGTCGATGTCGCGTCGCCTCCGGCCGAACTGCCGCCGCTGTTCTTGCCGCCGACCGGCCGACTCGTCGTCGTCGTTCGCGATGCGAGCGGGGCACCGATGCCAGGTCAGGAAATCGAACTGCTCGAAGACCAGCCAGCGCCGGAGCGGTCGTACCATGCGACCAGTGATGCGGCCGGCACGGCGACGTTTCCGTACGTCGGGCTGGGCCGGAGTTGGCGCGTCGACAAGGACCACCTGCCGACCGAACGTCGCCTGCTCGTCGCCGGGCCTCGCGTCGCCGACGAAGTCGTGCGTGTCACCCTGCAACCCCTGGGAGTGCCGGTGCTCACCGGTCGACTCCTGCGCGAGGGCAGCCCGGCTGCCGACTTGTTCCTGCGAGCCGAAGCTGCCGGTCGGTACCTCGCGGCCGGACCGTTACGCACCGATGCCGACGGGCGCTTCCGGATCTCGTTGGCCGATGCCGCGGTCGGTCGCACGCTGACCGAACTCTCGCTGCGTCCGTTCGCGCCGGAACGGCTGTTCGACGGCACGCTCGCGCAGTGGCGCGGGGATCGGCTGCTGACCCCGGGCGAACACGATCTCGGTGCGCTGCCTCTGCAGCCGGAGCCGGTGGTCGTGGCCGGTCGGTGCCTCGTGGCTGGGGAAGGCGCCGAGCCGGCGGACGTGCGACTCGTCGTCGAGGCGTCGACCGGACCTCCCGAGGCGCCGTGGCAGGTCGTGCGCCTGTCGCCGCAGCGGGAGGCGGACGGCCGTTTCGCGCTGTTCGGCACCGCGCCTGCGGCGGCCCTGCGACTCTTGGTCGAGAGCGACAACCGTCTCGTGCCGATCGCGCCGATCCCGTTCGTGCGTGGCGCCCGGGACTTGCGGATCGAGCTGCGGCGCGGTGGCTCGCTGCGGGCTTCGATCGTCGCAGGTTCGCAGATCGGCGGGTTCTGCCTCGTGCCGCTGCTGGTGCCGGCCGGGGTTGCGCTCGATCTGCCCGCGTCCGAGCAGTTCCAGCCGGGACGCGATCCGCGCGTGCCACGCAATTCGGTGGTGTTGCGCGACGAGCCGTGGGAAACGGGCTACGCATGGCCGGCGGTGGCCCCTGGGCGCTATCGGCTCGAAGTGCGCGCCCGTGGCCTGCGGCGGCCGCTGTTGGTCGTCGGCGACATCGAGATCGTCGATGGGCAGTGCAACGAAGAGGCCCGCCTGCAGCACCTCGCAGTGCCAGGACTGCGTACCGTCGAGCTGCAGTTCCCGCAGGTCGAGCGGGCGGTTCGAGCTCCAGGTTCGCTGGGGCTCGGGCTCGTCGCCGCGCTCGACGGCGAGGAGTTCGGCGAGCCTTGTTGGCAGATCGACGACGCGAAGGTCCTGTTCGCGACGGTCGAGCCTCTCGATGTGCGCGTGCGGCTGCACGGCTTCCAGGATCGCATCCTGCGCGGCCCCGTCGGCGATCAGGTGGTCGAACTGGCCCCTGGGTTGCCGGTGACGCTGCGCGTGGTGGAGTTCCAGCCGCCGGCTGGCACCGAACTGCACCTCGCCGTCGCGGCAGTCGACGATCCGCTGACGCGGGCCCGACCGGCGGTGTACTCGGCCGCCGCTGGCGGGGCGCTGCCGCCGTACCGTCTGCCAGGCTTCGGCGGCGCGGTTGCCGACGGGACCGTACAGGTGGCGCTGCCGGTGGCGGGCAGGTATCGGCTCAGTGCGCAGCTGCGCTCGCCGGACGGCAGCGTCCGGGATCTCGTCGTCGCACCGGCAGAGGTGGCGGTCGGGACGACGGGCGGCGAATTCGCCGTGCGGGTGCAGGAATAGCCGTCGCGGGTTCGTCCCCGGCATTCCGTCGCGGTGGTACTGTCACCGAAGCCGCCCCTTGTCGTCCAGCTGGCCCTGCAGAGCACCCCCATGCTGCCTCCGATGACCGAAAGCCGCATCGCCCTGTTGTCGAGTGTCTCCTGTCTGGCCTGCGTCGTCTGGTTGGTGTTCCGCCCTGGGCCTGAGGGGTCGCTGGAGCGATATCCGCCAGCTGCAGCCTCGCAAACCACGGAACCTCCGGTAGCCGATCGCCTGCACGAGCTCTCGACCCAGTTCGAGGCGCTGCGTTCGCAGATCGACAGCCTGTCGGTGTCACGGACGGCTGCGCCCGCGGTCGCGCCGGCTGCAGCGGTGCAGGGCGTCGAGCCGCTCGAGCTGTTGCGGCAAGAGGTGCAGGCCCTGAAGTTCGCCGTGCAGGCGCTCGCCGAACTGCAGGCGGAAAGCTCAGCAGGGGGTGTCTCGCACGAAGTACTCGAACTGCGCCGCGAGTTCCCGAGCACCAACTGGGATGCGTGCGAGATCCTCTTGCAGCGGGCATTGGCTGCGCCGGGCGCATACGAGCTCGACTACCTGAAGTCCGACAATTCTCCGGTGTTGGCCGAACTCCTGATGCTGCGGCCGCGCGGCGTGTTGCAGCGGTTTGGTTCGCCGACCAGGACGCTCCTCGAGAACGGTCGATTCGTGTGGTACTACCAAGCGCCGCAACTCGACAGCGAGGGACAGCCCGCGCGAACCGTCGAGATCACGTTCGACAAAGGCTACGTCTGGAACGTCGTCACCGACGTGTCCGGTTCTTGACCGGCACCCGCCGCCGTGACCTGACGACCTTGCGCTTGGCCGAGGCCACGGCACTCGGCTACGCTCCGCGCCGTGACCACGCCAGCCACCACGTCCCCGATCCGAGCCACCGCGCTGGCGTGGCTGTTCGGTCTGGCCGCCCTGGTCGGGGTGCGGTTCCGCGCCGATTGGGAGTGGTACGTCGACTTCCACCGCTGGTTGCACGACCAAGGGGTCGCGGACGGGGTTCGCGGTCAAGACGGCTGGGTGCTGCAGTTGCTGTTCGCCGGTCTCGGGGCGGCCTTCGCGGCGCGCGCGCTGCATAGCAGTGCCGCACGGGTTCTGTGGTTGCGCGTGCCATCTGCGGGTTGGCTCGGTGTCGCCTTGCTGGCGTCGGCGCCGATGGTGGTCGGCGGCGCCTTGCTCGGCTGGTGGCGCGGTGGCACGTTCGACGACCTGCCGCTCGGACGGTTGCTGCAGAGTTCGTTGCGGGCGCCAGTCCTCGAACAGCTGCTGTGCCGCGGTCTGCTGGTCGGCACCGTCGCAGCCGGGGTCGGCGTGCGTAGCGCGGCGACGGGCCTCGCCGTCGTCGCCGGTGCGCTGGTGTTCGGCATGCTGCACGTGCCGTGGACCTGGGACGGCATCACCGCGGGTTGGGCGACGTTGCTGGTGACCGGCCTCGGTGGCGCCTGGTACGCGTGGCTGATGCTGCGCTGGGGCTCGCTGTGGCCGCCGATGCTGCTGCACGCGACCATGAACCTGGGGTGGCTGCTCGGGCAGACCAGCGGGGGGGCGGGGGGTGGCGGGCTGATCGAGAACCTGCTGCGGGTCGCGACGATCGTCGTCGCGACCGTGGGCACGGTGCGGGCCACGTCGCGCTAGGTCGGCGGCCTTCGCCCGCCGCCCGGTGCGCCAGTCCGTCAGTTCGCCAGCCGCGACAGGTCGGCGATCGTGTTCATCAGGCCGTGCAGTTCGGCGAGCAAGGCGAGGCGGTTCTTGCGCAGCGCGGCGTCGTCGGCGTTGACCATCACCGCTTCGAAGAACGCGTCGACCGGGCCGCGCAGCGCTGCGCAAGCGGCCAGCGCGCCTTGGTAGTCGCCGGATGCGAACTTCGCCACGGCGGCGCCGCGCATCGCCGACAGGGCGTCGTGGAGCGCCTTCTCGGCGGGTTCCTGCAGGAGGCTCGGCTGCACCTTGCCGAGCGCTTCGTCGCTCTTCTTCAGGATGTTGCCGATCCGCTTGTTGGCGGCCGCCAGCGCCGCGGCTTCGGGCAGCGCGGCGAACGTGCGCACCGCGGCGAGACGTTTGGGGACGTCGGCGAGGATCCTCGGTTGCGCGGCCAGTACCGCGTCGACCTCCGCCGCCGTCCAGCCCTGGTCACGCAGGTTCACCGCCAGACGGTCGAACAGGAAGCTCGTCAGCGCGGCACTCGGGTCGGTGATCGATGCGCCGAACGGGGCCGTCGCGGCGGCGAGCAGCGCGCCGAGGTCGACGTCCAGGTCCTTGCCGTCGATCCTGCCGTCGATCAGCATGCGGATCACGCCAAGGGCATGGCGTCGCAGCGCGAACGGGTCCTTGTCGCCGGTCGGCACCTGGCCGATGCCGAACAGTCCGACCAGCGTCTCCAGCTTGTCGGCGAGCGCGACGCAGAGGCCGACGGCGTTGCGCGGCAGCGCGTCGCCCGCGAAACGCGGCTTGTAGTGGTCTTCGATCGCCACCGCGACGGCTTCGGATTCGCCGTCGTGGCGCGCGTAGTAGCCGCCCATGATACCCTGCAGCTCGGGGAACTCGCCGACCATGTCGGTCAGCAGGTCGGCCTTGGCGAGCAGGGCCGCGCGATCGGCCGCACTGGCGGTGGCTGCACCACCCAGCGCCGTCGCGACCGCGCGCGCGATCGCGCGGACCCGTTCGACGCGTTCGCCTTGAGTGCCGAGCTTGTTGTGGTAGACAACCTTGGCGAGGCCCGGAATGCGGCTTTCGAGGCTCTTCTTGCGGTCCTGGTCGAAGAAGAACTTCGCATCGGCGAGCCGCGGCCGCACCACGCGTTCGTTGCCGCCGACGATCGCGCTCGCATCGGCGGGACGGATGTTGCTGACCACCAGGAAGCGGTTGCTGAGCTTGCCCGCCGCGTCGAGCAGCGGGAAGTACTTCTGATTCTGCTTCATCGTCAGGATCAGGCATTCCTGCGGCACGGCGAGGAACTCGGCTTCGAACGTGCACAACAGTACGTTGGGGTTCTCGACCAATGACGTGACCTCGTCGAGCAAGGCCGGGTCGTCGACCGGCAGCAGGCCGACCGGTGCGGCGGCCGCCAGTTGCCGCGCGATCTCGGCGCGTCGCGCCGCATACGAGGCGATCACGCCGCCCACGTCGGCGAGTTGCCGTTCGTAGGCGTCGGCGTCGGCGATCGCCAGCGTCGCCGCCCTGCTCTCGAAACGGTGCCCCTGCGTGACGCGGTCGGCGCACAGACCGAAGCCGGTGATCGGCACGACCTGATCGCCGTGCAGTGCGACGATGCGATGCGCCGGCCGCACGAACTTGACCGACGACCAGCCGTCGCCGACCTGGTAGGTCATCACCTTCGGGATCGGCAGCTTCGCGATCGCTTCGTCGAACGCGGTCTGCAGCGCGGTCGCCAATGCCGCGCCCGGCACCGTGACGTCGACGAACAAGGTCTCGTTCTTGCCGTCCATCGCGCGCACGCAGCGGGCGGCCGCACTGGCGTCGAGGCCGAGTGCGGCGAGCTTCTTCTGCAGCACCGGCGTCGCCTGGCCATGCTCGTCGAGCCCGATCTTGACCGGCACGAGCTTCTGCCGTTCCTGGCGGTCGGCGGCCCGCGCGGCGACGTCGACGATCCGCACGCCGAGGCGCCGGGGGGTGCCGAACGGCGTGTACGCGGCCTCTGGCGCGACGAGCCCCTGGGCGCGCAGCGAACCGACGATGCTGTCGGCGAAACTGCGCTGCAGCTTGTCGAGGGACTTGGGCGGCAGTTCTTCGACGAACAGTTCGACGAGCAGGCTCGGTTGGTGCATGGCTGGCGCCGCGGATCGTACGGGGCGTGCGACCCTGGTTGCCAGCCCGAGTTCCGGGGCCGTTGGTCAGCGTTGCTTGCTGGCGTCGAGCCGGCGCAGTCCGGTCAGGTCGGCGTGGTAGACGTCTGGGCCGAGGCTGATGCCCTGGATGTCGCTGCGGGCGATCGCGACCCGCCACGGCACGTACAGTGGCACGACGATCGCTTCGCGGTCCATGAGGCTCTGGATGTGTGCGTAGATCGGGATGCGCAGGGTCTCGTCGGGTTCGGCGGCGGCCTGGTCGACCAGCGAGCGCAGTGCGTCCGGAGTGCCGCGGGGGCTCTGGCCGTCGCGGGTGGTGCCGAACCGCGTCACCAGCGATTGGTGCGGGCAGTACGGCATGCCGTGGGTGATCTCGATGCGCAGGTCGGCGCGGTCGCTGACGGCACGGACGCGACGGCCGAGCGCGGCGCGGACCTCGCCGGACTCGGTGGTCAGGGGAGTGACCGCCCCATGGGCGTCGACGACGGTGGTCGGGGACTCGGCGGGGGCCGCTGGTGGCTCGAGCACTTCGACCGCAAGACCGGCGACGCGCAGTTGGTCGGCGACCGCGTGCGCGGCGCGTGCCGCGCGGCTCTCGGGTCGCCCGGCGGCAATCGTCAGTCGGGGCAAGGGCGCGTCGCTCGCGTTCGCCGTGGCGTCGCTCGGTATGCCGCTGCGGCCACGCGGCCAGAACGCGACGCTCGGCGCCGCCCACGCCGTGGCGGCTTCGGCGCGGTCGCCTTCGACCGTGGCGATCAGCGAGCTGCGGTCGAGCGCTGCGGCGATCTTGCGGCGCACGGCGAGGTCGGCGGTTGGGCCGTCGACGAGACGGAACGACAGGTAGACCAGCGACGAGCCCGGTGCGGTCTGCACGCGGTATTCGGGATCCGCGGCGAGGCGATCGAGCTCTTCGCCAGGCAAGTCCTCGTCCCAGCCGCCGACGAATGCGTCGATCCTGCCGGCCAGCAGGTCGTGGATCGGCGTGCTGTCGCGGCCGCGCGGGTAGAAGGTCACGTCGACGAGCGGTCCGTCCTCTTGCGTACCCTGCACGCGCCAGCGGCGGCCGCCGTCGAAGGCACCGACGAACTGGAACGGGCCGGTGCCGATCGGTCGCAGGAACTCGCCTTCCCAGTCCTTCGACGATGGCGCGACGACCGCGCACGGGTTGATCGCCAGCAGGTCCTCGAGCAATGCGTAGGGCCGGTCGAGTTCGATCCGGAAACTGCGCGCGTCGTCGGCTTCGATGCGGGTGATGCGTTGGTTGCCGGGCAGCCAATCGTGTTCGGGCAGGTTGGCCCAGCGACGGTAGTGGGTGACGACGCTCTCGGCGGTGACCGGCGTGCCGTCGTGGAACCTCGCGCCGTCGCGCAGCTCGAACAAGAACGTGCGGCCCTCGTCGCGGATCT
>JRYL01000299.1_pt1 | contig 17886 bp, 29 predicted proteins | sample 235391 | NCBI WGS metagenome assembly JRYL01 (sample SAMN03074223, study PRJNA261481) | activated sludge metagenome | biome: Wastewater Treatment Plant; feature: Wastewater; material: Activated sludge; isolation source: activated biomass of a wastewater treatment plant treating wastewater from... ...
CGACATGCTGACGTTCTCAATGCCGAACGTCTTGACGATGTCCGAGACCGTCAAGTCCCACTTGCGATAGAGCACGTCCGGCCGGCCGTCAGGGCCGATCGCGATCGAATACTCGCCCGTCGTGAGATGGTGGAACCGCGCGAAGGTATCGAAGTTCGGGACGACGAGCCCGGCCGTAGTCCCGAACACGCCAGCCTCGAGATAGTCCTGCTGGAAAACGCCGTACGCGCCGCTCTTCGAGAGGATCGCCAGCATCAGTCGGGTGAGGCCGGCGAGCCAGCGCTTCACGGGGTGGTAGTCGGCGAGATCGGTGTCGGCCAGCCCCAGCTTGAACCACGGACGGGCGGGCGAGGTGCTGCCGCCTTGGAACCCCGCGGCGAGCGTGCGCGCGGCGACGGCCGGCGTTGCGTCGTTGATGTACTGATGGACCTTGCGCCCCTGATTGCGGTCCGTCTCCAGAAACCGGCCATAGCGCGGCGCGAAGTGGCGCGACAGATCACGGAACTGCTCGATCCAAGTAGAGCGTTCCGTCTCCAGCGCGCCCAAGCGCGCCGTCATCTGGTCAATCAGTTTCTGGTCGAGTTGCATCAGGAGCCCAGCAGCACGTTGCGGCCGAGGGCGCCTGCCGTCGGGTCAGCCCCGCCCGGTGGGGTGAGCGTGGTCGTGCCCATCGCGTTCTTCTGATTGCGGCGCATCGCGCTGTTGTAGTCGGCCGTGCGGGCTTCCTGCTGCGCGGGCGGCGCCTTCGGCATCACGATCTGCGGTGCCTTCGGCGCGCTGAAGCCCAGCACCTTGCCGACCGACTTGAAGACTTTTCCCATGTCCAGCCTCCCGGCCTAGATGTTCGCGAACGGATCATATTCGCGCTCGGTGCGCGATACGGACACGCCCATGTGCTCGAACACCTCGCGCTTGATGTCCCGTTTCTGGACAGGTTCAGCGAAAGTGAGAGCGAGCGCGTCCAGCCTGTTCGGGGATGCTTGCCCCCGGCGCTTCATGTCTTCCTTGCTTTCGATCTGGATGACGCCATCGGCGCGCGGCACGGTCTCAGGCGCGGCGAGATCGCGCTGCAGCACCTTGTCCTGTGGGCTGATAGCCCCGCCGTCCTTAAGCCACTGCTTCGCCTCGCCGATCATCTCTGCCCGCTTGTTCAGGTAGCCGTTGTCCAAGGACTTCCCGGAGAACCACACAAGCTGCCAGTTCCGCCCGTTCATCTTCCCGAAGCTGTAGACGCCCGTGCCGTAGCCTGCGTCGATGAATACCGCGTCGGCCTTGTGCTCGTCCTCAAGCTGCATCAGCCGGCTGGCGACTTCGCCGTCGTTGTCGTTGCGCGGGCTGGTGTAGAGCACATCGAACTTCAGGCCCTGCCGCTTGCCGATCACGACCTCGTCCTCGCCCGTCCACGCATTGTCCAAAGACAGGATGACAGGCGCGAAATCGTACTGTTCAGGCCGAAGGTGACGCTTCGCCGCGGCGTCTATGTCCGCCGTGCTGATGAACTGCCGGGCGGACTGTGACGGGAACATGCCGCGGACGCGAATCTTCACGAAGTCGCTGTCCTCGCCGTAGTCCTTGACCCACTCGCCCAGGAGTTTTTTGTTCGTGATCTGCACCGTGCGGCTGTCGATGCTGCGCGTCCGCCAGCGGTGCGCCTGCCCGTGGAACGCAGCGTGAAACCAGCCGGAGTTACGGGTTGGGTTGCCGAACGCAAACATCATCGGCTCGCCGTCGGTGAGACCGCCCTGCGCCACCTCGAAAATCTTGTTTGGCACCGCGCTGGCCTCGTCGAAGATGTAGAACGGCGTCGAATTCACGGCGTGCAGGCCGGCGAAGGACTCGCTGTTCTCTTCCCGACAGGTCTGCGCGTCGCATCGCCATGACTCCGGGTGTTGCTTGTGGTACATGCGCATCGCGCCCTTGCCTGTGGTCACTTCGAACCAGTGGCCGGTAATGCTGCGCTTCGTCCATTTGGCGATCTCCGCCCAGGTCTTTGACGCCAACTGCTCGGCCGTGTTGGCTGTGACGACGCCCTTGGCGTGCGGCCGCGTGCTCATGATCCAGTTCACGAGCCAAGCCGTCATCGCGCTCTTGCCGATGCCGTGGCCGGAGGAGACAGCCTCAAGGATCGGCGACACGGGCGAGGCTTCCAAAGGGTCGAAATCGTTGGCCCGGACAAAGTCACCCACCTCGGCCAGAAGATCGCACGCCCATTCATCCGGGCCGAACTGCGAATCGTAGATGAGGTTCCACGGCGCCCCGAGCCGGCACACTTGGAGGTTCGGGTCGTTGTCCCAGTCGTAGGCCGCCAGCACAAAGCCCAGTGGGTCAGCGTAGAAGCGCCCTACGAAGTCCGCAAGGTCGCCATCCTGCTCAGTCATCCGCCCGTCCTCCGGCGTGCCGCGATGAGCCGCTGGGCGATCTCTACGCTGCCGGTGTGCTGCACCTCCGAGCGCTCGCGGTACTTGTCGGGCCGGTGCGCTTTGAGCAGGAACTGCGCAAGGCCGTCCGAGTATTCCTTGTACGTGTCGGTGATCTGCCCTTGGAAGATGATCGGCTTGTCGTAACCCTCGAAGGCGCGACGATGCACCTCGGCCTCCAGGGCGTCCACGCCGTCGTCAAGCGCTTCCGCGACCGCAGCGTCGAAGGCCGGGTCTTGCCGGCGCCACCCGCGTACGGTGGCCGGCGAGATCATCGCGAGCGTGCAGGCGCGCGTGATGTTGGGCACCTGGCGCAGCGCGTTCAGCAGTACGGTTTGGGTCTGTTCCTTGTCCATGCGGCAACCTGTAGCACAGGTCGCCGTGTCCGTGTCAAGTCACCGCTCGTACAGGCAGATGCGCCGTGTATGCGTCTTGCACACGCCGAAGAGTCGCGAGAGGCGCCGGTAGCCGATGCCGTGGTCCTCGTGTAGTTCGCGCATAAGGTCGATCTGCCACACCGTCAGCCGCTCCCGTGCGTCCGTCAGCCGTGTATGTGGGAGGGCCGCAATACGTGCAAGAATTTGCGAATCCGTAATCCTTTGCGCCATCGCTCAAGCCCTCCTCGCTCGCGCGCGTGCGCCCGCAGAACGTTGCACCCCTTCAGGGGGTGCATACGTTCCGCTCGGGCGAGATGCGCCGATCGCCCGACAGTACCAAAATGAGAATCGTTTACAAAACGTTAAGTCCTTGATTTTAAACAAATCACCCCGACTGTTTGCCCAATCGCACTTGAAAAATTTTACAAGTGCACGCCGACTCACGGACTGTCTGGACACTATGTAGGCACCAAAAATGGTGTCGACTGTACGGGAAAACGCCAAAATTCCTGTTTTGGACCGCCCGACAGTCGGGTTTGCCTCCTTTAAAATCAAGGACTTAGCGAAACTTGCACAAAACCTCAAATTCCCGACAGTCAGAAAACCATACTTGACATTGAAATTTCGACTGACTTTCATTGAAGTCCCCCCAGTACAAACAGCTTCCCGCTGTGCAACTCGCAAAATCCAGCAGCTTGCAGATTTTCCAAAGCTCGCAAAACTTTGCCGCGTCTAGGGTCGCGTTTTCCCTCCTCCGAGTCCCACGGCAGCCGGCCCACCACCTCGGCGACGAGCGCTGCCACCGACACGCCGGTCCCTGATCCGTCGAACGCCGCCATCGTCATCGCGATCTCGGACACCATCCCCTCGACACCGGCAGCACTCACCCCCGGCCGCTTCGGCATCCTCTTGAGCGTCGTCCTGTCCGGCCCGTGCTCCAGCACGCACGACGAAATGATGTCCCCGTCGGCGTCCGTGTCGATGCCTACCACGCGCAACCGGAACCCGAAGATCGAACCCGCTTCGCCGTCCTTCATCTTCGTGACCACGGCTTCCCGATTCCCGCTCTGCTCGTCGAAGTTGATCTCGATCTCGACGTCACTGGCCGCGCGCAGGCCCGACCACCCCCGCGCCCCCTTGGCCTTGTCTTTGCCAGAGTGGTGTATCAGCATCACCAAGGCCCCTGTGCGCCTGGAGAGCGCCCGGCAATGGCCGAGCGCCAGGCCCATGTCCTCGCCGCTGTTCTCGTTCGCACCGGGGCAGGCCTGCGCCAGCGTATCGATGATCACCACGTCCGCGTTGCCCCACGTCTCGATCGCGGCGATCAGGTCTTTCACCTCGGGCGCGCGCAGGAGGTTGGGCGCATCGGCAATCACGCCGATGTCCAGGTCGTCGTAGTCCAGGCCGTGCTCGGTGCAGTACGCCTTCACACGGCCCCGCGCACCTGAGGCACCTTCCGCGCACACGTAGACGATCCGCCCGCGCTGGGTCTTGCGCCCGCGCCAAGTAGCACCCCGCGAGACGGCCGCCGCCATGTCGAAGGCGAAAAAGGACTTCCCCGACCCTGAGTCTCCGTACACCACGGCAAGCTCCCCGCGCGGCAGCACGCCCTTTATCAGCCACTCAAGCGGGGGTGCTTCGCTGAAGCTCACGAGGTTCTGGACAGTGAAGCGGCGGGGCTTACCGTCGGCAGGCTGAGGCGCGGGCGGCAGATCGTCGAAGGTAGGCTCGTCCTGCGCCGCGGTGAGGTCCGCGAATTCGAGGCCGTCGTCAGCCCCTATCTCGCGCTTGAACTCGTCCGTCGTGCGGTCTGCGCAGTGCGCGTGCAGGCACTTGAAATGGCCCCGCGAGTACCCGCCTGTGTTCGCCGGCCAGTACACGGTCGCGGTGTCGGACGACGGCCCGCTGTGCTCGTGCTCCCACGGACATTCCACGGCCATCATGCCGTCGCGTGCGATCGACTTCACGCGCTCCGTGGCCACGAGGAACTGCGCAACCGGATCGCGCTCGACGATCTCGTTCGAGCGCAGCTTGCCCTTTCCCCCATCGCGCTTGTCCCGGTCCAGATTGCCCAGGGCGCCGCGCAGGACGGCCCACAGCGCCTCGAACTCGTCCTCGTGGATCGTGGGGATGGTGGGCGGGAGGAGATGGTCTCCAGCGGTGTTGCGCCACTGGTAGAACTCGCCGCTCGCGTGGTAGCCGATGGCGACGAACTGCTGGCCGTAGGCCAGGAACTCTACAATGCCGTCCGCGCGGTGCTGGAGGTCGAAGGAGCGCTTGCGCAGCGGCTCATCCGACTCGCGGGTCACGTAGAACGGGATCAAAAACTTCGAGGCCTCCCGCCGGTAGCGGACGGGCATGCAACCCAGGTGGCGCACGACGATCCGCTCGGCCTCGATCGCCAGCTCACGGTTCGTGATGTCGAAGTCAAGAGCGTGCACGCGCCGCGTCTGGATGCACAGCCCGTGGTCCGGGTTGCGCTGCCAACGGTCGATGTCTTTGGGAGTGGTGTGCTTCTCGGTCCAGGCTGCGATGCCGCTGGCGCGGCCCCAGTTGGACACTTTGGAGGGGGTTTTGCCGATCGATTTCAGAGTGGAATCGAGGCTGATCGGGATGTTCGGATTACAGACAACGGGGAGAATGTCGTCGGTGAGGCCAAGCACTTCGCTGAAGTGCCGCCACTCACCCGGCGACGCACCGTAGCGCATCGTCATGGGTTGGAACTCCTACTTTGTTTTTCTGAGTTGTTTTTCTGAGAAAAAACGCCCCGACGAGCGGGGCGGAAAGCCAGGGAGGTGCAGGCGAAGCGTATCACGACATAGACTGTCCAATCGCAGCCGCCACTTCAAGTACCGCACGCCGGGCCGCGGCGTTCGCGTCAGGATGCAAGCTCACCCACTGATAGCACTCGTGGAAGTCGATGAAGTCACCGCGGCGCACCTCGGTACGGGCGTGCGCGTACTGACCGTATAGCTCGGACACGCCGAAGCGAAGGTCGATCAGGAGGGCCACTTGCAGGCGACGCGAGTCGCTGTCATCGTCGGCGGGGTTCCACTTCACCGGCTCGTCCTGCTCGATAACGAGATAGTCGGAGAACGTCCGCGCATCGTGCCAGTACGACCCACCGATCGCCTTCGCAGCCAGTTCCAGCAATTCACGGTCTGCCATTTCGTGCGTTCCTCGTCAAGTAGTTCGGACTGTCAGGATAGCCGCGCAAGGCACGTAGCGCAGGTTATACCGGTATAACCTGAAGTTATTGGTACAGACAGTCTAGAGGTGTATAGTTCGACACATGGGCAGCGCGTTGCTGTCCGACAACTGAGGAGTAGGACAAATGAGCGCAGTCAAATACTTCAGCGACGTCGGCGGCAAAACGGTCGAGTTGAAGGGCCTGCACCAGATCGATAACGCGGAGTTCGCCGCACGCTGGCCCGGCATCAAGGGCATCCGCGCCGATGGCTACAGTAAGTGGGTGGCCTATCCGCTGGAGGGCGAAGGCGGCGCCCTGCCGGTTACCCGCAAGATCACCATGAAGAAGTATCCGACCAAGCACGAATGCAACGCGAAGTGCCTGAACGGCAAGCATGACGGCGCTTGTGAATGCCAATGCGGCGGCAAAAACCACGGCCGCGGCGCGTTCATCAACTGAGGAGTAGGACATGAGCACCAGCGCAACATTCGCAGCGATCTCCGCCACGAACGCGGCTATCGCGTCTCAGCGTGCGAGCGACGCCAAGGTCGAGAGATGCAAAGTCGAGGTGATGAACTTCGACAGCAAGACCGCGACGGTAGAGCAACAGAAGTCCTACGCGGACTGCATCCAGACGCTGAACCCCGAACCGATGTCCCCCGAAGCCGTCATCGCGCTTAAGGTGTGGTTCATTCTCTCGCTACTCGCCGGCATTCTCGGTGGCGTCAGTGAGGGACCTGAAAATGCGATCGTCTGGTTCCTGTTCGCTGGCGCTGCAATACCCTGCGCCGCAGGTATTGTCGCGGGCGTGCTTTGGGTGTTTGGAGTGATCTGACCATGTACACCGACCACCAAGGCTTCAAGACACCGGACGCGCCGCCCGATTGGCCGTTCGGTCGTCTGACCCCCGAACAGATGCAACAGCGCGACCGCGAAGAGGCGGCGCAAACCCTGCGTGACGCCGAACCGGCGCTGTTTTGAGAGGAACAGAACATGACCCCTTTCACCTGGATGCTCATCCTGCTGGCCGGCGTGCTGCTTGTGATGTGGATCGGCACGATGAGTCGGCTGGACCGTGCCGAGCGCTTGCTGCGCTGGATCGAGCACAACGACATCGACGGCGCCATCGCGTCGGAAATTCGCAACTACTTCGAGGATTGACCGATGATAGACGGCAACCAACTGCGCGAAGAGTTCGGCCGCTACCTGGCCGAGCACAAGGCAACGCGCTGGGGTATGGACGCGGCCCTGATGCACGTCTGCAAGATCGCCTACGACGCGGGGAAGGCGGACGGGCCGGGCGCTGTCTTGCACAGCCGGGAATACGAAATCGAGGTGCCTGCAGAACCCGGCCTTCACCCGTTGAAATTCACCGGCTTGCCCCTGCAGAACTGGCGGGACGAGCAGCTTGCCGCGATCCGCGCGGCGCGCGACCTGCACATCATCGAGCCGATCGCCCGCGTCGAGATCGACCTGCGTGCGGCTGACCTGGCCGACGACTTCGCGACCGACGACCGCCTGGCCCGCGCCCGGCTGAACGACTTCCAGCAGTACGGGGTGGCGGCATGAATCCACTTACCCGACGCGCCAGCCGCAGCGAACTCCGCGAGCTGGCAATCGACATCGCCGTCGTTCTGGTCGGCGGCATCGCAATCGCAGCAATTCTGGCAGGGGGTGTGTGATGGGCTACTGGAACGCAGCAGTGCCTATTCTCGGCGTGCTGGATGCGACGGATTTCATCCCGCTCGGATCGTGCCACCAGCGCGAAAGCGGGGGTTTTTACTGGGCGGCGCAACGGATCGTCAGCCGCGACATGCTGGACACCTACGAATACACCGACCGAACTGCGCGGGTTGCCGACTGCGCTTCGGACGCACTGGCGCGGGGTGCAGCATGAACGCGCGCGCCGACTATCGAATGAATTGGCAGATGCCGGCCGAGCCTCTTGGAGAGCGCGTGCAATCTCCGATTGCCGTGCCGTCCGACCCGATCCGTGCTTTCGAGACGATGCGCGACCCCGCTCCGGAGCTTCCGGACGACGTCCGCGAAGCGAGCGACGGCGAGTACAAGGTCAAGTGCTGCTGCTGCGGAAAGTGGGTGCCCATGCTCTGCAGCCTCAAAGAGCACATGGAGGGCGCGTACTACTGCAGCGGAAGCGAGAGGTGCATCCCATGATCGCCGCCATCCTCATCGGCTTGGCCTACGCAGCTGCGGTTTGGGCCGTGGCCCGTGCGGTCGGCCGCATCGCGGACCAGATGGGAGGCCCGGACGATGAATAAACGCCCCTCCCCCACCGCCCTGCTCGCGCACATCCAGCGCGGAGCGGTGCCGGAGCATTCTAAGCAGGATGTGCGATGCGGCTGCTGCGGCTACATGACCTATCACAGAGAGCACATGGGCTGTATTCGCGCCGCCGCCCCTGCGCCCGACCATTTTCGTGACGCCACGGAAATGGTGGCCGACACGGAAGACAACGGATTCGATCTGCTGCACGACCGGCCTCACGCCGAGATGCCCGGATGCCGCGGCGCGAAAAGCCTGAAGGTGCGCCCCCCGGCAGAGGTGCCGAGCGTAGATCAGCTGTGGGACAACGACGAGGTAATGGCCCTGAACGCGGAGCTTGGCCTGACCATGGATCAGTTGTCGCGGCTGGCGAGCGCCATCACGCGTATCACCCATCCGGCGGCACCTCCGGCGGACTGGCGCGAACGCTTCTCGCAGGCGGTATATGACGACCTCGCGGCGGCCGACAACCAAGATTTTCCTCTTGAAGAATACCCCGCGCGAATCTTAAAAGTGCTGGACGCAGTCATTGGCCGGGAGATAAAGCCCGCCCCAGCAGAGGTGCCGATGCCCGCGAAGTGCGACGGCAACCACGGCGGGCCGCGGTGCGCGGATCCGGAGTGCTGGAACGACCCGGTCGACGACATCATCGATGTCCGCATGGCGGCAAAACGCCTCGTTAAGCGAGCGCTCGCGGTAGGCGTCGTGCTGACCATCGAGACGCAGCCGCGACAGCCGCTCGCGATGGGGAACTACGACCTGGTGGTGGAAACCCGCGAGGCGCGGAAGGGTGGTGCGGCATGAACCGAGCCGAAGAAACAAATCGCTTCCGCGTCTATCGGTCAAGCGCGGCGAGAACATACCTGTGCGTCTGCTCTGCACGAGATCGGCGCCATGCGCTGAAAATCGCCCGGAGAATGTTCAGGCTGGAGAAGACGGCTTACGCGGTCAGCGAGGTGAAGGCATGAAGCGCATCTACCTCAGCGGCCCGATGACCGGCATGCCCGGCTTGAATTTCCCCGCCTTCAACGCGGCCGCCTCGGCACTCCGGTCGGCTGGCCACGATGTCGTGAATCCGGCCGAGATCAACGCCGACACCGACATATCTTGGGAAGAGTGCCTACGCGCCGACATCAAGGCGCTGTGCGACTGCGACACGATCGCGATGCTGCCCGGATGGGAGAACAGCAAGGGCGCGCACCTTGAAGTGCATGTCGCGCACCGGCTCGGAATCAAGGTCGTGCGGATCGAGGACATCTCCGGAGGGCTGCTCGATGCGTAAGCACACCCCCCGCGTCCATCGCCCCCGGACCCCGCCGTGCCTCATCGCGGCGAGGCCACGGCCGACCACTTCCTGGACCTGTGCGATACCCGCGACATCACGGCCATCGCCTACAACATGCAGGGGCGACACGTCGACGGCCTGCGAGCGGTGATGGACGCTGCCGAGATCGAGCAACTGCGCGCCGAGATCGAGCGCCTCAACGCCTGCCTGCGCTACGAGCAGCACCGCACAGCGCGCGTGGTCACGCACGGTCCGGGCTGCGAAACATGGGGGCCGGCGCACTATGAGTGTGCGGTGCGGGAGATCGAACGATTGAACGCTGGCCGACACGAACTGCAAGCCCAAGGCACGCACCCGGCGCCGTGTGCTCGGCACTGCGAATCAACCGCGTATGAGATCGAGATTCGCCGGCTACGCCATGACATCGAGCACCACGTCCGCATTGCGACAGAAGCGATTCAAGAGGCCAAGCAACTGCGCGCAGAACTCGCAGCCAGCCGTGAGCGCGAGGCGCGGTTGCGGGGCGCGGCAATGCTACTGAGAGGGCGGCTGCTGATGGAAAACCCGAATGCCGTCACCGATGACGCAGACGCCGCACTCGCTGAAGGAGCGCAGCGATGAGCGATTGCTCCTTCGACTACGAGCCGCCACAGTTCTACGTCGCCGAGGCGCGCACCGCACGCAAGCAGCACAAATGCTCAGAGTGCGGCCGACTGATCGCCGAAGGCGAGCGATATGAACACGTCCGCGGAAAGTGGGATGGTGACATGTCGACGTTCAAGACCTGTCCCCGATGCCTGTCTCTGCGCGAGTGGGTCAAGGCGCACGTCCCGTGCTTTTGCTCAGGGCACGGAAACATCATCGAGGATTCGATCGAGGCGGCGCGGACATATGCACACGAGGCACCGGGGCTGCTGTTCGGCGCCTACCGTCGGCAGGTGGCAATCAAGCGCGCGGCACGGGTGATGCCATGACCCCGCGCGACCGACGTACAGACCCGATCTACAACCGATGCATGATCTGCGGACAGCCCGGGCACTGCTCGGCGAGTTGTCCGAAGGGGAAGGAGCAAGGATGAACGACCCGATTATCGCCTGGGGACTGGGCACCGTCCCGCCCGCCAAAGCCACGACCAAGCCGGCCAAGGTCTTGGCGCCCGTCGATCAGCGCATACGCGAGCGGAGGTACAAGGATCGCGAGTATCTCGGCGCCTCCGGTGTGCTGAAGTTGGTTGCGCTCGCGCAGCGCATGCACGGCCCAGGCAAGGCCTTCAACCCGGCGGATGAGGAGTTCATGGGCGCCGTGTGGCGCACGATCCGGGCAGGCGTTGAGCCTGGCGCCGTGGCCTACACCCTGCGGCGGCACGCACAACGCGCGAACGATCCGGCACTGATCTATGACCACTCGACCAAGCTTTTCATGCTGAACCCCGACTGGCGGGTGTTCGGCGACGCAACCTGAAGAGGAGAAAAACAGATGGCACAGTTCGAATTCAAGATCACGATCGGCACCGACATGCACCCCGAAGCGGTCGGCGGTGTGGTCGTGTCCGTCCTCGCGCAGAACGGTATCGAGGGCTTCATCAGCATGGCAGGCACGGAGTACTGGAAGGGTGAAAGCCTGCCGGTTCGGATCATCACCTGAGCGCAGACGAATCGCGNNTTGTGTTTTCCCTCTTCCCCCGCGATTCGTCTGCGCTCAGGCAAACGAAGTGCAGTTCGCGGAGATTGTGTGACACAGGTTATCCACACATAACCACAGGTTATATCCGTCGAACAGTCCTATATATAGTGCAACTGTCTTACCAATCAGCCCGCAGCCTGCGCGGTCCGCAGGTACAACCAGGAGAACCGACAACCATGTTCCCGATCACCATCAAGTTCACGGCCAACAACCCGGCCGAACTGGCGCAAATCTCGGCGCTCATTTCGCTGCAGCCTGTCCCCGCTCCGGAGGCCACCACGGCAAAAAAGCCGACCACGTCTGCCGCGACACAGGCCTCCGCTGCCCATATGCAGCGTACTGCCGCGGCGGATGCGGAGACCGCTGCGCCCGCGAAGACGGACGCCGAAACGAACCACACTGCCGAAAGTGCGGAGGCCGAACAGCCGCTCTCGACTGCTGCGACTGAGGTCACGCTGGACGGCCTGATCGCCCAGTTCCGCGCGTTCTGCAAGGTGCAGGGCGTGCCGGCCGCTCAGGCCGTGCTGGCCGAGTTCAAGCTGGAGAAGGTGAGCCAGGCCAAGCCCGAGCAGTACGCCGCGCTCTACCAGCGCTTCAGCACGGAAGGCTGATCATGGCCGCAGACGAATACCACGCCAAGTGGTCACCGTCGGGCGCCGCCGGCTGGTCGACCTGCCGCGGCAAGATCGCGATGGAAGAGGGTCGCGAGGATCAGCCGAGCAGCTACGCCGACGAAGGCACGGCGGCCCACACCGTAGCGACCTGGTGTTTCGAGCAGACGACCGACGCGGCGGCATTCGCCGGCCGGTACGTGCCGATCCGCCCGGGCGTCACGGTGGAAGTCGACGACGAGATGGTCGAGTACGTGCAGGCCTACGTCGACGCGATCCGCCAGTACGCGGGCGAAAAGCCGGACAGCCCGTTCGACTTCGAGCACGAGTTGAACATCGAGCAGGACGTGCCGATCGACCACATCACAGGCGAGGACGGCGCAACCGGCCGGGCGGACGCCTGGATTCTGACGGCAGACGGCGAGGAGTTGCAGGTTCATGATCTGAAGTACGGTCGCGGTGAACCGGTGTCGGCCGAGGGAAATCTGCAGCTTCTGATGTACGCATCGGGCGCGCTGCGTGTCGCCGAACTTGTCGGCGCGGAGCCCAAGCGCGTGCGGATGGTGATCCATCAGGTTCGCACGAGCGGCCCGGATGAGCGGGTGATTCCGATCCACGAACTGCAGGAAGGGATCAGCTATCTCCGATACGCTGCCGAGCAGTCGCGCGACGCTTACGACTGCCGCGCGACGTGGATCGGCACACCGGGCGAAGCCGACTACTTGAACCCGACCGAGAAGGGCTGCCGCTGGTGCAAGGCGAAGGCTACGTGCTCGGTACTGCGCGACGTGGTCGTGCAGACGGTGTTCCAGGCTTCGCCCGCAACACCGGACGAGTTCGAAGATCTGACTGCCGACACGCCGGCAATCGTGCCGCAGCAGTCCGCCCCGTCTGCGTGGCTTGCCGCGTCGATGGAAAAGGTCGGTCTCATCGAGGACTGGTGCAAGGCGGTGCGCGCCGAGACCGAACGCAGGCTGCTCGCAGGCGACGGTGTACCGGGTTACAAGCTGGTGCAGGGCCGCAAGCCTGCGCGCAAGTGGCAGGACGCCGAGCAGGCCGAACAGATGATGAAGACGATGAGGCTCAAGGCCGACGAGATGTACACGAAAAAGGTCATCACGCCGACCGTAGCCGAGAAGGTGCTGGCACCCACCCCACGGCGCTGGAAGAAGCTTGAAGCGCTCATCGTGCAGGGTGAACCGCCGCTCAGTGTCGCGCCGCTGTCGGACAAGCGGCCGGCCGTTGAAGTGAAGCCCGTGGCCCAGGAATTCGTCGACCTGACCACGGCAGAATCGAACGTCGACGATCTGATCTGAAAGGAATACCGCAATGAAAGTGAAAATCAACGGCCGTCTGGCTTTCCCCGCACTGTTCGAGCCGAAGGCTGTCGGTGGTGAGGGCGAGCCGCGTTTCTCGGCAGCGTTCGCCATCGAACCCGGCAGTGAATCGTCCAAGGCTCTCGCCTCGGCGGTCACCGAAGTCGCAAAGTCGAAGTGGGGCGCCAAGGCCGACGGCATCCTGGCCGAACTGAAGAAGAAGGGCCGCGTCTGCTACAAGGACTCCCCGCTCACGAACAGTGAAGGCGAGGTGTATGACGGCTTCGAGGGCATGCACAGCCTGAACGCCTCGGCCAAGGCCCGCCCGACCGTGATCGACCGTGACCGCACGCCGCTCGTTGCCGCCGACGGCCGGCCGTACGCCGGATGCTACGTGAATGCGATCGTCGAACTGTGGGCGATGGACAACCAGTACGGCCGGCGTGTGAACGCCACGCTCTCGGGTGTCCAGTTCGATCGCGACGGCGACGCCTTCGGCAGCGCCGCACCCGCCTCGGCTGATGACTTCGACGACCTGTCCGGCGGCGCTGGCGACGATCTGATCTGACACTTAGGTGGGCGGAACCTGCACCTCCTCGAACCGCGGAGAAGTCCGCGGTACACGGGGCCGGCTCCCACCTCGTAGCCCGATCGGACACCTTCCTCCGCCCAAGACTCCATAAGGAAGTGAGCATGTGCGCACGCCAGCGTGCAGGATGTACCAATCGGCTGGCAATCGGGTAACGGGAGCGTTTCATCAACTTGAGGAGAAAGAAAAATGCCACTGACACACTTGACGCTGGATGAACTCCAGCAGCACGCAGCCGCGAAGCCCGACGACCCTGAACTCGTGGCCGAGGTGATGGCCCGCTTCACGGCCGACGGTCTCATCTCGGTGGAAGAGGCCGACAGCTGGGTAGAAGACGCGCACGCTGACGGGTTCGAGGCGGGACGCGAAGCCGCCCGTGAAGAGGAAAACGACGTAGCCTATCAGGCGGGCTGGGACGCTGGCTTCGAAGAAGGCTTCAACAAAGCGTCGGGGCGTATCGCGTGAAATTCCTGTGGTACGACAGCGAAACGTTCAGCGAGACGCCGGTCAAGTCGGGCACGTACCGCTACGCGCAAGACGCCGAGATCATGATCGCGACCTACGCGGTCGACGACGGCCCGGTGTGCACGATCGACTTCACCGATCCGGCGAGCGCGCTGTCGGGTGAGATCGACGAACTCGAATCGCTGCTGTGCGACTCGTCGGTGATCGTCGTCGCGCACAACTCGATGTTCGACCGCGCCGTGATCGCCGCGTCGGGCCGTCCGTGCCCGCCGATAGAGCGCTGGCGCGACACGATGGTCCAGGCCCTCGCCCACGGCCTGCCCGGTGCGCTGTATGCGCTCTGTGACGTGCTGGGCGTGCCGATGGACAAGGCCAAGCACAAGGCCGGCAAGGACCTGATCAAGCTCTTCTGCCAGCCACGGCCGAAGAACGCGAAGCTTCGCCGCGCGACACGAGAGACACACCCCGTCGAGTGGCCGCGCTTCCTCGACTACGCGGGCGCCGACATCGAGGCGATGCGCGAGGTCTACCGGCGTCTGCCGCAGTGGAACTACGGCGACCGGACGGATTACGGCCGGCTGGAGATCGCGCGCTGGCATCTCGATCAACGGATCAACGACCGCGGCTTCCAGGTCGATCTCGACCTGGCGGAAAAGGCGATCGCGCTGATCGACGAGGAACAGGGGCGGCTGGCCGACCAGACTTACATCGCAACCGGCGGCGACGTTGCACGCGCAACCCAGCGCGACGCGCTGCTCGAACATCTGCTGTCCGAGTACGGCGTGGTGCTGCCCGATCTGCGTGCCTCGACCCTTGAGCGGCGCGTCGACGACCCGGACCTACCGCCCGCGCTGCGCGAACTGCTGTCGCTGCGCCTGATGACGTCGACGACATCGACCTCGAAGTACAAGGCTCTCACGACAGCGCAGACCGGCGGGCGGCTGCGCGGCACGCTCCAGTACAACGGCGCGTCACGCACGGGCCGGTGGGCTGGTCGGAAGTTCCAGCCGCAGAACCTGCCCTCCCGCGGCCTGCTGCCGCTGCCGAAAATCCGCGAGGGCATCGAGGCGATCAAGGGCGGATACGTGCGCGTGCTGGGCGAGGACTACTTCGACAACGTGATGCTGCTGACCGCGAGCACGATCCGCGGCTGTATCACGGCGCCCGAGGGCAAGCGGCTGTGCATCGCCGATCTTTCGAACATCGAGGGCCGGATGCTGGCGTGGGAGGCGGGCGAAGAGTGGAAGCTGCAGGCCTTCCGGGATTTCGACGCCGGTATCGGGCACGATCTGTACGTGATGGCCTACGCCAAGTCCTTCGGCGTCGATCCGTCGAGTGTCACGAAGAAGCAGCGCGCGGTCGGGAAAGTTCAGGAACTAGCCCTAGGCTACGAAGCCGGTGTCGGCGCCTTCGTCACCTTCGCGGCCGGCTACGGCATCGACTTGGAGCAGATGGCGCGCGACGCATGGGATCAACTCCCGGCCGATCTGGTCACCGAAGCGCAGGACTTCTACGACTGGCTGGTCATCAAGAAAGGCGCCCGCGACTTCGGCCTGTCGCGCGAGGCCTACGTGACGTGCGACGTGTTCAAACGAGGCTGGCGCTACGGCCACGCCAAGGTCGTCGAGTTGTGGCACGGGCTGATGGACATCGCCGTGTCGGCGGTCGAGAACCCCGGCACGGTGTTCGAGTTCCGACAGTTCAGGGCGAAGTGCACCGGCAAGTGGCTGCGCTTGCTCACACCGTCCGGGCGCTCGCTTTGCTACCCGTCGCCGCAAGTCGAGTACCAAGGCAGCAAAGCCCGTCTGTCGTACATGGGCGTTAATCAGTACACTCGCAAATGGTGTAGACTGTCGACACACGGCGGCAAGCTGGCGGAGAACGCGACTCAGCTTCTCGCGTGCGAAGTGCTGAAATCGAACATGCCCCGGATCGAAGATGCTGGTTTCGAACTGGTGCTGTCCGTACACGACGAACTGATCGCCGAGGCGCCCGACACAGACGACTTCACGGGTGAAGCCCTGGCCGGTCTGATGTCGATCGTGCCGGACTGGGCTGAAGGGCTGCCGCTTGCGGCTGCGGGATTCCACGATTACCGGTACAGGAAGGACGACTAAATGACGATCTATGTGAAGCTGGACGCGCCCGACGACGACATCGTGCTGATGCTGTGGGAGCGATTCAAGGAACTGCGCGTGAACCTGAGCCGGATCGAGGATGGCATTCTCACGATGCCGCTTGAGAAGGTGAAGTTTCTGCACGAGGAGACGCGCAAGCTGCACGGCGACCGCGGCATCAATCTGGCGCTCAACCACCGCGAGGCGATCGGTCGGCTGCATCAGCAGGTCGATCTCGCGCTGCGCAACGTGCGCACCGCCGCAACGGAGTCGAAGGCGCGCGAACGCCGGGAGCGCCGCGAGGCCGGTCTGCGCGACGTGACGGTGTGGGTGCCGGCCGCGTCCGTCAAGCGCCTGCGCGAATTCGCCAAGGAACTGCGCGCGGAGGCCCTGGTATGACGCCCGAACGCTACGCCGAAAAGCTCGCCGCGGCGAAGGCCGAACTGGGCGAGAAGTACATCCTGCATCCGAAGAACCACGTACGGCGGAAGACGCCGAAGAAGCTTGAACCTCAGCAGCCGCGTAGCAAATTCTGGGCGCCCTGCTGACCGTGCGTGAATCCAAGATCGAAAAGGCGCTGGCCGAAGGCGCCGAGCGGCTTGGCGCTGCGGTGCGCAAACTGAAATGGATCGGCCGGGACGGCGCACCGGATCGGGTCGTCATGTTCCGCGGGTGGACGGTGTGGGTGGAACTGAAACGCCCGGGCGAGGTGCCCCGTCCGATCCAGGAAAACGAGCACCGCCTGATGCGCCGCGTAGGGCAGGACGTGCGGGTTATCGACACGCTGGAAGGCGTGGCTGAATTTCTGAGGGAGCTGGCGGAGTGGCCGACCAAGAGTACAACGCGAGGCCCTATCAAGGGCTGATCACGAATTTCCAACTGGATCATGAACGCTGCAACATCTTCGCCGGCATGGGACTGGGAAAGACCGTGAGCACTTTCACAGCGTGCCAAGCCAAGGTTCTCGCCGGCCAGTCCGACCCGATCCTCGTGCTCGCCCCGCTGCGCGTTGCGAAAAGCACATGGCCCAACGAAGTGCGCAAGTGGAAGCACCTGTCGGGCCTGGACGTGATGCCGATCGTAGGGTCCGAGGCCGAGCGCAAGCTAGCACTCCGCCATGACGTGCCGGTGCACACGTGCAACTACGACAATCTGCCCTGGCTGGTCGAACACTACGGTTCGCGCTGGCCGTATCGCACCGTGATAGCGGACGAATGCACACGGCTGAAGGGTTTCCGGCTCAAGCAAGGCGGCGCGCGGGCGGCCGCACTCGGCAAGGTGGCGTTCCAGTACGCGAAGGAATACATCGGCCTCACCGGCACCCCGGCGCCGAACGGCTTGGCCGATCTGTGGGGGCAGATGTGGTTCGTCGATCGGGGGCAGCGGCTCGGCCGCACATACGAGGCCTTCAAAAATCGGTGGTTCCAGCGCAGCAACGACGGCTATGGTGTCGATCCGCTGCCGTTCGCGCAAGAGCAGATACAGGAGGCCATCTCCGACGTGTGCCTGACCATCCGCTCCGAGGACTGGTTCGATCTGGATGCGCCGATCGT
>JRYL01003651.1_pt1 | contig 17801 bp, 11 predicted proteins | sample 235391 | NCBI WGS metagenome assembly JRYL01 (sample SAMN03074223, study PRJNA261481) | activated sludge metagenome | biome: Wastewater Treatment Plant; feature: Wastewater; material: Activated sludge; isolation source: activated biomass of a wastewater treatment plant treating wastewater from... ...
CCCGCCGGGCCCGCCGCACCTTGCGCCGGACCGTCGCACGGCTGCGACGGACCGTGCGGCCCGGGCCGCCCCACCGCAATGCCGCGCGGCTGCGCCGAAAGTGCGTTGGCAACGCCGGCTGCCGATTTCGCTGCCCCGCAGCGCCAGCCTGGCAAGCCAATTGCTCCTGTACCGGTGTGAACACCCGCCACAGCAACCTGGACAGCCTCTCGGCCTGCGAGTTCTACACCGAACAGAAGTGGTGCGACGAGTGCGGCACGTACGTGCGGTTCCTGATGAGCGTCAACCACTCGTACTGCGTCGACTGCGGCAGCAAGGTCCGCCTGTTCAACCCGAACGACTCGACCGGCTTCCAGGAGCGCGTCCAGCGCCACAAGTGGCAGGCGTCGTGATCCCCGACGCCCCCCACCAGCCGCCGACCCCACTCCCCACCCGCGGCGGCTGACACAACCCCACCGGTCGAGCGCCCCCTGCCCCCGCCAGCCCCCCGCCACGTTCCTCCCGCCGCGATCCCCCGCCGCGATCCCCCAGTCGCGGCTTGCACCGACCCCCTGGCTTCCGCATCCTGTTCGCCCCGATCCCCCGCCCCCGCCCGGCGGCGTCCAGGAGGCCCACGTGCAACTGCCCGAATTCCGCAACGAACCGTTCACCGACTTCACCAACCCCAGCAACCAGCAGGCGTTCACCGACGCGCTGAAGACGGTCGAGCGCGAATACCTCGGCCGCACGTGGCCGTGCTGGATCGGCGGTGAGAAGGTCGAAGCGAAGACGACCTTCGAGAACTTCGACCCCGGGGAGCTGACCCGCCGCGTCGGCAAGTACCCGAAGCTGACCGCCGCCGACGCCAACCGGGCGATCGAGAAGGCCCACGAAGCATTCCCCGCCTGGGCCGAGACCCCCGCCGAGGACCGCGTCAAGCTGTTCTTCCGCGCCGCCCAGCTGCTGCGCGACCGCAAGCACCTGTTCAGCGCGATGCTCTGCTACGAGGTCGGCAAGTCGTGGGCCGAAGCCGACGCCGACACCGCCGAGGCGATCGACTTCCTCGAGTACTACGCCGGCCAGATGCTGCGCATGGCGCAGCCGCAGCCGGTCACGCCGGTGGCCGGCGAACGCAACCAGATGATCTACATCCCGCTCGGCGTGGGCGCGATCATCCCGCCGTGGAACTTCCCGCTGGCGATCATGGCAGGCATGACCGCGGCGGCCCTGCTGGCCGGCAACACCGTCGTCGTCAAGCCGGCCAGCCAGTCGCCGGCGATCGCCGCGATGTGGGTCGATCTGATGTACGAGGTCGGGCTGCCCAGGCAGGTGCTGAACTTCGTCACCGGCCCCGGCGGCGAGGTCGGTGGTGCCATGGTGCAGCACAAGCTGACCCGCTTCATCTCGTTCACCGGCAGCCGCGACGTCGGTCTGTGGATCTTCGAACAGGCCAGCAAGACCCAGAAGGGGCAGATCTGGATGAAGCGCCTGGTCGCCGAGATGGGCGGCAAGGACAGCATCCTGGTCGACGCCGACTGCGACCTGGAGAAGGCCGTCAACGCGGTGGTCGCCTCGGCGTACGGCTTCCAGGGCCAGAAGTGCTCGGCATGCAGCCGCGCGATCGTGCACGAAGCCGTGTACGACGAATTCGTCAAGCGCCTGCTGCCCAAGGTCGAGGCGATCCCGCTCGGCCACCCGAGCCTGCAGCGCTGCACGTTCGGTCCGATGGTCGACGGCGCGGCCAAGCGCAAGACGCTGGAGTACATCGAGATCGGCAGCAAGGAAGGCAAGCTGGTGGCCGGCGGCAAGGCCGGCCCGGCGAGCGGCAACTACGTGCTGCCGACGGTGATCGTCGACGTCGCCCCGACGGCGCGCATCGCGCAGGAGGAAATCTTCGGCCCAGTCGCTCGCGATCATCAAGGTGAAGAGCTTCGACGAAGGCCTGGCGGTCGCCAACAACACGGAGTACGGCTTGACCGGGTCCGTGTTCACCAACGACGAGGCGAAGAAGGACCTGGCGCGCCGCCGCTTCCACGTCGGCAACTTCTACATCAACCGCAAGTGCACCGGCGCGCTGGTCGGCGCGCACCCGTTCGGCGGTTTCAACATGTCGGGAACCGACAGCAAGGCCGGCGGTCCGGACTACCTGCTGCAGTTCCTGCAGGCCAAGACGATCAGCGAGACGATCGGCTGAGGTCGCCGGCCATGGATCGCCGCCGATTCGTGGCCGAGCAGCGGCGCCTGCTCGACCAGGAGCAACGCGCCGAAGCGGCCGCGGCCGAGGCCCGGCTGCGCACCTGCAGCGACGCCGAGCTGGTCGCCAGCGGCGACAGCCTGCTGCGACTCGAAGTGGCCGACCTGCAACCGGGGTTCGGTGGGCGGCTGTGCGCCGAATTGCGACCGAGCCGCAGCGAACAGTTCCCGGCGCACCGCTTCGGCCCCGGCGATCTGGTGGCGGTCCGCGCCACCCGCGATGCGGCGCCGGTGACCAGCGCGGTGATCGCCCGGGTCCGCACCGACCGCTTGACGATCGCGCTCGACGACGACGATGCCGAGCTGCCTTCGTTGGTGCGGCTCGATCGGCTGGCGTCCGACGTGACCTGGCGGCGCCTGCACCTGGCGCTGGGTTGGCTCGACCAGGAGCACAAAGGCGAGACGAAGCGTTGGCTGGAGGTGCTGTTCGGCGAACGCGAGCCGACCTTCGCTGCCCCCGCCGAACCGAGCTGGTTCGATCCGAGCCTCGATGCCTCGCAGCGCGCGGCGGTCTGGCATGCGCTCGGCGCCGAGCAGGTGGCCCTGCTGCACGGCCCCCCCGGCACCGGCAAGACCACCGCATTGGTCGAATTCGTGCGGCAGGCGGTCGGCCGCGGCGAACGCGTGCTCGCTTGTGCCGCCAGCAACGTCGCCGTCGACAACCTGGCGCTGCGCCTGCACGCCGCCGGGCTGCGGATCGTGCGCCTGGGCCACCCCGCGCGCGTGCAGGAAGCCGTGCAGGACCGGTCGTTGGCCGCCCTGGTCGACGACGCGCCGGAACAGAAGCTGCTGCGCGACGTGCGGCGCGAGATCCAGCAAGGCCTGCGGCAGGTGCAGAAGGCGGCCAGCCGCGCCGACCGCGCCGCCGCGCGCGAAGCGCTCCGGCAGCTGCGTCGCGAACAACGCGAACTCGAGCTGGCGATCACCCGTGGCCTCGTCGACGGCGCCGAGGTCGTCCTGGCCACGCTGACCGGGGCGGCCGATCCGCTGCTCGCCGACCGCAGGTTCCCGTGGGTCGTGATCGACGAAGCCGCGCAGGCCCTCGAGGCCGCCTGCTGGATCCCGCTGCGACTGGCGCAGCGGGCCGTGTTGGCCGGCGACCACCGGCAGTTGCCGCCGACCATCCACTCGGCCGAGGCCGCGCGCGCCGGGCTGGCGCGCACCCTGTTCGAGCGGCTGATCGACGGCATTGGTGCCACCGCGGCCCGCCAGTTGACCGTGCAGTACCGCATGCACGAGGCGATCATGGCCTACTCGGCGCAGACCTTCTACGGCGGCCAGCTGGTCGCAGCGGCGGCGGTGCGACAGCACACCCTGGATGGACTGCCAGACGTCGTGCCGTCGGCGTGGACCGCCGCCGCCGTGCGGTTCGTCGACACGGCCGGAGCGGGCTGCGACGAGAGCGAAGCCGACGACGAAGGCTCGCTGGCGAATCCCGGCGAGGCCGCGCTGGTGGCGATGGCGGTGCGCGAGCTGCGCGACGCGGGCGTACGCGCCGCCGACATCGCCGTCGTCACGCCGTACAACGCGCAGGTGCAGGCCCTGCGCCGCATGTTCGAACACGAACCCGAACTCGAGATCGGCAGCGTCGACGGGCTGCAAGGCCGCGAGAAGGAGGCCGTCATCGTGTCGCTGGTGCGCAGCAACGAACGCGGCGAGGTCGGGTTCCTCGCCGAACTGCGTCGGCTGAACGTCGCGCTGACGCGCGCCCGACGCCAGCTCTGCGTGATCGGTGACAGTGCGACGCTGGCCGCCCACCCCGGGCTGCTGGCGCTGGTCGAGCACCTGCAGCGCCCGCAGGCAGCCGCCACACCCCCGCAAGCATAGAATTTGAAGCCAGTGAGACCCCAACCATGACCGCACGCACGCTCTACGACAAGCTCTGGGACGACCACGTCGTCCACACCGAGGCCGATGGCACCGCCATCCTCTACATCGACCGCCACCTGGTGCACGAAGTCACCAGCCCGCAGGCCTACGAAGGCCTGCGCCAGGCCGGCCGCAAGGTCTGGCGCATCAGCAGCGTGGTCGCCACGGCCGACCACAACACCCCGACCACCGGCTGGGAACGCGGCTACGACGGCATCGAGGACCCGATCAGCAAGGAACAGGTCACCACGCTCGACGCCAACATCAAGGAGCACGGTGCGGCCGCCTTCTTCCCCTTCCTGCACGCACGCCAGGGCATCGTGCACGTGATCGGCCCCGAGAACGGCGCCACCCTGCCCGGCATGACGGTGGTCTGCGGCGACAGCCACACCAGCACGCATGGCGCCTTTGGCGCGCTGGCGCACGGCATCGGCACCAGTGAGGTCGAGCACGTGCTGGCCACGCAGACCCTGCTGGCCAAGAAGGCCAAGAACATGCTCATCAAGGTCAACGGCCAGGCCGCCCCCGGCGTGACCGCCAAGGACATCGTGCTGGCCATCATCGGCCAAATCGGCACCGCCGGCGGCACCGGCTACACCATCGAGTTCGCCGGCGACGCCATCCGCGCGCTCAGCATGGAAGGCCGCATGACGGTGTGCAACATGGCCATTGAGGCCGGTGCGCGTGCCGGGCTGGTGGCGGTGGACGACAAGACCATCGAGTACGTCAAGGGCCGCCTGCTGGCCCCCGGCACCGATTCGGCCACCGGCCAGTTCGTCGGCGGCCCCGAGTGGGACCAGGCCGTCGCCTACTGGAAGACGCTGCACTCCGACGAAGGCGCGAAGTTCGACACCGTGGTCGAACTCGACGCGTCGCAGATCGTGCCGCAGGTCACCTGGGGCACCAGCCCCGAGATGGTGCTGGGCATCGACGGCCGCGTGCCCGACCCCGACAAGGAAAAGGACGCCAACAAGCGCGGCGCCATCGAGCGCGCGCTGACCTACATGGGCCTCGAGCCCAACAAGGCGCTGAACGACATCCACGTCGACAAGGTGTTCATCGGCAGCTGCACCAACAGCCGCATCGAAGACATGCGCGAAGCCGCTGCGGTAGTCAAGAAGCTGGGCCGCAAGATCGCCCCCAACGTCAAGCTGGCCATGGTCGTGCCCGGCTCCGGCCTGGTGAAGAAGCAGGCCGAGGCCGAAGGCCTGGACAAGGTGTTCACCGCCGCCGGCTTCGAGTGGCGCGAGCCCGGCTGCAGCATGTGCCTGGCCATGAACGCCGACCGGCTGGAGCCGGGCGAGCGCTGCGCCAGCACCAGCAACCGCAACTTCGAGGGTCGCCAGGGCAATGGCGGCCGCACCCATCTGGTCAGCCCGGCAATGGCCGCGGCGGCCGCCGTGCACGGGCATTTTGTCGATGTCCGTGTTTTTTCGTGACGCCCGGCGACGGGGTCTTTTTTGCTAACCAAGGAGATGAAGATGTTCAAGAAAATCGCAGCAACGATGGCCGCCCTTGCCATGGTGATGGGCCTGGCCGCCTGCAACACCGTCGAGGGTGTGGGCAAGGACGTCGAGCGCGCCGGCGAAGGCGTGCAGAACGCCGCTGACAAGGCCAAGCGCTGATCGTCGGCCGGTAGCCCGGGCGGGCCCCGCAGGGGCGCGCCCGGCGCTTCTGTCGCCCTCGCGCGTGGCGGCCCGGCAGCACCCGCGCCGCTTTCCCTGATCCTTCTCCCCGCGTCTGTCTTCACGTTCTGGTGCCCGGCCTGAAAGTGCCGCGCCCACCTCATCCACCATGGACAAGTTCACCATTCACCAGGGCCTGGTCGTTCCCATCGACCGCGAGAACGTCGACACCGACGCCATCATCCCCAAGCAATTCCTGAAGTCGATCAAGAAGACCGGCTTCGGCCCCAACCTGTTCGACGAGTGGCGCTACCTGGACAAGGGCGAGCCCGGCATGGACCCGGCGTCGCGCCAGCCCAACCCCGACTTCGTGCTGAACCAGCCGCGCTATGCAGGCGCCAGCGTGCTGCTGGCACGCAAGAACTTCGGCTGCGGCTCCAGCCGCGAGCACGCGCCCTGGGCGCTGCAGCAGTACGGCATCCGCGCGCTGATTGCGCCCAGCTTTGCCGACATCTTCTTCAACAACTGCTTCAAGAACGGCCTGCTGCCCATCGTGCTGCCTGAAAGCACGGTGGCCAAGCTGTTCGACGAAGTGGCCGCCTTCCCCGGCTACCAGCTCACCGTCGACCTGCCGCGCCAGGTCATCGTCAAGCCCGACGGCAGCGAATTGCCTTTCGACGTGCAGCCCTTCCGCAAGGAATGCCTGCTGAACGGCTGGGACGACATCGGCCTGACCCTGCGCCAGAGCGACAAGATCAAGACCTTCGAAGCCGAGCGCCTGGCCAGCAAGCCTTGGCTGGCACACACCGCCTGAAGATCCGGACATCCGGACATCCGGACGCAGAAGGCGCAGAAACTCGCAGAGGACGCAGAACAAACCATTTTTTTGGATTTTTTTGCGTCTTCTGCGAAACCTCTGCGTCCTCTGCGTTCGGCTGTTTTTGACGGCCATTCCATTCTTTCCACCTACACGCTCCCATGAAAATCGCAGTTCTCCCCGGTGACGGCATCGGCACCGAGATCGTCGCTGAAGCCGTCAAGGTGCTCAAAGCGCTCGACCTCCAGTTCGAAATGGAAGAAGCCCCGGTGGGCGGCGCCGCCTACGACGCGGCCGGCCACCCGCTGCCCGAAGCCACGCTGAATCTCGCCAAGCAGGCCGACGCCATCCTGTTCGGCGCCGTGGGCGACTGGAAGTACGACAAGCTCGACCGCCCGCTGCGCCCAGAGCAGGCCATCCTGGGCCTGCGCAAGCACCTGGGCCTGTTTGCCAATTTCCGCCCCGCCATCTGCTACGAGCAGCTCACGCACGCCAGCAGCCTGAAGCCCGAGCTGGTGGCGGGCCTGGACATCCTCATCATCCGCGAGCTGACGGGCGACATCTACTTCGGCCAGCCGCGCGGCCGCCGTGTGGCGACTGACGGGCACTTCCCGGGCGCCGAGGAAGCCTTCGACACCATGCGCTATTCACGCCCCGAGATCGAGCGCATCGCCCGCGTGGCCTTCGAGGCGGCGCGCAAGCGCCACAAGCGCGTCACCAGCGTCGACAAGGCCAACGTGCTGGAGACCTTCCAGCTGTGGAAGGACGTGGTGACCGAGGTGCACAAGGACTACCCGGACATCGAACTCGACCACATGTACGTCGACAACGCGGCGATGCAGTTGGTGAAGGAGCCCAAGCGCTTCGACGTCGTGGTCACCGGCAACATGTTCGGCGACATCCTCTCTGACGAAGCCTCGATGCTCACCGGCTCCATCGGCATGCTGCCCTCGGCCAGCCTGAACGACAAAAAGCAGGGCCTGTACGAGCCCAGCCACGGCAGCGCGCCCGACATCGCCGGCAAGGGCGTGGCCAACCCGCTGGCCACCATCCTGAGCGCGGCCATGATGCTGCGCTTCAGCCTGAACCAGCCCGAGGCGGCCGACCGCATCGAGGCGGCGGTGAAGAAGGTGCTGGCGCAGGGCCTGCGCACGCCCGACATCTACAGCGAGGGCACGACGAAAGTCGGCACGCGTGAGATGGGCGAGGCGGTGGCCAAGGCGCTGGGCTGACAACCCCTGGTCCGGCCGGCGGTCGCCGCCGCGCACGGCCCGGTTCCATCGAGCCCTGACCTTGCCTGCGCACGGCCGTGCTGCAAGACCGGGTGATTCCAATGCCCGATCAAGACAGCCAGAAATTCGTCATTCCGGTGAAAGCCGGAATCCAGGCGGCGTGCACCAGAACACATGGGCCCCGGCTTTCGCCGGGATGACGGTTGTTCACGTTTTAAAGCAGAGGCAGAAATAGGGTAGTATATGCCTCAAACGCCCAATTGACGGGCGCTGCAGCTTTGCATATAGGGGAGTAATGCACCCCAGCCGCTACCTGCCGGCGTTCACTGGCGCCAGTAGACGTCTTCCAGCACGAAGGACGGGATGGGGCTTTCCTCCCACACGCCCATCAGGTCCTTGTGCATGAAGTTGCGCTCGGGCCGCATCAGCAGGAACACGTTGACCGCGTCGTCGCTGATCCTGCGCTGCGCCTCGCCCAGGCGGCGGTGCAGTTCGGCCTCGTTCGGCGCCGACAGCACGCGCTCCCACAGCGCGCGGAATTCGGGGCTCTGGTAGTTGAAGTAGTAGCCCGGCCGGGCGTAGATGTTCAGGTCCAGCGGCTCGACGTGCAGGATCAGCGACAGGTCGTAATCCTTCTTCTCGAACACCTGGCTCATCCACTGCTTCCAGTCCACCTGTTGCAGCTCGACGCGAAAGCCCACCTCCTCCAGGTTGGCGGCGATCTTCAGGCCGCCGAAGCGGCCGTAGTCGGTGGGCGGCACGGTCAGCGTCACGCGCTGGCCGGGCGCCACGCCCGCCTCGGCCAGCAGCGCCCTGGCGCGTGCCGGCTCGAACGGGTAGCGCTGCGCCAGGTCGACATACGCCGGGTGCCAGGGCGCGAAGTGGCTGCCGATGAGCTGGGGCTTGAACTGCGTGCCGTAGATGGTGCTCAGGTCGAACCGGTCGATGGCGTGCGCCAGCGCCCGGCGCACGCGCACGTCGTTGAACGGCGGGCGGGCGTTGTTGATGGCCACGATCATCTTGCTCTCGAGCTTGCGCGAGCCCATGCGGTAGTCCGGGCGCTCCATGAACGAGCCGGTCATCTTGGTCACGCTGCCCAGCCAGTCGAGCCGCCCCTCGGCCAGCATGTTCTCGGTCTCGGCGCTGCTGCTGAGAAACACGAACGTGGCGCTGCGCAGGGCCGGCTTCCTGCCCCAGTAGCCGGTGTGCCGGTCGATCCGCACCGAATGGCCGCGCTGCCATTCGCCGAAGCGGAACGGCCCGGTGCCGACCGGCTGCGTGGCGTTGCCCGCCGCCGAATCGGGGTGCACGATCAGCGCCGCCGGCAGGGCCAGGGCAAACGGCAGCAGCGCATCGGGCTGGTGCAGGCCGATGACGAGCTGGTGGCTGCCCAGCGCCTGCACCCCGGCGATCTTCTCGAACCACTGCTTCTGCGGGTTGCGTGAACCCGGCGCCAGGATGCGGCGCAGGCTGGCCGCCGCCACGCTGGCGTCGAAGGGCTTGCCGTCGTGAAAGCGCACGCCGCGGCGCAGCGTGAAGGTGTAGCTCAGGCCGTCGGGCGCGCGCACCCAGTCGGTGGCCAGGCGCGGCGCCACCCGGCCCTTGCCGTGGATCACCGTCAGGCCTTCCAGCACGTTGGCGTACACGATCTCGCCCGCCGTGGCGGCGGCGGTGGCGGTGGGGTCGAGCATCGGCGGCTCGAGCTGCACGCCGAGCCGGACGGTGTCGCGCGCCGCCAGCGCCGGCAGGCACAGCAGCAGCCCGCACAACAGCACGGCCACGGCGCGCCAGCCGCGGTGAATCGCGTCAGATTTCAAGCACTTCTCCCTGAACAGCAGGCGCCGCCGCTGCCGATGCCGCGCCCGGCGGCGCCAGCTGCACGCGGTTGCGGCCGCAACGCTTGGCCACGTACAGCGCGTCGTCGGCCGCGCGCAAGGCAATGTCGAGCGCCCGGCGGGGCGCGGCGGCGTCACCGGCCTGGGCGGCCGGCGGCGCGGCGATGGGCGCGAGGCCGAAGCTGATGCTCATGCCCAGCTGGCCGCCGTCCGGCAGCGCCATGGGCGTGGCGGCAATCGCCGCGCGCACGCGCTCGACCACGCTGTACACCGCTTCGGCCGTCTGCGCCGGAATCACGGCCACGAACTCCTCGCCGCCAAAGCGCGCCAGGGCCTCGCCCTCGCGCAGATTGGCCCGCAGCAGGCCGGCCACGTGCACCAGCGCCTGGTCGCCGATGGCGTGCCCGTGCTGGTCGTTGATCTGCTTGAAGTGGTCGATGTCGCCCATCAGCACCCACAGCGGCCCGCCCGGCTGCGCCACGCGCCGCATGGCCCGCCGCTCGAAGAAGCGACGGTTCGGCAGCTGCGTCAGCACGTCGTGGTCGGCCAGGAAGGCCAGCTCCTCATTGGCGCGGTTCATCTCGCGCTCGTGCGCCTGGATGCGGGCCACGTAGCTGCCCACGGTCTGCGCCAGGCTGCTGATTTCGTCAGGCGCCCCCACCGCCAGGGCCTGGGGCGCCACGGCGCCCTCGTCCACCATGCGCTTGAGCGTCAGCACGCGGCGCACCACCACGCGGTTGAACCACAGGGCGGCGGCGATCACGGCCAGCAGCAGCAGCAGGCCCACCGCCATCGTGGTGCGGCGGTGCGCGTCCACGTCCTGCGCCAGCTGGCTGCTCTGCTCGGCCAGCAGGCGGCGGCTGTTGGCGGCCACCAGGCCGAGCTGCGTGCTGAGCACCGCCGTCGCGTTCTCGTTGTCCTTCTGCAGCCGCGCCACCGCCTGTGCGGCCTCGCCGTCGTCCGGGTCGTCGATGCGCTGGCCCACGGCAGCGCTCAGCGCGCGCCCGGTCTCCTGGATCTGGCCGATGCGGTTGGCCAGCTCGCCGGCCAAGGCGGCGTCTGCCGGCGGCAGCTTCAGGTCGTCCAGCAGCTTGTTGACCCAGGTGATGCGGTCCGTCAGCGCCACCCAGGCGGCCCGGCGCTCGGCCTGGGTGCGGGCAGCGGCCAGCATCGCGGACTCGTTGTCGAGCAGATCGGCCTGCTGCATCAGGCGGGTGGAGGCCATCAGGTGCTCGACCTGCACCTGGCGCAGTTGCTCCAGCGCCTGGCTCTGGCGGGTCAGGGCCCACAGCGTGAGGCCCATGGCCCCCACCACGAGCAGGGCCACCATCGACGACACCAGCGCGCTGCGGGCCGTAAGGCCTGTGGGAATGAAGGGAAACCGGGCGCCGCGGGGCATGAATCTAAATGTAACTTGTATAGCGCTTTTGGTATAGCACCGACGAGGTATGGCCGTGCGTTTTTTTGGCCGACGTGCGCCTACAAGCGCGAGGGCGATTGACTGGCCGCGGGGGTGCGGCCCCGGTGCCACACTGGCGCTTTCAACCGCCTTTGCAGGAGCCGCCGATGGCCCAAGCCCCTTCCAGCGAAACCGACGAAGCGCCCCGCCCCACCGCGCGCGTGGTGTGGAAGGGCGCGATCAGCTTCGGCCTGGTGCACATTCCGGTGGCGCTGTACACCGCCACCACCTCGTCGGCGGTCGATTTCGACTGGCTCGACCGCCGCACCATGGAGCCGGTCGGTTACAAGCGCATCAACAAGAAGACCGGCAAGGAGATCGCCGCCGCCGACATCGTGAAAGGCGTGGAGATCGAAGACGGCCAGTACGTGGTGCTGAGCACGGACGAGATCAAGGCGGCCTTCCCCAAGACCACGCAGACGATCGAGATCGAATCCTTCATCCAGGCCAGCGAGATCCCGTTCGTCTACCTCGAGCGCCCGTATTACCTCGCCCCCATCAACCGCGGCGAAAAGGTGTACGCCCTCCTGCGCGAGGCGCTGCTGGAGAGCGGCCGCGTCGGCGTGGCGCGGGTGGTGATCTCGACCCGGCAGCACCTGGCGGTGCTGGTGCCCAGCGGCCCGGCGCTGATCCTGAACCTGCTGCGCTGGGGCGGCGAGATCCGCTCGTTCGAGGCGCTCAAGCTGCCACCCGCCGGCGCCAGGGCGTCGGGGCTGAAGGAGAGCGAGCTGAAGATGGCGCGCCAGCTGATCGAGGAAATGTCCGCGCCATGGGATGCCGACGACTTCCGCGATTCGTTCAAGGACGAGATCATGCGCCTGGTCCGGGAAAAGGCCGAGGCCGGCGAGGTGCAGAGCGTGGAAAAGGTCGACACGCCGGCCGAAGACATCCGCAAGGGCGCCGAGATCATCGACCTGACCGAGTTGCTCAAGCGCAGCCTGCAGGGCGGCGCCGGCAAGGACGACGATGGCCCCGCCGCCAAAGCCCCAGCCAAGTCGCGCCCGCGCAAGCGCGCCTGAACGCCCGGCGCGCACGCGCGGCGGCGCCAAGAACGCGGCCGCCGCCCGCCGCAGCGGCGCTGGCCAGGCTGGCAAGAATTACAAGACAAAAACGGATCCAGCGCCCGCCCAACAAGCGCCGGAAGCTACAAAAATTAAAGCGCCTGCACCCAGCACCGCCCTCGCCCGCTACCACGCCAGGCGCGACTTCACCCGCACGCCCGAACCGGCCGGCACCGTGGGCCCGCCCACAAAGGGCGCGCTGCAGTACGTCATCCACAAGCACTGGGCCACGCGCCTGCATTACGACCTGCGGCTGGAGCTGGACGGCACCATGCACAGCTGGGCCGTGCCCAAGGGCCCGAGCCTAGACCCGCGCGACAAGCGGCTGGCGGTGCAGGTCGAAGACCACCCGGTCGACTACAACGACTTCGAGGGCCAGATTCCGGCCGGGCAGTACGGCGGCGGGCGCGTCATCATCTGGGACCGCGGCAGCTGGCAGCCCACCGGCGGCGTAGCCGCGGCGCGCGCCGGCCTGGCCAAGGGCGAGCTGAAGTTCCGCCTGCACGGCGCCAAGCTCACCGGCCTGTGGGCGCTGGTGCGCATGAAGCCGCGCGCCGGCGAACCGAAACCCGCCTGGCTGCTGATCAAGGACCGCGACGACGTGGCGCGTGCCGCCAGCGAGTTCGATGTGACCGAGGCGCTGCCCGATTCGGTCGGCCCGGCGCAGATCAAGGCCCGCCAGCCGCCCACCTCCCATTCCAAACCAAATCAGCCCCCAGCGCCCGCCAGTCAAGCGCAAGCAGCTATCGAAACGAAAGCATCGAAAGCCGTGCCGCTGCCCGCCACCACCGCCCCGCAGCTTGCAAGCCTGATGCGCGAGCCGCCCGCCGACGCCGCCGACTGGCTGTGGGAGCTGAAGTTCGACGGCTACCGCCTGCTGGCGCGCATCGACGGCGGCCGGGCGCGCCTGTTCACGCGCAATGGCCTCGACTGGACAGCGCGCATGCCCGAGCTGGCGCGCGCCCTGGCCGCCCTGCCCGTGCGCCAGGCCTGGCTGGATGGCGAAGTGGTGATGCCGGGCGACGACGGCCTGCCCGACTTCGGCGCGCTGCAGAACGCCTTCGACGGTGGCCGCAGCGCGGGCCTGGTGATGTACCTGTTCGACCTGCTGCACCTGGACGGCGCCGACCTGCGCGAGCAGCCGCTGACCGAACGCCGCGCCCGGCTCGAGGCGCTGCTGAAGCGCGCCAGGCGGCCCAAGACGTCGCCGCTGCGCCTGTCCGAGGCGTTTGACGAAGCGCCGCACAACCTGATCGCCAGCGCCTGCAGGCTGGGCATGGAGGGCATCATCGGCAAGCGGCGCGACGCGGCGTATCGGCCCGGCCGCAGCAGCGACTGGATCAAGCTGAAGTGCGGCCAGGGCGAGGAACTGGTGATCGCCGGCCACACCGAAGGCCAGGGCGCCCGCAGCGGCGAAGTCGGCGCGCTGGTGATGGCGGCGCACGACGCGGACGGAAAGCTGCGCTGGGCCGGCAACGTGGGCAGCGGCTTCGACACGCGCACGCTGGTGCGGCTGAAGGAAAAGTTGGCGCCCCTGAAAGTCAAGACCAGCCCGCTCGAAACCGGCCCCCAGCCGCCCGGCCGCGTGCACTGGGTGCGGCCCGAGCTGGTGGCGCAGATCAGCCATGCCGGCTTCACACACGCGCGCCGCCTGCGCCACGGCGTGTTCCGCGGCCTGCGCGAAGACAAGCTCGCGGCGGATGTGGTCTTCGAGCAGGATTCATTGAAAAAATCGGCCTCAGCGCCCGCCACACAAGCGCCAGCAGCTATCAAAACAGGATCAAAAGCCGCTGCCACACCAACCTTCAAGGGGCGCGGCGGCGGCGCCCCTGTCGTCGGCGGGCAGGCCATCTCCAGCCCCGACCGCGTGGTCGATGCCAGCACCGGCACCACCAAGCTCGACATCGCCCGCTACTACGCCACCGTCGCCCCGCTGCTGCTGCCGCACCTTGACCAGCGCCCCGTCGCCTTGGTGCGCGCGCCGGATGGCATCGCGGGCGCGCTGTTCTTCCAGAAGCACCTGGAGCGCATCACCCTGCCCGGCGTGATTCAGCTCGACCCCGCGCTCGACCCCGGCCACGCCAGCCTGCTCGAGATCGACAGCCTGCCCGGCCTGATGGGCGCGGTGCAGATGAACACGCTGGAGCTGCACACCTGGAACGCCCGGCACGACCGCATCGAGCGCCCCGACCGCTTCGTCATCGACCTCGACCCCGGCGACGGCGTGCCGTGGGACAAGGTGCAGGAGGCCGCCTTGCTCACCCGCACCCTGCTGACCGAACTGGGCTTCACCCCGTTCTTGAAGACCAGCGGCGGCAAGGGCCTGCACGTCGTCACACCCATCAAGCGGCTGCACGACTGGGACACGGTGAAGGGCTTTACCAAGCAGCTCACCGAGCATCTCGCGCGCCTGATGCCCGACCGCTTCAGCGCGCTCAGCGGGCCGAAGAACCGCGTCGGCAAGATCTACCCCGACTACCTGCGCAACGGGCGCGGGGCGACGACGGTGGCCGCGTGGTCGGCCAGGGCGCGCGCGGGGATCGGCGTGTCGGTGCCCATCGGATGGGATGAACTGGCCGCAGTGACCGGCGGGGCGCATTGGCATCTTGGCAACGTCGAAGAGCGGTTGCGCGTGGGCGCGGGGCCTTGGGCGGGGTATGACAAGGCGGCCGTGTCCATCGGCGGGCCGGCGAAGCAACTGGGCGCGGTGCGCCCCCGCGTGTGACGCAGGTGATCGCCCGCGCGCCCGACGGCTGCGCTATAACCCCTTGACACGGCGCCCAGCCGTTGGCCAATGACGTGTGTGGAAAGCCAAGCCATGACCACCCTCACCCCCAAAATCCTCGCCTTCGACGTCTTCGGCACCGTGGTCGACTGGCACGGCAGCATCGTGGCCGAAATGGCGCGGCTGTACCCGCAGGTCGATGGCAACGCCTTCGCGCTGGCCTGGCGCGAGGGCTACCGGCCGGCGATGGCGCGCGTGATGTCGGGCGAACTGGGCTGGACGCGGATCGACGAACTGCATCGCATGATCCTCGACGACATCCTGCCGCGCTTCGGCCTGCAGGCCATGCCAGAGGCCGAGCGCCGCCTGCTCAACCGTGTCTGGCATCGGCTCAACGCCTGGCCCGACGTGGTGCCGGGCCTCATGCGGCTGAAGCAGCGGCACGTGATCTGCACGCTGTCGAACGGCAACATCGGCCTGCTCACCCACATGGCCAGGCACGCCCAGCTGCCCTGGGATTGCGTGCTCTCGGCCGAGGTGTTCCAGGCGTACAAGCCCGACCCGCGGGTGTACCGGGGCGTGGCCGAGGTGTTCGACGTGGCGCCGGCCGAGGTGATGATGGTGGCCGCGCACCAGGACGACCTGGCCGCCGCGCGCGCCTGCGGGCTGCTGACGGCCTACATCGAGCGGCCGCTGGAGTTCGGCGCCGGGCAGCCCAAGGACGTGTCGCCCGAGCCCGCCAACACGCTGCATGCGCGCGACTTCCTCGACCTGGCGGATCAGTTGGGCGCTTGAACTTCTTTTTTGATAGCTGCTCGCGCTTGGTGGGCGGTCGCTGAGGGCTGATTTGGCTTAATTTCCTGAAGATCAGGGCGCGGGCGTCGCATCCGCACATCAGCACGCCCGCGCGCAACCCCCTGCACGGCGTGTGGCACGGGGTGACTGGGTTAGAATCGCCCCCCATGAACACGCCTGATCGCTTCGATTCCGCTGCCGCCGCTTCCGGCCAGCGCGCGTGCGTGCGCATCTCCCCCATTACCACGACCACCCAAAAGGGCTGACCAGCCCCGGTTCGTCGTGCGCGCCGCCTCCGGAGCCAGACGAGCCCGGCAGGCCAGACAGTTCTTATATTGTTTGAAAGGCGCGAAGCAAAATGAAAGTCGGTAACGTTGTAGGCCTCGTCGGCTGGCGCGGCATGGTCGGCTCGGTCCTGATGGACCGCATGCAGGCCGAGGGTGATTTCGACCTGATCGAGCCCATTTTCTTCTCCACCAGCAACGCCGGCGGCGCCGCCCCGGCGATGGCCAAGAACGAGAAGAAGCTCAAGGACGCGACCGACATCGACGCGCTGAAGGCCTGCGACATCATCATCACCTGCCAGGGCGGCGACTACACCAACGAGGTGTTCCCCAAGCTGCGCGCCGCCGGCTGGAAAGGCCACTGGATCGACGCCGCCAGCGCCCTGCGCATGCAGGACGACGCGGTCATCATCCTCGACCCGGTGAACATGCCGGTGATCCAGAACGCGCTGGCCAAGGGCGGCAACAACTGGGTGGGCGGCAATTGCACCGTCAGCTGCATGCTGATGGGCGTCGGCGCGCTGTTCAAGGCCGGGCTGGTCGAGTGGATGAGCACGCAAACGTACCAAGCGGCCAGCGGCGGCGGCGCGCAGCATATGCGCGAGCTGCTGGCCCAGTTCGGCACGCTGAACCACGAGGTCAAGGCCCTGCTGGCCGACCCGACCAGCGCCATCCTGGAGATCGACCGCAAGGTGATCGCCAAGCAGCGCGGCCTGGAAGACGCCGAGAAGGCCAACTTTGGCGTGCCGCTGGGCGGCTCGCTGATTCCCTGGATCGACAAGGACCTGGGCAACGGCGTGAGCCGCGAAGAATGGAAGGGCATGGCCGAAACCAACAAGATCATGGGCTGGGGCGAAGGCTTCGGCACGCCCGCCGTGCCGGTGGACGGCTACTGCGTGCGCATCGGCGCCATGCGCTGCCACAGCCAGGCGCTGACCTTCAAGCTGAAGAAGGACGTGCCGGTGGCCGACATCGAGGCCATGATCGCCGCCGACAACGAGTGGGTGAAGGTGGTGCCCAACAACCGCGAGGACACCATGCGCGACCTGACCCCGGTGGCCGTCACCGGCACGCTGACCATTCCCGTGGGCCGCATCCGCAAGATGGCCATGGGCCCGGAATACGTGGGCGCCTTCACCATCGGCGACCAGTTGCTGTGGGGCGCTGCCGAGCCGCTGCGCCGCATGCTGCGCATCCTGCTGGCGGCCTGAAGCCTCATAGAAAACGATAGCGGGCGCCGCTGCAACGGCGCCGCCCGTTGTCGCAAGACAACATGGCCGTCCGAGATTCGAGCCTGTGTGAACTTGTGAAGATCGTTAACCAGTGTCTCAGCTTGTCAGCCTAATACGTTGATGTTAATGTCGATTTTCATATTCGTTCCGGCGAGGCCTGGCCTGCCCAACACCAGACATGCAGAATAAAACCGCACAGGCTCCGCAGGGGTCGATCAATATGAAAATGGCCAAGCAGCCTTGGAAGAGGGGTGTGCTGGCATCGGCCGTGGCGCTGACGATGTTCGGCGTCAGCCTGGATGCGCAGGCGCTGGCCCTGGGCGCCATCACCGTGCGCTCTGCCCTGGGCGAGCCGCTGCGCGCCGAGATTGAGGTGCCGCAAATTTCGACCGAGGAAGCCGCCACCTTCCAGGCAGCCGTGGCCTCCCCCCAAGCCTTCCGTTCCGCCGGCGTCGATTATTCGCCTGCGCTCAGCGGCGCCCGCGTCACGCTGCACCGCCGTGCCAACGGCCAGGCCTATCTGCGCGTGGTTGGCGACCGCCCGGTGAACGAGCCTTTCCTGGGCATCGTGATCGACGCCAACTGGGCCAATGGCCGCGTGGTGCGCGACTACACCATGCTGGTCGATCCCCCGG
>JRYL01006457.1_pt1 | contig 17751 bp, 17 predicted proteins | sample 235391 | NCBI WGS metagenome assembly JRYL01 (sample SAMN03074223, study PRJNA261481) | activated sludge metagenome | biome: Wastewater Treatment Plant; feature: Wastewater; material: Activated sludge; isolation source: activated biomass of a wastewater treatment plant treating wastewater from... ...
CACTTTATGGGATAGTGTCTCCTCATAAAAGTAAAGTTACTCAATTAAATATTTCAATCGTATTTTTCAGAATCTGAAGAAAGTTTTTCACAGAAACTAAAAACTGAAGATGGGTGAGTGAAACTTTAAATATATTTTCAATGCTCTTCCGCGTCTTCAGACGCTGGAAGCTGCGACCGCCTGTCTTCAGACAGGCAAAAAATCAAAAAATAAGTCAATTGGAAAATGCCAATAATTTCAATTCTACCAATATTCAAAATAAAGATTGAAATTCCGTTTCTTATTGTCTTTCATAAAAGAAATATCGAACAGATCGATTTCTATTAATCCTTCTCCTTTGGTGTAATTTGAAGCACTGCAATACAAATAGTCTGAAGCCTTCTTGACCCATCCTGCCCGAACCGGATTCAGATGGATATAATTTAATTTGATCATCATAAAATCTTCAGAAAATATTTCTTCGGGATGATTATTGCTTTGCCAAAAATTGAAATTACTCCCTTTGGAATTCATTTTTGCTGAAAATTCAAATCTTTTTAACATCCAATCCGCACGACTTTCCTGGGATTCTGTCATTTGTTTTAAAATGATTTGAGCTGTGTATTTTTTAAAGTCTCTGATTAGATCAGACAGCTTTCCATTCTCAGCCTGTCCGATCAAATGAATGTGATTGCTCATTATAACATATCCATACAATACGAGCCCTTTGTCTGTTCTGCAATATTCCAAACTGTCAATCAGGATATCTCGATAAGCTTTTCTTGTAAAAACGTCAATCCAATCTATGACAGTAAGTGTCAGAAAGTGAATTGCACCTTGATTTTGTATAAAATAGCCTTCTTTCATATTCTATCATTCTTCATCAAATTATTTTAGGATTAAATAAAGACTGTTAGTCGCTTTTCCTATCAAAGGATTCTAAAGATAGGTAAAATTTCCAACCCAATAATGTCCCATTAATTAGATTAGATAGATTCAATCAATTATGCAGATTGATTTTAATAATTCAAAGTTAAAAATCTCCGTCAGTTCATTTCAACCGTAATTCCTTCATGCGCAACTTCAATCAGTTCAGTTGCAGGTGCACTGAGAGTTGAATTCAAAGTTGAATATTCAATTCTGACCGGAAAAGCATTTTTTAATTTCCATCTCACAATCGGATTGTGACCTTCATCCAACAGCGAAATGGCGATGTCACGACGTTCTACCGTGTTCATCTGAATTGTGCTGAACCAATTGTAAAAGTCATTGTCATTTTTACTCATGACCCTTTTGAAGATGATATTTTCATATTTCTTGAGTCCAGGCATTTTTTGCAAAGCCGACTCGGGTGACGATCCGTCTCTGAATTCAATGACTTCGACCGATGCGCCGAGCCCGATGACTTCCATAAAGCCGAGACTTATACCTCCCCATTCCACTATGAAATGTGAGATATTCAAAGGATAATTTGCCATAAACAGTTTTTTTATAAGGTGAATAATTTTAATAATCAGTGTTTTCATTTGGTTTCAGTATTGAGAGCAACAGAAAAATTTTCTGCAATTGTTTGAACTTTATAAAGTTAATTAAAAATTAAATATCATCAATTGAATTTCAACAACTAAAAAAAACTCTCTCAATTTTCATCGAAAGAGGTTTTCTCAAATTAAGCCAAATAAAAAACGGAGGACAATGTTATTCCCTCCGTTTTCATTGAATTTTAAAATCTGAATCAATTATAAATCCAAAGAAGTGTTGGTTTTCGGGCAGATTTGAGCATCGGATCCAAGGTCAGAAAACTGTTGTTTGAAATTGCCGGACAGCCCCAACCTTCGACAGTTCCGGACGGATAAATCTCATTGTCGGTTACCGAATCCCAGGAGTGAAGAACGATGACCCGTTTGAGCGCATTGCTGTTTGTGCTCTCCAAACCGTGCAGCAGATATTTTTTATGTACACCCCAACTGCTGTATCCTCTTTCGCCGATCTGATATTTTCCGAGCGATGAGAGATGACTGCCGTCGGTATTGCTGAATTTGGGTTCGGACTTTGATTTGTCGCTGCCCCACGGACTTTCACCGCAGCCGTGACTAACCAGAAAACTGTGTTTGACCTTGTTTTGGTTAAAATCCCACACAAAAAATCTTTTCAAACCCGAATGAATTCCCATATCGACCAATATGCAAAAATCCGGATTCATATTTTTTGAACCGACAAAAGCCTTTGCTTTGGCCGCCATCGATTCCAGTTTTGAACCGTAATTCTCAGAATACAGACTTTCACTGCGTTCGGAACTGTTGCATCCAAGCAGGAAAAGAAATGCAAACGGAACTAAAAGTTTTGGAATCGATCGAATCATTTTTTGGATTGAATTTTCAGAAAATCAAAAATAGAAAAAATTATAAACCAAAAATCATCCGTAATCAACTGTTCAATCCGGTCAGAAAATGATAGGCTTTCAGATATTTATTCAGCCGGACGAGATCTTCTTCGGTCAGCCGGTTGTATCGGCTGATGTCCATATTGTCAAGCAGATCGTTGATTTTGACCCGGATTGCCAAAGGATTTTTTGAAACTCTTTCGGTGAAATGATCATAGTCTTCATCATCACTTTCTTTGGTCACACATCTGAGCGCATCGATGATTTGTTTTGAAAAACCTTCTTTTTCAAGCGCCTCAAATGTCCAGTCGGTATCCTCGACCACATCGTGAAGAATTCCGCAAATCTTTTCTTCATTTGATTTTCCTCTTTCCATCACCCTGAAAACATGTCTGTAATAAGATTGACCGACTCTGTCTTTCTGGCCTTTGTGCGCTTCAACCGCAATTTCGATTGCTCTGTTTAAATCTGACATTTTGTAAATTCTTTTTATCCTTTTACTGCTCCCTTCATCTTTTTGAACATCTGTTTTCTTTTGTAAACCAAACGGTCTTTTTCAAAATAAGTATCGCACCACTGACCGCTTTCGTCAAGTGGTTTGCTGAAACCTTCATATGAGTATCTATTATTCAGATTCTGATCCGCCAGTTTTTTCAAATATCTCGGCATAAAATGATCAAACATCCTTGAAAATTCTGTGAAATAAATATCTGCAGTTCTTTTGTCACCTTTGACAATCAACATATTTTCATCATTTTTTGTCAATGATTCATCGCTGAAATTTGCTGAACCGCTGACAACTACGGGTGAATCGCCCAACGGATCGACCAGAAAAAATTTGTTGTGAACATAAAGCGTACCCGCACCGGTCGTCGCTTTGGCGGTCATTTCCTTTACCCAGTTTTCAACCGCCGTATCCAGAATGGCGCCCTGTGTTTTGACCACATTTCGGTCGTCGGTGATGATATTGTTTTTGTCACCGCCCTTGTCAGTGATGATGAATCTGATAAAATCGCGTTTGTCCGAATAAAAATCTTTGAAAATCTTTTCAATATTGAACGGATAGATGATACAGACCGCATCCTTTGCTTTGTCCATGATTTTCACATATTCGGCGAGCATATCATCAGTTTTTCTCGGACTGAAAATCACTTTTGTTCCTTTGTACAGCCGCGAACCGTTGATATCATTTTGTAATTTTTCGGTCAGTGTGTTGAGATCTGATTTTTTGGGATTGGTCGAAAGCAGTTTCCAATAATCATGGTATTTTTTTGCAATTGCTTCATTTTTAATCCAATGACCTGTATTGCTGTGACCAAAGATTGCTCTGATTGTGATATTGGTCGAACCTGTCCAGACCTGTGTCGGTTTTCCGTCTTCGAGCAGCAGCATAAATTTATTGTGCGGCTGTGCCACCTGATAACTTCTTCCAATGCTTACATCTTCTAAACCTGCTTTTTTGATTTCGGCTTCGTTGATTGCTTTCTGGGTCGGTCGGGCAGAATAGACCAGTTGAATTTCAGCACCTTTGTTTTGAGCATCTTTCAGTGCATTCAAAAACGGCTGATATTCCAATTCATAAAATGCGCTCAGCAGTTTGAAACGGCTGTTTTTTGCCTGTTTGACAAATTTCAGCAGTCCGTCTTTGAAAAGTTCCCTTCCCAAAATATCAAATGCCTTTTCTTTGTCGGCTTTCGGCAGAGATTCAACCTTCTTTTTTTCAAATTTCTTGGCATAAGCCTGAGATCCGGTTACTCCAAAATTAAAAAATACAGAATGTTCGCCCGAGACAAGCGGTTCGGTTTTTACGGTCAGTTCGGCTTCATATTTTGGCGACATATTGTCCCAGCTGCCAAACATGGCTTCAAATTTATATTTGTAGGTTCTGTTTGGATCGACTGTATAATCTTTCCACAAAAAAGTCTGAAGCGGCGACAGCGGCTGTATCGGATGATTGGGATCGTCAGAAGCAAATCGTTTGGTTCCGTTCAGCACGGTCGTGTAATTTCCGATCTGACGGCTGATTTTGAAACCCATAAATTTTTTTCCGACCGATTTTGTTTTTGGTAAATCCATGGCAAGCAGCACGGTTTGGGTTCCGGTTAACGCATACACTTTTAATTCATTGTCTTTGTTGAAGAATCTCATTTTTTTGTTTTAGTTGAAGGGAATTTTTTAATTGATCAAAATTCAAAACGAATTCAGAATCAACCGACTCAAATTTAGAATATTATTGCAAGGAATTAAAATGCTTTACCGACTAAAATTTCCAAATAACAAAAAAACCTTTTCAATTGAGGGGAAAAGGTTTTTGTAATTTTTTCAATAAAGAATAAAATATCAGAACTTCATTCTGATTTTTGCATTCAGAAATCTTCCGGTCAGTCGGTTGGGAACACCGTAAATCCTCGATGAATTTACATCTCTTACCCAGGTGTTGCTGATCTCGTTTCTGATGTCAAAAATATTGAATACATCCAAACCAATCGACAGTTCTTTGAATTTACCCCAGAAATTTCCTTTTGCTTTCAGATCATCCTGATTGATGATTTCTTTGATAAAACCGATGTCAACCCGTTTGTAATCGGTCAGATAAGAAGTATAATCATACGGATCGGTCATTGGCGGCGCACCGTTCGGAAGACCTGAAGCATACACCAGATTCACATTGACTTTGAACGACGGCAATATCGGCATATAATCCTGGAAAAAGATCGAAGCTTTGAATCTCGGATCGGTCGGCAGCGGAATATCTCCTCTGTTGTCGATGTTCTGATAAGCTCTTGCATAAGAAAGACTCAGCCACGAATCAACGCCTTCCACAAACTGACCAAACAGTCTGAAATCAAGACCGTAACCGTATCCTTTCGAATTGTTGTCGGCTGTGTATCTGATTCTTACATTGTCAACAAAATAAGGATTCAGATCATTGAATATTTTGTAATAAGCTTCTGTCGTCATCTTGAAATCGCGCTCCCACATCTTGAATTCATAATCGTTTCCAAGTATAAAATGGATCGACTGCTGCGCTTTCACATCTTTGTTCAAATTACCGTTCAAATCTCTGACTTCACGATAAAAAGGCGGCTGGTAATAAAGACCGGTATTGAATCTGAAAGTCATATCCGTTTTTTTCCAATCGGGTTTGATTGCGATCTGTGCTCTCGGACTGATGTTCCATTCTTCGTTAAAATCCCAATAGGTTGCACGCACACCACCGTTGACCAATACTTTTGATTTGCCCCAAAAGAATTTTTTGGTGTATTGTGCAAATGCAGCATATCGGTTTGACTCGAGTTTGTTTTTTGCATGTACGCTGTAATTCAGGATCAGATCGCCGTTGTCCAATTCTCCCGGATGATAAATATTTGGAATCGAATAGCCGGTCGAATCCAGATACTGCCATTCGCTGAGCATATCTCTGATGTCTTCTCTCTGGAATTTCAATCCCCATTCGATGTCGTTGTTCACATCAAATTTATATTTTCCTCTGTGCTGAATTCCCATCACCAAAGCATCCAGATTGTTTCTTGCATGATCGATCTGACTGCCGATGTCATAAGTCGAAATTGCATTTCCGTCACCGTCCAGTTCATTGATCAGATAAGCACCGTAGATATCAAAATATTCCTGTTCTTTTGAATGAAAACCAAATGCATCCACCACCAGATCGAGTTTTGAATTGGGTTTGTGATGCAGCGATAAGGATGCGGTTTCGGTTGCAAAACGATCTTCTTCGTTACCGTCATAAAAAACTTTCAGACTCATCGGATTGTCGAGCGTACCGAATTTGGTTTCACGGTCTCTCGGTTTCATTTCAAATTTACTGTCTGTGATTGCACCCAAAAACGAGATATCCCATTTTGAATTGAATCTGTAATTCAAATTCGCCTGCACGTCATAATAAACCGGATTCAGATCAGAATTGCTGTCCAGCGTGTTCAGCACCAGATCTCTGTTCTGATAGCGTCCACCGACAATTGCAGAGAATTTCTGATTTTTTGAAGCAGTTCCCAAAGTCAGACTTCCGCCCATCAGACTTGCTTCAAAAGTTCCTTCAAATGATTTTGGTCTTTTGTAAATGATATCGAGCACACTCGACATTTTGTCGCCGTATTTTGGTTCCCAGCCGCCTGCCGAAAAATTGACTGCATCGGTCATCGTCGGATTGACAAAACCGAGACCTTCCTGTTCGCCCGATCGGATCAATTGAGGTTTGTAAATTTCAATTCCGTTTACATAAATCAGGTTTTCATCATAATTTCCGCCACGGACACGATATTGGGAAGTCAGCTCAGATCCGACACTTACCGATGGCAGACTGCCGATCATTTCAACCACACCGCCGGTAATCCCGATATTAGTTTCCATCGTTCTCGGATCAAATGAAATACTGTTGAGCGGTTTATCGACCACTTTTTGGAAAATTACTGCTTCACCCAGCAAAACGCTTTGGGTATCGGGTGCCATCATCACATGGAGGTCACGATTTTCACCGGCTTCGAGATGAACGGTTTCTGTGTAAGAAACCCTGCCTTGCTGTTCAAAATGCAGTGTTACATCGGTTCCGGATTCCACATTCAGACTGTATTTTCCGTTGGTGTCGGTATAGACAGTTTCACTTCCGTCAGTTACTTCGACATCCATCAGCGGAAACTGAAATTCATCGATCACCTGACCGCTGACAGTTGCCTGCTGCGCCTTTGAAAAACCAAATAATAAAACAAAAACAAGAATCAGATTAATTCTTGTTGAAATTTGCGGTGTAAGTTGCAGTGTTTTCTTTTTCATCCCAAACTTTTAATTCCAGTTGATGTTTCCCGTTCGAAATCCCTTCTCGATTCAGATCGATGGTCAGTCGGTTTGTCTTTTGGTCATATTCGGCCAAAACCCAGTTCCCGTCGATAAAGGCAGAAAAGCCGCCAATGCCGGTCTGACTGTCTTTTATTGTAAATCGGATGACTCCGTTTGAGGCGGTAAATGTACTGTTTTCTTTGATATTAACAGGAGTAATTGAAGGTTTTGTATTGTCAATGTCCACAGAAAATGCACCAAAATCCCTGACCTGCGCAATCACTCTGCCGTCTCTGTATTCTGCCGGAATATAATCGGTTTTCCATGCACCGCGATACTGATATTCTCTTTTGATTACCGCTTTGCCCAACTGTCCGGACGGTATTCCTTCGGGCTCGATTGCAATTGTATAATAAGTGTGAACCGGCACATTCCAATCGTGTATAAAATATTTTCCGTTTTCTGATTTTCTGTATTTGAATTCCAGATCGTCATAGATTGTTCCTTTGGGCATGAAAATTTCAATTCCCTCTTTTTTGAAATGATTTTCTTTGTCCCAATAAAAAATCAGTGCATCCGGATTTTTTGGTGTTTCGGCAGGAGTAGCCTTTCCGTTGATTTTGAAATTGACCGTATTTTTATTTCCTGCAAAATCCATGGTTTCAATTCTGACGTTGTAAGTTTTTCCTTCTTCAGCTTCGATGATGCCGTGATTTTTTACATCCGAAAACATTTTCAGCGGATTCCCGTCAGGCTGAAAAAGCTGATAAACCCAACTGAAATTTTTTGATTTGTCTTCATAATCAATCAGTCGGTTGACGCCTCTCATATCATCCCAGTTCAATCGGTCGGCTGTAAAAACAAAATAGGGTTCATCATTGACAAACAGACTGATTTTGTAGGTTCCGTTCATATTGTCGGCTCCGTTTTGTTTGTCATAAGTTTTGATTCCAAAACCGATTTTGCCCGAAACATCCAATGCTGCACCGTTTGAAATCACCAGTCTTGATTTTTTTCCGTTGACTGTCCCGTCAATCGGATAAGCGTAGAGCCCGTTGATCAGCGGTTTTGAAGTATCCGGAATATCGAATCCGAACAAAAACGGATTCAGCGGTTCTTCTGTTTTTGTATCTCTGACTTCAAAATGAAGATGGGGTCCGCCCGAGCTTCCCGAATTTCCGGAAAGCGCAATCACATCACCAGATTTTACGGTCAGTTCACCTTTTTTGGGATAAATTTCAACCGCAAAAGACTGATGGCTGTACTGATAATCTCTTACATATTTTTGAATGTCGTCGTTGAATTTCTGCAAATGACCATACACCGTGGTATATCCGTTCGGATGATCGATATAGATCGCATTTCCGTATCCTCTTGGCGAAACATTGATCCTTGAAATATAACCGTCTGCAGCTGCATAAACTTTGTAACCTTCTTTCTGATTGGTCTTTATATCGATTCCGCTGTGAAAATGATTGGTTCTGAGTTCGCCAAAATTTCCGGCGAGATAATTTGTGATTCCGAGCGGATTTCTGAAATCATTTTTTGGATAATTAATTTCGGTTTGCTGTGCATTGACAGCGATTGAAATTATCGAAATAAGGATCAGGCTGATAACTGATTTTTTCATTTGTTCGGTTTGGGCAAAAATAAAAATTTCAAAACAAGCAGCAGTTTTAATGCCAAATTAAAATTAGTGTGATGATTGAAATAAAACAAAAAACATTAACTTTGCTTCAAATAAGTTGGGACTAATTAAAGTTCTCTTATCAAATGAATCAGAACGAGCAAAATTTTATGAAGCTTGAAATGGGGGTTCGCCGTTTGGCAGCTGCCTATAAAGATATTATAAAAGAAAAGAAGACACTTGAAGAGGAGATTGAGGCATTGAATAAAAAATTGAGTGTGATGCAGTCAGAGGCGCTGACGATGAAGAGTGACAATGACAGATTGAAAGTAGCCAGCGCGCTTTTGGGAGATGAAAATCACAGAAGATTGATGAAAACGAGAGTAAACAGACTGATCAAGGAATTGGACGTTTGTATCTCTCAGGTTAAAATTCACAAAAAATGAGCAGTCTGAAGGTAAAGATCAATATTGCAGGAAGATTTTATCCTTTGACCATCAATGCTGAAGAAGAAGAGGCGGTGAGGAATGCCGGAAAAGAAATCAACCGGCTGGTGCAGGAGTTTGAAGACCGCTATGCAGTAACCGACAAACAGGATGCAATTTCGATGGTTGCATTACAAATGGCATCAAAATTGAATCTGTTGAAACAGTCGGGAGAGGGAAGCGATCAGGAGTTGAATCAAAAAGTGTCTGAGCTCACCGAGTTCATTGAGAGAGAATTGGAACAAGAAAATTAAATACAAAAAGAGACGTTCAGCTGCTTGAGTGCAGTGCAAATATTATATCCTACATTAGTTCTAACAATTTTTGGTAAACTCAACATAAGTTTTGTTACCGGGCGAAAGTTGTCCTGAAGGCGGGCCGCACAGCTCAGGCTGTTCAAATGATTTGACGGCGGATTCCTGAATGGCAAAATAACCCAAATCCTGTTTTTCAGGAGTTTACTCAAAACTCTTTTAACTAGTGTAGGATTTTTTTATGACCTAAAATTAAAAAAATGGAGATGACAAGTATTATAATCGGTTTAGCCGGAATATTGATCGGAGCCGCTGTCGGCTACTTTCTGGCAAAGAAATCGGTTGACAAACAAAATCAGATTCTGATTGACGATGCCCAGAGAAGGGCAAAGGAGATTGTCAGCGATTCGGAGAGAGAAGGCGAAGCGATTAAAAAAGAGAAAATCTTTCAGGCAAAGGAAAAATTCCTTGAACTGAAATCGGCACACGAAGAAACCATCAACCAGCGCGAAAAGAAAACCGCTGAAATGGAATCCAGAGTGAAAGAAAGAGAAGAAAAGATCAAAACTGAATTTTCTGAAATTCAAAGACAGAAAGATCTTTTGAAAAACGAACAAAGCAATCTTCAATCCCGTCAGGATAAACTGAATCTGAGACAGAAAGAAGTGGATGCAATGCACAAACGCCAGGTGGAAGTGCTTGAAAAAGTTTCAAACTACACAGCTGAAGAAGCAAAAGCAGAATTGCTTGAAACACTGAAAGAAGAAGCCCGAATCAAAGCTCAGGCTCACATTCAGGAAATCATGGAAGAAGCCGAGCTGAATGCAAAAAATGAGGCCAAAAAAATCATCATTCAGGCGATTCAGCGAATCGGAACAGAACAGGCGATTGAGAATGCAGTTTCTGTTTTCAACATAGAATCTGACGATATCAAAGGAAGAATCATTGGTCGTGAAGGACGAAACATCCGTGCGATCGAAGCTGCTACCGGTGTTGAAATCATCGTAGACGATACACCCGAAGCGATCATCCTTTCTTGCTTTGACCCGATCAGAAGAGAAATCGCGCGTCTGTCGCTTCACAAACTTGTGACCGACGGCAGAATCCATCCGGCGAGAATTGAAGAAGTGGTTGCAAAAACCACCAAACAGATCGATGATGAAATCATTGAGGTAGGTAAGAAAACAGTGATGGATCTCGGTATCCACGGACTACACAAAGATCTGGTGAAAATCGTCGGACGTATGAAATACCGTTCTTCTTACGGTCAGAACCTGCTTCAGCACTCGAGAGAAGTTGCGCATCTGGCAGGTGTGATCGCTTCAGAACTCGGATTGAATCCGAAATTGGCAAAAAGGGCCGGTCTGCTTCACGATATCGGAAAAGTTCCGGAACAGGAATCGGAACTTCCGCACGCCATCCTCGGTATGCAGTGGGCAGAAAAATTCGGTGAACATCCCGATGTGATCAATGCGATCGGTGCGCACCACGACGAGATTGAAATGACTGCACTGATTTCACCGATTGTTCAGGTGGCTGACGCGATCAGCGGTGCAAGACCGGGCGCAAGAAGACAGGTGATGGAATCTTATATTCAGAGACTGAAGGATTTGGAAACCACTGCATTGAGTTTTGACGGTGTTGAAAAAGCTTATGCGATTCAGGCCGGAAGAGAGCTCAGAGTGATGGTGGAAAGCGATAAGGTGGATGATGAAAAAGCATCTGAATTGTCGTATCTGATTTCTGATAAAATCCAAAACGAACTGACTTATCCGGGTCAGGTGAGAGTGACTGTAATCAGGGAAACAAGAGCAGTCAACATTGCAAGATAAAAATTGTTATTTGATATAGCGGAGCGCCCTTTTGGGCGCTTTTTTATGATTACTGTTTTTTGATTGGAACAGATTTTGATGAAATTGACACAAGGCAGAAGTTTTTCAAAACAATAAAATGAAGCGAATTCTATTGATTCTGGTTTTAACAGGACTTTGTTCCTGCAATGCACTGAACTCGGAAGGGATGCTTTATTCAGGCGCAATGGGATTTGCAGAAGGTTCGCCACTGGTTAACAATTACGGAAAAACTGTTTTGGACAGATTTGATTCACCGCTTGGATATACTCGCGTCCCGGTCAAACAAAACACTTTTGCTTCATTTCTCAGAACGCTCGAACTGCTTCCCGACGGATCAATGGCGCATTATTACAACGGCAAATCAAAATTAAACGACGATATCTATGTGGCTGTCGTCGATCTGCCGATTTCTTCAAAAAACATTCAGATGTCCGCCAGCTCAATGATCAGACTGGTTTCCGAATATCTGTTTACCAATCAGGAATACGACAAAATCGCTTTTCATACCGAAAATCAGAAAATCAGTTTTGCCAGTTTTTCAAACGGTGATTATTCAAAAGCAGAATTCCACAAATACATGGATTTTGTTATGGAAAGAGCTTCCACGCCGAGTTTCTGTTCCGATTTGAGACCCGAAAAGCTTGAAAATATTCAGATCGGCGATGTCTTTGCTCAAAATAATCTTCCCAACGGACATGTGGTGATCGTGGTGGATATGGTTGAAAACAAGAAAGGAGAAAAACTCTTCCTGTTGGCTCAGGGATTCAGGCCTGCTCAGGAAATCCAGATCATTTCAAATCCGAACAACAAAGAACTCAGTCCGTGGTATCAGCTGAAAGAAGGAGAACTTCTGACGCCCGAATGGCGTTTTATGACCTCTGACCTGATGAGATTCAGATTTTTGGACAACGAATCCAAATAGTTATACCGTTTTTTGCTTAATTTTGTGCAAACTAAAAATTCAGATGTCAAGATTATTGATTTTCTTATTGGTTTTGCCATTTTTCAATTCATGCAGCAATTCGATGGCTGCTTCAAACGATTCAGAATCAGATCAGAATTTCAGCGTACTGTACAATTCAGAATACGGAGGTTCGGGTTCTGACCGGGTCGAAGTCATTACCGATTTGCGCGAATGGTCAATGTTTTGGGCCGATCTGACTTATCAGCCTGCATTGAGCGCCCCCAAATTCAATCCGGATACAAAAATGATCATCAGAAAAGATTTTCAGAGCCGAAATATGGGCGGAAATGAATATACTGTTTCAGAAGTGAAAATTGACGGCAACCAAATCAATGTCGAATACAGCATCAAATCATCAAAAATCGGAACCGATGCAATCACAGCGCCCATTATGCTGATCATGGTTCAAAAAGTGGAAAATCCGCAGGTCCGATTTGTACAGGTAATGAATGACACACCATAGCAAATAACACACAACACACACACAAATGAAAAAGATTTATTTTGACAATGCAGCAACTACGCCTCTCCATCCCGAGGTAATCGAAGAGATGGTGGACTGTATGAAAAATAATTACGGCAATCCGTCTTCGACCCATGTTTTTGGGCGCGAAGCAAAATCAAAAATCGAACTGGCAAGAAAAAAGATCGCATCCGGTCTGAATGTGGCAGCCAACGAAATCATATTTACTTCCTGCGGAACAGAATCAAACAACCTGATCATCCGTTCATGTGTTGAATATCTTGGCGTTACCAGAATCATCACATCCGATCTTGAACACAAATGCGTTAAGGAGACCACTTCTGAAATGGGCCGTCTCGGCAAAGTCGAACTGCTGAAAGTAAAAACATGCGAGAGAGGAGAAATCGATTATGATGATTTGGAACAAAAATTAAAATCATCAGACAAAAAAACGCTGGTCACACTGATGCATGCCAACAATGAAATCGGGAATCTGCTCGATTTGAAAAAAGTACAGCAGATGTGTGAAGAAGCCGGCGCATTGTTTCATACCGACACGGTTCAGACCATGGGACATTATCCGCTGGATTTGAAAGAACTGAAAGTTGATTTTGCTTCATGCAGCGCTCACAAACTGCACGGACCCAAAGGAATCGGTTTTGCATACATCAAAAAATCAACCGGTTTTCATCCGCAGATTACGGGCGGCGGTCAGGAGCGCGGACTTCGTTCGGGAACCGAAAATGTATATGGTGTAGCCGGAATGGCAAAAGCTTTTGAAATGGCAATCAAAGATATGGACGAACACAAAAGCCATATCGAAGAATTGAAAAGATATGCGATCGAAAAGCTGAAAGCGAATATTCCGGGTGTTGAATTCAACGGTTTTTCAGATGATTTTGACAAAAGCCTTTATACCGTTTTGAGCATCTGTCTTCCGTTTTCAGACAATCTGATCGGTTTTGAAATGGAACTTCAGGGAATCGCGGTTTCTCAGGGCAGCGCATGCAGCTCAGGTGCGGCACAGGTTTCGCCTGTACTCGAATCTGTACTCGAAGAAGGAAAATCTTCAGTCTGTTCGCCGATGAGGATTTCATTCAGCATCTACAACACAAAAGAAGAAGTGGATGTGCTGATTGATGCATTGAAAAATATCAGTAAAAAACATCTGGCAGTGAGCTGATGAACTGGCTCGACTGCATAATCACAATTGGGGCTGTCCTTGGTGCTTTCTGGGGGTTCAAAAACGGATTCATCAAAGCATTTTTGGGTTTTATTGCAATCGGAGCAGCCGTTTGGGCAGGATTTAAATTTTCGGGTCTGCTCGAAAAATCAGTTGCTGATTCAAATCTGGTTTCTGAAGAATGGATTCCGTTTGCATCAATTATTTTTACGGTCATACTGGTTTATGCCGGTATCAAACTAATTGCGAAAATCTTTACCGGACTGGCAAAAGCGGTCGGTTTGGGATTGTTCAACCGTTTGGGCGGAGCTGTTTTTGGAATCCTGATTAATATGCTGCTGCTGTCGGCGATTCTCAGTTATATGCTTCCGTTTATGAATCCCGAAACTGCGGAAGAGAGCAGATTCTTTCCGCTGTTGAGTGAGTTGGCAGAAATGCTCGGTGCAAACATCGATCTGCTGAAAGGTCAATTGAATGACGAACTGACGGATCAGCTGTTTCAGAAAGAAATTTAATCTGTTTCGAAATTTCCGAATTGGATTATTTTCAGGATTTCCCAATGAAAAAAAATATGTACTTTTGGGCAAATAAAACACAGATACAATGGATTTTCAATTGACAGAAGAACAGCTAATGATCAGACAGGCAGCAAGAGACTTTGCACAGTCTGAACTGTTGCCGGGTGTGATCGAAAGAGACGAACATCAGAAATTTCCGGCCGAACAAATCAAAAAAATGGGTGAACTCGGATTTCTCGGAATCATGGTTGATCCCAAATACGGAGGCGCCGGAATGGATACCATCTCTTATGCACTGGCAATGGAAGAGATTTCAAAAGTCGATGCATCTGCTTCGGTGGTGATGTCGGTCAACAACTCTCTGGTCTGCTGGGGATTGGAAAAATTCGGAAACGAAGAACAAAAACAAAAATATCTGACCAGACTGGCGACCGGCGAAATCATCGGTGCATTCTGTCTGTCAGAACCCGAAGCCGGATCTGATGCAACCCATCAGAGAACAACCGCAGTTGACAAAGGCGATCATTATCTGCTGAACGGAACCAAAAACTGGATCACCAACGGAAACAATGCGTCTGTGTATCTGGTGATGGCTCAGACTCATCCCGAAAAAGGACATCACGGCATCAACTGTCTGATCGTTGAAAAAGGAATGGAAGGTTTCACAGTCGGGCCAAAAGAAAACAAATTGGGAATCAGAGGTTCAGACACTCATTCGCTGATGTTCCAGGATGTGAAAGTTCCAAAAGAAAACAGAGTGGGCGAAGACGGTTTCGGATTCAGCTTTGCGATGCAGACCCTTTCGGGCGGAAGAATCGGAATTGCTGCTCAGGCATTGGGTATCGCAAGCGGCGCTTTGGAACTGGCAACCAAATATTCAAAAGAAAGACAGGCATTCGGAAAACCGATCTCGCATCATCAGGCGATTGCATTCAAACTGGCCGATATGGCGACCAATATTGATGCAGCCAGATTTTTGGTGCTTCATGCGGCATGGCTGAAAGATCAGCACAAAAACTTTGACAAAGAAGGAGCGATGGCAAAACTATTTGCTTCTCAGGTGGCGATGGATGCAACCGTTGAAGCGGTTCAGATCCACGGCGGTTACGGTTATGTGAAGGATTATCATGTGGAAAGACTGATGAGAGATGCCAAAATCACACAGATTTATGAGGGTACATCCGAAGTCCAGAAAATCGTGATTTCAAGAGCGGTTTTGAAAGGATAATTCAATTCGAATCAAATAAAATAAGCCTTTCGGATCAGCTTTGATTTGAAAGGCTTTTTGATTGAATCAAAAATTTATTGAATTCAAACTAAAATTAAATCGTAAATTCAGCCAAAGTTTTCAGATGATGTTTGAGGCAATCAAAAATTATTTTGCAGGTCATTCGGTAATGCTCAATGAAGAACAAAACCGGGTACTCGACAGTGAGCTTCAGCAGAGAAAGGTTTCAAAAGACGAAGTGCTGCTCAGACAGGGTGAAAGCTGTAAATACACTTTTTTTGTAACAAAAGGTCTGCTTCGCGCTTTTACAATCAACCAAAACGGAAAAGAACACATCCTTCAGTTTGCACCCGAAAACTGGTTTATATCAGATCGTTCGAGCGTACTTTTTGGTGACAATTCAAAACAGTTTATCGAAGCGGTTGAAGACAGCGAAGTGATATTGATTGAATCCGAAACTTTTGAAAAACTGGGNNCTTCACAACCACATCAGACATCTTCAAAACAGAATCAATCAGCTGCTGAGCGCGACCGCCGAAGAAAGATACATGGATTTCATCAGAATGTATCCCGACATACTGCTGCGTGTTCCGCAATGGATGGTCGCTTCATATCTGGGAATCACGCCCGAATCGCTGAGCCGTGTGAGAAAAGATCTGGCAATGAAAAATTTTAAAACCGGATGATTCTTGATATTAGTCAATTCGGGTCAGAATAATTCTTTTTAATTTTATCAAAAATCAAATTATGTCAAACGTCGGACTGATCATAGAAGAAAGGGCTGCTGATATTGGGAATTTCATGGTGGGAAGACTGCTTCCGTTCAAACAAAAAAGAACGGTGGGTCCGTTTGCATTTATCGACCACATGGGGCCGGCAGAACTGAAAGATTATCAAAATCTGGATGTGGCACCTCATCCGCACATTGGTCTTTCAACGCTTACTTATCTTTTTGACGGTGCAGTCCGTCATCGCGACAGCATCGGCTCGGACATCGTGATTGAACCCGGTGCAGTCAACTGGATGACTGCCGGAAAAGGGGTGGTGCATTCGGAAAGAACGCCTGAATATCTGAGAACTACCGATAAAAGTCTGCACGGAATTCAGATTTGGGTGGCATTGCCAAAAGAGCTTGAAGATATGGAACCTTCGTTTACGCATATTGAATCTTCTGATTTGCCCGAATGGGAAGAAGACGGTTTGAAATTCAAACTGATCGCGGGCGAAGTGATGGGCAAAAAATCGGGTGTGCCGGTTCACAGCAAACTGTATCTGATTGAAATCAAATCTGACATTGGCGGAAAAGTTAAAATCGGAAGTGAACTTTATGGCGAGTCCGGATTGTACATTCTGGAAGGGAAAATTTCTGACGGCGGTTATACCTACGAAGAAAAACATATGCTGATCGCAAAAGACACCAAACTCTGCGAATTTGAAATGGCTGAGAATACGGTGGTCTATCTTTTCGGCGGTGAACCTTTTTCCGAAGAGAGATTTATCTATTGGAATTTTGTTTCGAGCAGCCGCGAAAAGATTGAGGAAGCAAAACAAAAATGGCTGGATCAGACTTTTCCAAGAGTTCCGGGTGAAACCGAATTTGTTCCGTTGCCGCCTCAGAATCCGAGAATCAGATTAAAATAAAAAACATTAAAAAAANNGAACCATCAAACAGCAGATGTACACCACCGAACTGACCATGAGCAATCACCAGCTGATTGCTGACGAACCGATTGATGAAAACGGTCAGGATCTGGGTCCGAAACCCACCGAACTTCTGAATGCTGCATTGTCTGCCTGTACAGCGATCACGATGAAAATGTATGCAGCCCGAAAAGGATGGGATCTGCAGGAAGCAATCGTAGAAGTTGATTTTGTAAGAGACATCAAAAACGGTGTGACTACTTTTTCAAAAAAGATTGAACTGTTTGGAAATTTGGATGATGCACAGAAACAAAGAATTTATGAAATCGGTGCAAAATGTCCGGTGCACAGAATCATTGAAGGAACGGTTCAGATTGAA
>JRYL01000031.1_pt1 | contig 17737 bp, 21 predicted proteins | sample 235391 | NCBI WGS metagenome assembly JRYL01 (sample SAMN03074223, study PRJNA261481) | activated sludge metagenome | biome: Wastewater Treatment Plant; feature: Wastewater; material: Activated sludge; isolation source: activated biomass of a wastewater treatment plant treating wastewater from... ...
CTAAGAGAACTAAGAGTACCTTTAATGGATTATTATCCTAGGGTACCTAAGATAACTAAGGTAACTAAGAGAACTAAGAGTATCCCTAAGAGAATACCTAAGGTATATATAGTATGGATCAAAGAATCTTCAAGAGCCACAACGGAATTTATTTCACCAAGCAGCTCTTTCTCGAGACTGCCGACAAAGACACCAGAGACCTAGTCCTCTATTCCCTGAAGGACCAGGACCAGGAGGTCGACGGCAGAACCTACCCCTCTCTCCGGAGGCTTTACCTAGAACTCTCTGACGAGTCTGAGTACGAGTTCGCTAATCTCTACTTCGACGGCTGGTCGCATTACAAGAAGCTCCTCGCCACTCCCTGGTTTGTCGACTATCTTTCGTCTTGGCGTGAAGAGCTCATACTCAGACAAAAGGCGAAGTCTTTATCTGTCCTGAAGGCCAAGGCCGATACCGGAGACGTAGCGACAGCTAAGTACCTCCTTGAGCGTAACTGGGAGCCTAAGTCCTCTGTAGGTCGGCCCTCGAAGGCAGCTATCAGGCGAAAGGCCCAGGAGCTCCTCCAGGACTCCGGGGATATTTCTGAGGACTTCAAGCGCCTCTCTGCTCTGCCTTCTCCCCAGACCCCGACTATGAACTGACAAGGAATACGATCTCCATGGCCATCCAGGACGACGCCAAACAATTCTTCCTGACCGAGCTTTCTCGATCCCAGGGAGATCTACCAAGCCTCCAGCTAGAATGGTTGGCCTCCGAGGGCTACACGAGGGGTTCTATCGATGAACGATGGTCTTATTACCTCCGTGATAACGGCCAGCCTCCGACGGGGGTTTCCTGGGATCTCCTAGGACTCACCCGAAACAAGGGCGGTGGGGTGCCGCCCGATCTGCGCATCTTCGCCAATGGCGAGTCTGGCTTCCTGTACGACTTCTCGCGCCCCGATGGGTTGATGACGCTCGCCAATGGGCCGACACAGGTCGCGGCGGATGCCGATCCGATCGGGCTGGTGTTTGATCGGAAGTCCTGGCGGAACAAGGCAAGGCTGGCGGTTGAGGCGAACGCGGCGGAATTAATCCCAAATCCAACAATGGTTGGGGGAGGGGTTGGTGTCCTACCTACTGGGTGGGCATTCCAGCCTGGGGCTGGAATCACCCGGACGGTTGTCGGCGTCGGTGAAGATTCATTTGGACATTATGTAGATATTAAATTCGCAGGAACTAATTCGTCCGGAGGCATCGTATATCCGGCCGTATTTTTGCAGCCATCAACTTCTGCGGAAGTCTCCTTAAACCGCGTATATCTTTCAAAAATTCGACTTACGCTAGTAGACGGGGTGTTCTCTGGGGCTTCTTCACACCGTTACACATACAACGAGTTTAATTCCGGAGGCAGATATCTTCGAACCACAAGCGGCGGTGTAATTGACATAACGGAGAGCGGTGCCGAGTATAAAAATTATGTGATTTTTGGGGCATCCACTGTCTACGCGCAAGCTGTGCTAACTTTTACTATCCAGAATGGATCGAGTGTAGATTTCACGTTCAGGATACATACACCGTCCAGTAAACAAATCCCCGGCCTTGTCGCCACTGGCTCCGGCTCCACTCGTCCATTCTGGTACACCGCAGGCTATGGCCGGGGTGATGGTGTAGACGACAACCTCCTGACGACGTTCACGCCCGCCGCCGTTGGCAACACCATTATGGCGCGGGTGACTGTTCCGGCCAGTATCGCGGCTCTCGTGTACCCGATGGGCGTGTTCAACACGAGCAACAATGCACGTTTCCTGATTGGCTTCACCAAGAGCCGCCGGTTATTCTATGGAGTCGGAACCACTGGCTCGAGCGATTCCGCGACGGACTACGGCGGGCAGACAATGACCATTGCGGTCGTGGACAAGGGCGGCACGGCGGAGTGCTACGTCAACGGAGCGTTTGCGCATAGTTACTCGACATCGGGCAATGTCCCCGCGATCCCGATGGCCCTTTTCGCTCTTAACTTTCAAACGTCCGTGCGGGCGAACTTTTGGTCGCGCGACATCTACAAAGCCCTCGCCATCGATCGCGCCCTGACCCCAACTGAAATCCTCAACATTCACAACCAATGGAGTGCCTAATGGCAATCGCCCTTTTCGCCCTGATCCCTGCCGCCGACCAGCCCACCGTCAACGCGGTGCTGGCCTATCTCGCTTCCGGCGCGGACGCCATCACGGCCCCCCATGCGGACCCGTCCGATCCCGCCACCATCACCACCTACTGTATGCTCGACATGGGGGCCTCGCAGGCCAAGGTGGACGAGTTCTCTGCAATGGCCGAGGGCGTCGTGCCGACACTCACTGCCGCACTCGGCGAGGAAGGTCTGCCCACGCATTCCGAGTTCATCGACGCGGCGAGCCGTATGATCGTGGTCGCCGGCTACAATATCGACGATCCTGCGCCGTTCATCGCAGCCCAGCGCTCGGGCTTTGACGTCGTGCCGTGGGACCCTGGTATCTAAATATTAAGTACTGAGTACGAGATAAAGAGGCGATAATGGCAAGACTAGACAAGGCGGACCAGATCCGTCAGATGGCGGAAGCCGATCTCCTGACGTTCATCCGCCTCGTCCACCCCCACAGACTCCTCGGGGCAGTCCACGAAGAACTTATCTCTTGGTGGACCCGCTCCGAGGCTAAGTCCCACCAACTAGTCCTACTCCCTCGAGACCACGCTAAATCCGCAATGGTGGCCTATAGGGTAGCCTGGGAGATCACCAAGAACCCAGCCGTTCGCGTCCTCTATATCTCCTCGACTGCTAACCTCGCTGAGAAGCAACTGAAGTTCATCAAGGACATTCTGACCTCTCAGATCTACAGACGTTACTGGCCAGAGATGGTTAACTACGACGAAGGCAAGCGGGAGAAATGGACGAACTCCGAGATCTCTGTCGACCACCCTCGAAGGGCCGCAGAGACTGTCCGAGACCCTACGATCTTTACCGCTGGCCTGACCACAGGCATCGTCGGTATGCACTGCGACATCGCTGTCCTCGATGACGTCGTCGTAGGTGACAACGCCTTCACCCAAGAGGGCCGGGATAAGGTCAAGACCCAGTACTCTTTTCTGTCGTCTATCGAAGGCACAGGGGCCCGAGAGTGGGTCGTCGGGACTAGGTACCACCCTCAGGATCTATACTCTGACCTCCTCGAAATGGTCCTCGAAGAGTACAACGAGGATTCCGAACTCATCCGCTCCGAGGAACTCTACGAGGTCTTCGAAAGAGTCCTCGAAGACTCCCCCGGACGAGACGGCACCGGCCAGTACCTCTGGCCTAAGATGCGCCGAGCAGACGGTAAGTACTTTGGTTTCGACCAGAGAGAGCGGTCCAGGAAGTACGCCCAGTACCTCGACAAGACCCAGTTCTGGGCCCAGTACTACAACGACCCTAACGACAAGTCCTCTGCCCCGATCTCACCAGATCTCTTCCAGTACTACAACAGAGCCCTGCTCCAGAGATCAGACGGGATGACTTACTACAACGGGACGAAGCTAAACGTCTTCGCCGCTGTGGACTTCGCGTACTCTGACGAGCGGAAGAAAAGGGCCGACTACTCCTGTGTCGTCGTCCTTGGTGTCGATCCTAGATCGAATTACTATGTCCTCGATATCGACAGGTTCAAGACAGACAAGATCTCGGACTATTACAGGTCTATCGTCTCTCTGCACTCCAAGTGGGGCTTCAGAAAGCTCCGGGCAGAGGTCACGGCAGCCCAGGCAGTGATCGTCAAGGACCTCAAAGATAACTACATCAAGGTCAACGGGCTGGCCCTCGCAATCGACGAATACCGTCCGATGAAGATCTCCGGATCCAAAGAGGAGCGCATAGCGGCTACCCTCTACCCGAGATACGAGAACAGACAGATCTGGCACTACAAGGGCGGTAACTGTCAAGTCCTCGAAGAAGAACTCACCCAAGAGCACCCACCCCACGACGACGTCAAGGACTGTCTAGCAGCCTGTGTCCAGATCTGTGTACCTCCGAGCTACTCGGGGATGACCTCGAAACGTCCTTGGGAAGAATACAGACACAAACGCTTTGGCGGGATTAACTAATGACTGGTAAGACCCTAGACCTCGACGACATCCTCACAAAGGACCAGCTTGGCTGTCGTATCGCCGAGTACTGGATGACGTGGAATATGTTCCGTCAGGACTGGATCAACCAGAAGCAGGAACTCCGACAGTACGTCTACGCCACAGATACGACCCAGACCAGTAATTCCCAGCTTCCTTGGTCGAACAAGACCACGGTCCCGAAGCTCACCCAGATCCGGGATAATCTCTACGCGAACTACATCGCTACTATGTTCCCGAAGCGTAGGTGGCTCTCCTGGGAAGGTCAGGACAAGAAGGACGAGACCCGCCGTAAGGTCCGAGCAATCAAGGACTACATGACATGGGTTGTCTCCCAGCGGGAATTCAAGGCAGAGATCGAGAAGCTCGTTCTAGACTACATCGACTACGGGAACTGCTTCGCGACAGTCGAGTGGGTAGACGAGACGACTCTGAGATCCTCGGTCTCGAAGATCGGTTATGTCGGCCCTCGGGTAGCCCGGATCTCACCGCTGGATATCGTCATGAATCCGACGGCTCCGTCAGTGAAGTCCTCCCCGAAGATCGTCAGAGCCTTGATGTCCCTCGGTGAGGCCCAAGAGCTCCTCCAGAGGTTCTCACTCTCCGAGGACGAGAAAGACCTCGCTGACTCTGTGGTTAACTACCTCCTTGAGACCCGTAGGAAGTTCGCTGACATCGGTGACGTCTCTGTGACCGAGAAAGATTCATACTTCACTGTCGACGGATTTACCTCCTTCAGGGACTATCTGAACTCCGACTACGTCGAGCTCCTTTTCTTTTACGGGGACTTCTACGACAAGGAACGCGGCAAGCTCCTTAAGCACCACATGATTGTCGTAGCCGACAGGCATAAGGTCCTCCTGGAAAGACCGTATCCCTACCCACTCGCTGAGATCCCGATCTACCATGCAGGCTGGAGAATCCGTCAGGATAACCTCTGGGCCATGGGACCCCTCGATAACCTCGTAGGCCTCCAGTACCGCCTCGACCACATCGAGAACATGAAGGCGGACATCATGGACCTCACGGTCTTCCCGCCCCTAAAGATCAAGGGTATGGTCAACGGGGACTTCGTCTGGGGCCCGATGGAGAGGATCTACGTAGACTCCGATGGAGACGTAGAGCTCCTGACGACGGACATGAACGTCCTCCAGAATAACATCGAGATGGCTCAGATCGAGTCCCGAATGGAGGAGATGGCTGGATCACCCAAGGAGGCCATGGGCTTCCGAACACCGGGTGAGAAGACAGCCTACGAAGTCCAGAGGCTAGAGAACGCGGCTTCGAGAATCTTCCAGAACAAGATCGCCCAGTTCGAAGAGCAGATCATCGAGCCCCTTCTGAATGCCTGCCTGGTACTAGCCCAGCAGCATTTGAACGAGGTCACGATCCGAGTCCTCGAAGACGAGTTCCGTTCTGTTGACTTCAGGACGATCACGAAGGATCAGATCTCGGCTAACGGTCAGATCAAGCCCGTGGCGGCAAGGTCCTTCGCAGAAAGGGCAGAGCTCATCCAGAACCTCAATAACTTCTATGCCTCTGCCGTAGGCCAGGATCCGGACATCAAAGTCCACTTCTCTTCGATTAAGTCTGCTAAGATGTTCGAAGAGCTCCTGGATATCGAGAGGTATGAACTCGTCGAGCCCTACGTCCGGCTCTCTGAGCAGTCTGAGGCCCAGCAGCTTGCTAATACCCACCAGGAAGAAGTCCTCATGACTGCCCAGGCTCCGTCTGGTCTGACCCCGGAGGACTCCAGTGGCCTCTAATCCACAAGGGTATAACGAAATATGGTTCCGGGGGCTCTCTGAGGACGACAGAGGTAAACTCCGTAACGCCCTCCAGAACTCAGTGATGTCAGAAAGACTAAGGGACATCCTGGCCTCCTGGAGAAGAGAGCTCCCGGTGACTAAGAACGACTACTCCGACCAAGCCTGGGCATACAAACAAGCCCATCTGAACGGCATGGCCGAAATCCTTACCAGACTAGAAAAACTCTTTGACCAAAAGGAATCCAATGTCTGACCTTTTTAAAACCCTGACGACCAATCAGGAAATCGACCCCAATACTTCCGTCTACGAAACCCTTGTCGGCGAGGGTAAGAAGTTCAAGGACCCCGAGACTCTTGCTAGGTCTAAGCTCGAATCAGATTCGTTCATCGAGCAGCTTAAGCGAGAAGCCCAGGAACTCCGCGAAGAACTCTCTCGTAGACAGTCCGCCGAAGAGATCAAGACCCAGATCCTCGAAGGATTCCGCACCCCCCAAGCACCCGGCCAGCAGCCTCCGGTAACCCCGCCTGCTAATGGTGACTCCGAAAAGCCCGACATCGAGAAGCTCATCAAGGAGACTCTTGCAAAGACCGAAGCAGAAAGGAAGGCTCAGTCGAATCGACAGATCGTGGCTGAGAAACTCTCCCAGAAGTTCGGGCAAGACGCCCAGATCGAGCTAAACAAAATCGCCAGGGATCTCTCTGTCAGCCTCGAGTATCTCGAAAGGCTGGCCGTCGAGTCTCCTACGGTGTTCTTCCGGACTATCGGTCTCGACCAGACCGGTCAGGCCCCCACACAGAACGCCCCGGCACCACGTTCAACCTCGGCAACCCCAGCCCCACAGTCAGGCGTAAGAAACAAGGCCTATTATGACCGTCTGAAGGCTCAGGATCCCAAGGCATACTTCTCGCCTAAGGTCCAGAACCAGATGTACAAAGACGCCATGGAGCTCAGGGACGCCTTTTACTAGTAGGACTCTCGGAGTCTAACCTTAACCCCCAAAAGGAACTAAAATGGCAGGTTTTACTACCTACAACGACGACCATCTGATTCGCTCTCAGATCTGGTCGACCCAGCTTAAGGAGGTCCTCGAATTCGACCTCATGGGCATGAAGTACGTCGATATGATCGAAGGCTTCACTGACGGAGACCTAATCAACATACCGTCTATCGGTCAGGCCGAACAGTCGGACTACGTCGAGAACACCCCGGTTACGTATACCTCGATGGATACCGGTAACTTCCAGTTCTCGATCACCGACTACAAGCAGTCGGGCACCTATATCACGAACAAGATGAAGCAGGACACGTTCTATCTGGACCGTCTTGTCTCGTCCTTCGTGCCCAAGCAGGCCCGTGCGATCATGACTGGCATCGAGACGAAGGTCATGTCTGTCGGCCCCGATGGTCAGACGGCCTCTGGTCTGAATAACATCAACGGCGCACCCCACCGCTTCGTAGCCCAGGGTTCTGGTAACGTCATCTCTCTGAACGACTTCGCCCTCGCGAAGTACTCGCTCCAGAAGGCTGCTGTCCCTCAGGTCAACCTCGTGGCTATCGTCGACCCCTCGGTTGAGTACCAGCTCTCGACGCTTACGAATATCGTGAACGTCTCGAACAACCCGACTTGGGAAGGCATTATCCGCTCTGGCATGACTTCGGGTATGCGCTTCGTGATGTCGATCTATGGATTCGACGTCTACGTAAGCAACTTCCTGAAGACCGGTATGACTGAGACGATCTCGGGTGAGTCCTGCACCAACGGTGTCGGTAACCTCTTCTTCTCGGCTTCTCCGGATGTCCTGCCCTTCGTCGGTCAGATCCGTCAGGCCCCGAAGGTCGACTCGGAGTACAACAAGGACTACCAGCGCGAGGAGTACGTAACTACGGCCCGGTATGGCTTCAAGCTCTATCGCCCGGAGAACCTCGTCACGGTGATCTCTGAAGGCGGCACTATCGCTCCGTCTTACTCTTAATCTCTAGCATAGGAGAACACAATGACTTGGTTTAACAACGACGGACTCTATATCCGTTACGGCACTGAAGAGGCCGCTCTTGCCCGTGGTGGTGAGATCGCTGAAGGTGACGTCCACGAGATCCTTTTCGACATCAACTACACCGATGCCCTCTCGGCAACGACTGCGATTATCGGGGCCTCCGCTGGCTCCTACGGTATCGTAGTCCCCGAGGGTGCCCGCATCGAGGGTCTGGAACTCGTAGTCGTGACTCCGTTCACGTCCTCGGGCACCATCGGCTCCTCGACCCTTGTGATCGGCATGAAGAAGGATTCCGATCGTTCGACTGAGCTCGATCATGACGGTCTGACGACTTCGTCCTTCGTCTGTGGCGTCCTTGACGCCGCCGGTGAGCGGGTCTACGTCGTCCCTGGTGTGACCGGTGCTGGTGACGACTACGGGACTACGCTGGCAGAATCTGGCGTCCTTTGTGTCGCTAACTCGGCCCATGCCTCCCATCCGTTTACGGCTGGTAAGGTCCGTTGCCGTCTGAAGTACCGCAAGCTTTAACGAATACGAGGCCCCCAGATTCTACCCAGCGTCTGGGGGCTTCTTTTTAAGGAATCAAAATGGTTACCAAAGCAGACTCCAAGCTGGCCTCTAAGGCCCAGGTGCCTCAGATCGGTGAGCCCCAGGCCTATATCGCTGACGCCTCTGTGGCTCATGCCCTGAACTCTACGTTCTCGGATACCGAAGTCGAAGCCGCACTTAACGCCCTAGGCACTAAGATCAACTCGATTCTCACAGCCCTTAAATACCACGGCCTGCTGAAGACTTCCTAACCTCGTAAACAGGAATCAAAATGGCACTCCACAAAGACCTAACAGGTGGTGATCTTCATGAGCCAAAGGGCCAGGCAACAGCGGCTGCCAATACTGTTTATGTCGCCAACGGCTCAGGCTCGGGAACTCACCAGAAGATCACCACCGCCTCTCTTGACCTCACGGAAATGGAGAGTCCAAACACAGTCTACCTCACAGCGGTTATCGCGGATGTCTCCACGGCATCGTTCGTGATCGTTCCGGCTCCTGGGAATTGTACCTTCGTGTCGGCTACGTCCGTCCTCGGTGGTGCGATCTCCGGTGCTAACTCCGCCGTGTCATTCACAAGGAATGACGGCTCGTCCTTCGGGACGGCTATGACGGTTGCCTTCTCTGGCTCTGCCGAGGGTGACGTCGATACGTTCACGGCGACTCTGAATACCTCGATTACTTCTCCTGGGTATGTCAAGATCGCCACGGATGGTGCGTCGACTAATGCCGTCCCGCTCTACCTGATTCTGAAGTTCACGAGGGTCATCTGATGGCTAAACTAACCCTTACAGATCTCGGGAACTTTAACTCGACTGGTCTTTCAGTCCTGAATGCCAACTGGGATCTTATCGTCGCAGCCCTGGAGAACACCCTCTCCCGAGACGGTACGACTCCGAATTCTATGTCGGCTGATCTTGATCTGAACGACAACGACATCCTGAATGTCGGGGCCATAGACTGTACGACTCTGACCCTCAACGGGGAAGTCTTCGATGGCAATGCTCCGGTGTGGGTCGTCGGCTCCGGGGCTCCAGCCTCAGGGACTGGTGACAACGGGGACATGTACCTCGACGGTTCCTCGGGTGACATCTACGGTCCTAAGGCCTCAGGCTCCTGGCCAGCCTCGGTGTACACCATTACTGGCGTTGCTGGTCCGACTGGGCCCACCGGCGACACCGGAGAAAAGGGCTGGTCCCCTGTCTTCTCGATCCAGAACAACGGTGCCGCTCGAGTACTCCGGCTAGATGACTGGGTAGGTGGCGAAGGCACTAAGCCCGCCACAGGAACCTACGTAGGCACTACCGGACTCGTGGCAGCCATTGGGGATGCAGTAGACATCCGCGGGCCCCAGGGTCCGGAAGGTCCCGCAGGCGCAGGCACGGGTGACATGCTCGCCGCGACCTACGACCCAGGTGGTGTAGCAGACGACGCCTTCGACATGGAGAACATGACGGAGGGTACGACCAACAAGATCTTCTCTGCCTCAGAGAGGTCTAAACTCTCTGGTATCGCCACTGGTGCTACGGCTAACTCCTCGGATGCCACACTCCTCAACCGGGCTAACCACACCGGGACTCAGGCGGCCTCGACGATCTCTGACTTTAACACCGAGGTCGACTCCAGAGCAGACGCAAGGATCGCAGCCAAGGCTGACGTCGCTATTATCGTAGCCGCATCGGATGAGACTACGGCACTTACGACGGGGACTGCTAAGGTCACGTTCAGAATGCCATTCGCGATGACCCTGACTGGCATCAGGGCGTCACTGACCACGGCCCAGACTTCTGGCTCGATCTTTACCGTCGACGTCAACGAGTCCGGTACGACGATTCTCTCGACTAAGATCACCATCGATAACACCGAGAAGACCTCGACTACAGCGGCTACGGCACCTGTGATTTCGGATACCTCCCTGGCAGACGACGCAGAGATCACGGTAGACATCGATCAGATCGGTGACGGAACAGCCAAGGGTCTGAAGGTCTCGCTTATCGGGTACAAGACTTAGGGGGTAGGGAGATATGATAATCAACCCTTATGTATTTGGGGGATTTACGTTTACCAATCGCCTTAATTTTGTCGGGGCCGGGCATAATCTTTTGACTTCCCCAACTGTAGATCTCGGCCCCTCAGTCTCTAAGATTAGCACCCTAGTCGTTACGTGGGAGGCAGGTGCGACTCGAACACTTAACTCTCTCACGGTAGGCGGTAACGCCGCAACACTTCGAGCTCGGGCTGCTGGAATAAATCAGACGCACAATATCGAAATCTGGCACTATACAAACTCTCTCAGTGAAGCAGAGATTGTACCGACATGGAGTGGGGATTCAATTACTAGGGCTCGCATTGGTGTATTTTTTACAGATCCGTCTTTCACCAATCAGAATTCCAATGGAAGTTCTAGTGCTTCTAGTGGGACATCATTAAGCCGGGACAACAACCTCTATGATGGTGGTTATGTCTTAGCTGCTACTATGTGGGCAAGTGACGGACCGACTGTGACGTGGACTAATGCTACTGAGGTTTACGATAGTGGTAGAGAGAGCTATGCCATTATTAATGGGACGACAGTGAATGCGTTTTACACGGTTTCCTTAGTCTTGTCATCTGCTTCTACTAATCGTAGACTACTTTACTATTCAGCCTTTTGAGGACTAGATGATCAACAAAGAATCCCTAGAACTAATCAAATCCTTCGAGGGTCTGGAACTCCAAGCCTATGCCGACCCCGTAGGAGTCCTGACTATCGGCTACGGTCATACCAACGCAGCAGGACCCCCGAAGGTCTATAAGGGCCAGAGGATCACAGCCAAGGAGGCCGAGGAGATCCTCCTCAACGATCTGAAGTCCTATGAGGCATCAGTCCAGAAGGCAGTCAAGGTCCCGTTGAATGAAAATCAATACGGGGCTCTGGTCTCCTTTACATATAACCTCGGGGCTGGAAATCTCCAGAAGTCAACCCTCCTCAGGAAATTGAACTCCGGAGATTATAAGGGCGCAGCCGACGAGTTCCTCAAGTGGGACAAGGCTGGAGGCAAGACTCTTAGGGGTCTTACCCGCAGGCGTCAGGCCGAGAGAGCACTCTTTCTCAAGGACGCCGTAAAGGCCCCTCAGAAGCCCGTAGACGAGCCTAAGGCTCCAGAGGCTCCAGTGGTACCAGAGAAGCCCCAGGGCTCATGGACGAGGCTTCTAGAGGCCCTACTGAAGGTCTTAAAGGTATTCCTTAAATGATTGGTCTCGGGGCATTAAAGACTGTAGGGAGTTTCGTAGTCAGTCTTCTGACTGGGGGCTCCCTGGATAAGATCCTCGACATAATCGACAAGAAGGTCGACGAGGGTACTCGTAAGGAAGAACTCAAAGCCGAGGTCACGATGACCTGGATCAAGGCCCAGTCGGCCCTTCTGGTCGGCAGGACTTGGTGGTTCCAACTCTTCTTTGTCATCCCGGCTGGTATCTACTGGTCGGCTCTGTTGTTCGTATCGGCATTTCCGGCTATCGGTTGGACTGTTCACAGGATGCCGGGGTTTGCCGAAGAGATCTACTTCATGATCGTCTCGGCTTTGTTTATTGTCGACGGAGGCAAGGCCCTCCTCGGTAGATTCACTAAATAGTCGGGTGGGGCATGGAAGAAGACAGAATTGAATTCACACCAGAGGAGAAAGCAGCCCTCAAAGAGATCGCTAAAGATCGACTGGCGGTCTCAAGGGTCTGGGGGAGGCTTAAGGCTCTTGTCATCGGACTAGGTGGCTTCGTGGCGGCTTACATACTCCTGGCGGATAACTTCTTCCAGTGGGTTAGAATCAGACTAGGAATGAACTAAGAACTAACAAGGACCTCCATATGCGGTATACCCTCATTGAGCTCACACAGCGCATCCTTGAGTCTATGGAGTCCGATGAGGTCTCTACCGTAGGCGAGACTCCGGAATCTCTTGCTGTCGCTAATATCATCAAGGAGTGTTACTTCGACATCGTCGGAGAGCTCTCTATGGCCGAACAGGAAGGCCTCTATAAGTTCGATGCCTCCGGGGATAACCTCAAGCCTACGCTTATGCTCGTCCCGTCTTCGGTCTCGAAGATCAAGTGGGTCAAGTATAATATCGGAGAAACCGTCCCTGACTATCAGTTCGTGACGTACAGGGACAACGAAGAGTTCCTCTACTATAACACCGGACTAGATCCTGCCGATGCCAACATAGGCTCGATGGTGGTCTCGATCAACGGGAAGTCGTTTACGTTTAACTACTACAACGATCGGATGCCTACGTACTATACGGTCTTTGACGACCAGTATGTAGTCTTCGACGCCTATGACTCTTCTGTAGAGGTCACCCTCACAGAGGCCAGGAGCCTGATCTTCGCATCCCTGGTCCCGTCGTTCTCTCTGACTGATTCCTGGACTCCTGACCTAGATCCGCGGCAGTTCCAACTCCTCCTCCAGGAGGCTAAGGCCCAGGCCTTTGTCGAGCTCAAGCAGACCCAGAATCCCACGGCTGAACGTAAGGCCCGAAAGAACAAGGTCTCTGCCCAGTGGAACAAGAGGGACAACAATCCTGGATGGGCTAACCAGATGCACGCCCAGTTTGGCCGCAACGGTCGGAACGGGTTCCCTAGGACAGCAATGGAACGAGCGATGCGGAAAGGTAAATAAGTAAAAATGTACGGTAACTACGACGAACTCCAAGAGAATCGAAGGTCCTACAAAGGCTTTTCTATTATCCGGACTGATCCTTATGGTCTCTGGGTGATTAACGACAAGGACGGGAAGTCAGTAGACTCACTGGGCGACTCTTACACGATGCCGTCTATGGCGACTAAAGCAATCGACGTCTTCGTAAACAAACCTTCAGAACTCCCAGAATCTCCAAAGAAATCCACCAAGGGGAAGTAACATGGCCAGAGGGGCGACAATCACTGTCGAGAACTCGTTCAACAAGGGTTTGATCACAGAGTTCCCTCCGATGTCGTTCCCCGAGAACGCCGTCACCGACGCCGATAACGTCGTCTTCTCGGAGCTCGGCGTAGTGACTCGCAGGCTTGGCATCGACTACGAGTCCGATAACACCATCCATGCGATGTCTTCCCTGACGACTAACCCAGGTGCCTTTATCGAATACCACTGGGTGTCAGCTAATAACAACGGCCTGATCTCTTTCGTGGTCCAACAGATCGGAGACAAGATCTTCTTCTTCGAGATCGGCTCTGATCCACTCTCTGGTTCGAAGAAGTCCTTCTCTGTAAATCTCCTGACGTACAAGACCCCTGGAACCACTGACGGTCAGGTCTCGGAGCATCCCTGTCAGTTCACGTCTGGCAAGGGGTTCCTCTTTGTAGCCCATCCGTTCTGTGAGCCCCTGTCTGTCGAGTATGACTCCGACACGGATACGATCACGACCTCTGAGATTCAGATCCTCGTCCGGGACTTCGAGAGGCTCGATGACGGTCTCGAGATCGACGAACGGCCCACAACCCTGACAGATCTCCATAAGTATAACCTCTATAACCAGGGTTGGTACTTCGATGCAGTCGTACAAGCCGATAGTGTCTCTGGGACCAATAATGTTCTGGTTGCTTGGGATACAGTCCGAGATGACTACCCGGCTAACTCTGATATCTGGTGGATCTATAAGGACTCTACGGAAGTCGCGGAGTTCAGATCCAATCCGGGGAGTGGACGTATCGGCCCAGGACAGGTGACTCTCGGGAATACCCCGGCCCCCAACGGTCACTATATCTATGAGGCCTGGGATATCGACAGGACTGCCAAGACTGGGATCTCTGGGTTGCCTAGTCTAAGCTCCTCTCAGGCCCGCCCATCCACGATTGCCTTCTTTGCCGGTCGTGTATTCTACTCCGGTGTGTCGGCCAATAAGTACTCGGATAAGATTTACTTCTCGCAGATCATCGAGTCCGACGACCAATTCGGTAAGTGCTACCAGGCTAACGATCCGACCTCTGAGACTACGTTCGACCTGCTCTCATCTGACGGTGGCGTCCTTTCGATCCCGACTATCGGCAAGATCGTCTCGATCAAGAACCTCAGTGACTCCCTGATCGTACTCGGAACCAATGGGATCTTTGTCATCCGAGGGTCTGATAACGGGCCTTTCGTGGCTAACGACTATACCGTCGAGTACGTCTCCTCTATCGGTTGTGTCTCTGACACCAGCATCGTCAGGGTCGACTCCAACCTCCTCTGGTGGAACTACGACTCCCTGCTGTCTCTCACGAGGGATAACATCGGGGTCTCCTTCCAGGTCCAGAACGTATCCAAGCAGACGATCCAGTCTGTGATCGACTCGGTTCCGGCTGTTAACAAGCCGTACATCAAGGGTGCCTATAACAAGCGGGCTCAGGTCGTACAGTGGCTTTACGCAGACGAAGAATCTGCTGACCCCTGGACGTACAACCGTATCCTGGAACTTAACGTAGCCTCCCAGGCCTTCTCTACGCATACCGTGGTGACCTCTCTGGCCCCGAGGATCTCTGGGATCCTTACGATCTCAGGCGAGAGGAGGCGGTCAGACCTCGAAGACGTCACGGACAACTCCCTGGCCCAGGTGACTAATAACGCCCTACAGGACGTCCAGATCGAAGCGGTGACCTTCCTGCCTAACTCGGAGATCTTCAAGTACGCAGTCTCTGGGTTGATCTCTAGCGGGTCGTCTGGGTTCACGTATGCCGAACAGGTCCTCGACCACCAAGACTGGGGACAGTTGACCCCTACGGACTTTACTTCTTACTTCTACTCTGGCTACAGAATGAGGGGCGAGATGCTCCGGAGTTTTAACTCGACTCCGATAGCAGTCGTCGTCAAGAACGTAGTCAACGGAGAGGTCGTCTTCAAGGGTGTCTGGGACTACGGGTTTAAATCCTCGATGCCTCAGGAGATCTACGCCCCGATTGACACCTACTATACCTCGAGGGGTTGGAGCAAGGGAGACTATCTAGTCCGAAGGCTTAAGGTCCGTGGCAAGGGTAAGTCTCTTCAGTTGTACTTCTATTCCGAAGGGTCCGCTCCGTTCGAGATCGTAGGGTGGTCGACATTTGACACAGGTGGACAACAGCCTTGACAGTCTCAACAACCTCGATAAACAAATACGTCCGACTAGCGACCCCAGAGGATCTCCCAGTGATCCTTCGGTATGCAAGGAACTTCCATAAGGCCTCCCCGTATCGATCCATGAGGTTCGACTCAGAAAAGTCCAAGAAGTTCTTTGCCTCGACTCTAGGGGCCTCTCAGACCTCTGTGATGCTCGTGGCTCTCAAAGCCGGGGGGCCCATAGGGTTCCTTGCGGCAGCAGCCGCAGAGCCCGTGTTCTCCTCTGAGAAGATCTCTATGGAGCTCGCATGGTGGGTCGAACCAGAGCATCGCAGGACTAGATCGTCTTATCTGCTCTTCAAGGCCTATGAAGACTGGGCGCTCAGAGTCGGGTGTTCTTACGTCCAAGGGGCTTACCTTCCAGGTGTGTCGACAGATCTAGATGATTTCTATAGGTCTCAGGGATACACTGAGGTAGAGTCCTCATTCATGAAAAGGATTAAGGTATAATGGCTGTCTTCTCTGCAATCTCTACAGTAGCAGCTATCGCTGGTATCGCAGGCGTAGGTATCCAGGCCTACGGGGCCTACCAACAGTCTCAGGGTGCTCAGAGGGCGGAGGCTCTTAGGCTCCGACAACAGAACCTCGAATCCGCCCGAGCCCGGAGGTCTAGTATCCGACAGGCGATTATCGCGAGGTCTCAGGCCCTCTCCGCCGGTGTCTCTCAGGGTGCAGACGGCTCGTCTGGTCTCGCTGGCGGCATGGGGCAGGTACAGGCCCAGGCAGGTAGTAACATCCAGGGCATCAATCAAGGCCAATCTATCGGCTACCAGATGTTCCAGGCGAACTCTCAGATCTCTTCTGGCCAGACTATGCAGTCTATCGGTCAGGGCTTTTCTGGATTTAGTTCGTTCCTGAACCAGAACTACGAGACTCTACGAAGGACCTTTGGTCAAGGCCAGGGTCAGCCGGCTTAAGGATTTAAAACAACCATGGTTTTGAAACTCACCGAGGAAATCGAGCGTCGGCCCCTGATGTCTCTGACTGATGGCACCGAGCCTGACCACACAGACGACTTCAAGGACGCACAGGCCGCTAGGCTCCACCTGACCCTCGGTGAGAAGTCCCCAGGCATGGAGGTCGTCAAGCCTGCCGTAGTCTCCGGGAATCTCGAAGAGTACAAGCGTCTGGTAGCAGACCAAGAGACTCTCCAGAAGTACCAGGCCCAGAGTGACGTCCTTGAGTCTGTCCTCCAGACTGATCCCCAGGCTATTACTCCTGAGGTCATCGATGTCGTCCATGGCCTCTCGATGGCTGAGCTCAAATCCCCTGATCTACAGGGAGTGATCGAGAGGAACTACGCCAAGAAGTACACGAACACAGCCGTGGCCTCTCTGGATAACGAAGTCCTCGAAGAGTCTTTCGAAGCCGACCCCGAAGCCACGATGGAGCTCCTGGACAGGGCTGAGGTCGTCGCCTTCAAACAGAACTACGCCTCTACGGCTCTGGATGCAGCCAAGAAGGCCATTGAGTCCCAGGGATATCTGTCGGCTGGGTGGAACTTCGCCGAGAACCTCTTTCTCGGGCAGTACCAGCAGTACGGTCAGATCGAGTCTGACTTTACCTCGGCTATCCTTCCGGGTGCCGACAAGGAGCAACAGTATGCCTACCTCTGGGGCCTACAGGACCCCAAGGAATTCCAGGAGGCCTTTGACTCTGTCGTAGAGGATCTGAAGTCTCGGAACCCGTATACTCTGGCCCAATGGCTCCAGGGATTCTTCTCTTACGGTAACTCCGATGCAGTCCTGGATACGACCTTTGCTGTAATCGATGTCGCTGGTCTGGTCCCTGCTGCCCGACTGGGCAAAGCCCTCAAGGGTGTCACGAGGGGCTCGACCAAGAACCCGATGAAGGTCTACGAGGTCGCTAAGGATCTCGGGAAGTACGACGACGCAGCCATCGGTAAGATCGCAGAAGACCTCTCTCAGGGGACTGTCTTCTCTGGGGAGATCAAGAATCTCCGTGAGCTCGGGAACTCTGTTCCTAGTATCTCCGACCCGATGAGGCTCCTCCAAGGAGCAGAGAACGTCCCCCAGGCATCCTATACTCGCCTGAAGGACGCTTTGTTCAACCGGGCTGAATTAATGCAGAGGTTCCTTCTGGAGCCTAATCTCGTCGACAGGGCTACTCCAGACGAGCTCATCCAGTATAAGGATATCCTCAGGGCTGACTACGTCCGAGACAACCCGTCTATCCAGAAGAACATCAT
>JRYL01001624.1_pt1 | contig 17732 bp, 19 predicted proteins | sample 235391 | NCBI WGS metagenome assembly JRYL01 (sample SAMN03074223, study PRJNA261481) | activated sludge metagenome | biome: Wastewater Treatment Plant; feature: Wastewater; material: Activated sludge; isolation source: activated biomass of a wastewater treatment plant treating wastewater from... ...
TATTTTGTCCCAGTGTTTGATTATGAAATACACGGCTACAGCAATGGCGGTAATAATCAGTATCCACGGATTGGCCATCAGGATTTTTGAAACAGCAGAAAAGGCTTTACCGATTCCGGTTATACCTTTCGTGACACCCGTTTTGGCTATGTTCCCAAATTTTGACAGCCCCGCGCTTGTTGCCTGAAAGGCCGCAGAACCGCCCTTAGCAGCTTTTCTTGCCGCTTTTTGCACGCCTGAAACTGCCTTCCGGCCGTAAGCTTCACCATAGAATCGGGTAAAATCAAAGGCATTTCTCAGCCCCTTACTGCCCGTTTTAGCAGCTTTGGCAGCAACACTGAATCCTGTCTTTGCCCCCTTTGAAACTTTCGATATAACCCCCGGTATCTTAGCTGCGGTGCTGCCAATTTTAAATAACGGACTGAAAATACCGCCGCCGACAAATTTTAAAGCGCCCATCCCCAATTTCAAAGCACCTATGCCGGCAACAGTTTTTAAAATTCCCGATACCAATCCGGGATTAGCTCTCACCCATTCGGTGATCTTTTCGATTAACGGGGCGGATTCTTTCATCAGGTCTCTGAATACGGGAAGCAATGCGTTTCCAAGTGATATTTTCAGAGCTTCTGCCTGAGCATCAAGCCGCTTCATTGCTTCCTCATTGGTAGCCATAACTCCTGCAGCTTCTTTGGCTACTGAGCCTTTGTTTCCTTCCACATCGCCGGCAAGATTCAATTGGGCCTTCAGACCCTTATCATTGTTCATGCTTTCAACGAGCTGACCGAGTTGAGAAGAATACTGCCCAAATTTATTGTCATTGAACCACTTAGTGGCGTTTCCGCTTTTCATGGCTTTTTCGAAAATAGCCATTGTTCCTTCTATTCCGCCACCGGCTTTATTGAAAATAGCGGCAACATTTTTATTGGAAAGTATGGTCCGTTGAAACGCCTTCATGGCCGTACCAGCAACACCTGTCTCCACACCGATTGAACGAAAAGTGTTACCTATGGCCGCCATATACTTAGGATCGATCTTTAAGGCAGATGATATCGCTGCCCCATCAGCTTTCATAAAAGTGATCAATTGGGCGGCAGCATCTTTCGTAGTACCAAATTGATTGGTCAGGGCGTTCTGAGTATCCATCAGCTTATCCATACCGGTATAGTCCATGCCGGTTGCTGCCTGAATCATCTTATAAGCCTCTCCGGCTTCACCTGCGGTAATATCAAAGGCTTTTCCAAGTAGGGATGTTTTCTCTGCCATGAGAGCAAGTTCATCAACCGGTACTCCGGCAGCTGCCAAAGCAGCCATATTATCGGCTACCTCGCCTGCTTCAGTACCTAATTTAGCTGACAAATCCAATGCCTGCTGACTGAGCTGCACAAATTTTGAGGTACCCAGTTCAGCGCCTTCCGCATATTTTGCAACACCGGCCATCGACGCTTCAAATGCTACCGACTTATCAACCAGCTCCTTCATGGGGCTGAGAATCTGTTTTCCGATTACCATGTCGGCAACCCCTTTCAACATGAGTCCATTTGAGTTTTTAGCCAGTTCAGAAAGTTTTTCAGATGTGCTGTTTGTGAATTTGTTGATTGCACGGGATGCCATTTCGGTTTTTGCCGTAATGGCAAGAGCAATTGCAACTGAAGAGGACATGGCCATAATTAAAAATTTATAATTATATTTGTTCTATGTTTGAATTGGCAATCATATTAACCGCATTAATTGCAAGCTCGTTTTTCAAAGGAACACAGCCTGACAAAAAAGAGTTTTATGAGATGAGGAAGAATAAAGTATTCTTTGGCTATTTTTCATTGTTTCTTCTTATTGTTTTTATTGTCTCTTTTGTTGCCTGTATAAACACTGAGGACGAAATTACAAGTCTTTTGGTTTTATCTCCGGGTGTGATTTCCTTATACTTTTTTCCCGGATGCCTTCTTACATTCTTAAAATGCGTTTTTGCGCAAAAGACATCCTAATCTTCTATTCTGTTTATCTCATTGTGAAGCTTTATGGCTTCATTGTAATAGGTGTAAATCTTTTCTGACCACCACTCCTCAATCTCCAACGGTGATGTACCGTAGAAGTGGGCTACAAATGAGATTTCTCGCAGCCCGACTAAAAATTTAGACCTGAATATGCAATCATCAGTTTGGCGTAGTCTCCCTGCCAAAGATCATCCAGATAAAATTCTACCGGTTCCTGCTTTCCGTCAATCGAAACAGCCACACTCATATTAGCAGTTTCAAAATCGAGCGTATTATCATTTTGAATCCGCTTTTTTGTCTCTACGAAATCACGTCCTTTCAGTTTTCGAATGAGCGCGATTTTTCCGTTACTCAATGTCATCTGCTTTACAGCGCTGCCATTTTTGTAATCTCTTGTCTTAATTCCCTGCTCCTCTTCTTCCGGAGACACAAAGAAAAAACCATCCGAATCCGGTTCGGAAGGATATGTTTTTACTGATTTTTCTTCATTCATAATTTTAATTTTTGGTTAATTTCAAGTGTTACAAACTTACTTATTTGATTGAGCGGCTTATTTGCGCTTTTCTTGCTTTAGATCAGTTTTGACGATTTTCCTATCACGATTCCGATTATGACCACAATAAAAATACCGCCGATCCACGCCAATATTTTTATGTACCAGGGAATGAATTTAACCGGAACCTCCCTGAGCTCAACCTCGCTTCTGATCCTGTCTTTATTGACAATCTTATCTCTGATCTGCGCCTTTAATTTAATGGAATCGCAGTCGCAATCGATGAATACTGTGTCTTTTTCTCTTCGGACAGTCAATGTGGAATTGTCTTTTTTGCTGATTATCGGATTCTTGATTTCGGTTATCTTGCTGATCGGGATCTCAATGGATGTGCCGGTCGGTTTTGTTATAAATACAGTATCCCGGACTTTAACGAATTCTGACACTCTGATTGTATCATGAATTGTTTTGGAGCCGGATATCGGTTTCCGTGAACAGCAGGAAGTAACCGAAAAGAGAATGATCAAAAAAAAGAGTATTTTATTCATATTTCTTTGTTTATAAAAAAAACGCAAGCCGGGCCTGCGTTCTTTTTGAATGAGAAAAAATTTAAAAACAATTCACAACAACACAATAACACTATTAAACCCCCAAATTCTGTCTGTAAACAGCCAGCAGATCTTCTCCGTCCACTTTGAAGATGTTTGCTTCAACATCGACTTCAGTGATCGATTCGCCGTCAATCTCGAGACGAACGTAAGTACAGCCGTAGCTGGTCTCAAGTTCTACATTGTCATGCTGCTGGAAATTTCCGAGAGGAAAGTTTTTTGGCTGAACAGTCAGGAAAACGACGGCCGGAGTTTGTCCGACTCTTTCGCCGCCCTGGTACTCTTCCAAATTTCCTCTTACCTGGATTCTGATCGGCTGAAACGGATTCGCCATTTTCTTTAGAAATTCCGGATAAAAAGAAGTCCATTTGATTGTACCCTCCAGTTTGTCAATACCGGCATAATATTCAATTGTGCCGTTCAACCCGAGGGCTTTATGTTCTGCCTGCTTATAAGTAAGAGTTGGACAGTTAAAAGTCTCAACTCTTCCCAAAAGGCTGCCCCCATCTATGTAGATGTTTGCGTTTGTCAGTCTGCCTATTTTTATTTTCTGTGCCATTACGCTAAGTTATTTAAGTATTCAATGTTGATGAATGAATTGAAAGTAATCCTTTCCGCCGGTGTAGGCGGCATGAAGTCAATCGTAAAGGTAACATGACCCTGAGCCAGCTCGACAGCGGGATTGTCATCAGGATTATATTTACATACTCCGTCGATAATCGCACCGCGACCCTGCAGTGTTCTCAAAAACGAATTCACGCTTTCACGAACAGAATCAATCCAACCCTGTGTAATCGGTCTGTCAATAAATTGCAGACACGCCTGTTCAACAGATTCGTGAATGATGTCCGCAGTTCTTCGAACACAGACAAAATTATCGGGTCCGGTATAAGACGGATATGAGGCGCTTCTGTTTCCCCAGACTCTGATCCCTGAACCAAACGAGTTGAACAAAGTTGTAATTCCGGCTTCATTCAAAAGATTGGATTCTGTGTTCGCATCCGAGATACCGGCTGTAATTTGTCGCTCAACGCCGATGATCCCTTTGATCTCATGGTTTGAATCAGAGAACCAATACCCTTCGTCGTTATCGACTGCAGCGCGAACGCCGGCCAAAAACGCAGAGTAAGGAAAAAGCAGCTCTCCGGTTTCCGCCGGATCAGGATTTGAAACCTTCAAATGCGGATAAAGCAGCTCGGCTCTTTTGCTCGATGTATTGAATCCGATTGTTCCCAAGGGTCCACGAGCTTCGATTGCATCGCTTACGGTTGTGCCGTAAGGTGCGTCTATATAAGCAATTGCTTTCAGACTCTCAGCCAGGCTGATCATGTTCGCAGATACAGCAGGATCATCCGAGAAGGTAGGAGCAATCAGGATCTTGGGTGTGAAACCAAACATATTGAAAGACAATTCAAAGCATTTGGACCCGGTTCTTACTCCCGTTCCCGAATCAATGGATCCTGTGATCACAGGTGCGGTGATTGCTGCGTCATTCAATTTCTTGTAATCAAATGTCAAAGTCGCGCCCTCTGAAATTCCGCTTCCAATTGTTTTGAAGTTCCCGAACGCGTCAATTGAGTAATCAACATCCTTTTGATAAGATGTGGGGTTACCGCCTTCTTTGATCTCAATGGCTCCGATCGGAGCATTGATCAATTTTGTTTTTCCGTTTGTAATCTGATGAGATTCGTCTTCAACCAGGAGCGTATGTTCATCTTCTTTAAACACATTCACCACGATTACAGTTCCTGCTCCCTGCTTGAAAATAGCATCCAATGATTGAGGAATGCTAAAACCGGGAACCTGCGCTCCAAACTGAGCAGCATCTTTTTCGCTTGTTACGAGAATCGGATTATTGGCTTCACCCTCAGGGGCAATGCCGACCAGACCGATTACCGCTGATTTCACAACTTTGATGCTTCTCGCACCTTTTTGTATCTCTATGGTTTCTACACCATGAAGGAAGTTTGCAGCCATTGTTCTTTATTTTTTTGTTTCTGTTTTTGATTTTGTCTTTTTAGGCTCTTCAGTTTTTTTACCTTCTCCGGACGAAGAAGGCACTAATAATTTCTGAGCGATAAGACTCTTTACCCGGCTGTCATTTTCCGGCAATTGGACTGTCTTTCCGGGAATCAGCATCTGGCCGCCCGCAGTCGTTCTAATTTGTCCTTTATACGTGAATGTTTTCATCTGTGGTTTGATTTTTAAAATAAACTTCTTCTTCAATAATGATATCAGCCGGTATAGGATCGTAATCTATTTTGGTTCTCAGAGAGCTTGCGGTGAATATCAGATTGTGTTCCCAAACATCATTTTGATAATTGGCGAACTCATGACTGTCGATGGTCAGAATTCCGCAATCGGAAGGAGCAAATCCTATCAGTCTGTTTTTGATCAGTTCCGAAATAACATATACTCCTTTTTCACCTCTCAGTTTCCTGCTCTGCACAGAAATCACAAAAGATACGTTTGAATGCTGCGAACTTTGGCCAAGGCTTTGATTTTTCTGAAATTTCTCACCCATAAAAGCCACTGTAACCAACCCTTTGATGGTTGGCGTTCCGTAATCATCAACCGCCTCGGGCAGAGGTTTTACGTCAGCCAAAGCTGTCAGCTCTGCATCTTCGATCAGATGATTCGTAATTTGATCTTCTACAAGTTCGTAATTCATTCCTTTATATTTCCTGCAGGTAAACTAAATAAGTTTCTCCATCTCTGGCTGCATTCCGTTCGCCGTCAATTCGGAGTGCCAAATACTCTTTCGAGCGTACATTTATAATCACATTTTCCTTTGCGTCTATCGCTTCTCGTATTCCGGGCCAATCGCCAATTTTAAATTCAAGGGTTGGCCGGTCATACGAGTATTCATAATCTGCTACTTTTTCATTTTTTGACGGTTGGTTAAACAATACTCTGGCGGTCATTCCTCTGCACTCCGCATCATATCCCATTGTTGTGGCTATCGCGGAGAAGGTATGTGCCTTGTATTCGTCAAAAACATTTTCCAATTTAGCCGATCTTCACATTTACAGTTCCGTCCGCTGACAAAGCAGCGTCCCACGCAACACCTATGATGGTGTTTGCTTCTGCTGTCTTGGTCACAGCTTTTGCTGAAGCATCCCAATAAACAGTATCACCCTGAGAAACAGCCAGAGCAGCTTCTTTTGGCAGAGTGAACACGCCTTTTGATTTTGATGTTCTCAATTTGTCCCTGCACTGTAAGCCCCATACTCTCAGCAACAGTATGAACGATTTGAGCCAGGGTTTTGTTTTCATGTACGTGATTTTTCGCAGATCGCTTTTTTCCTGTCTTAAAGCCGGCGGCAATACCTCTTATTCTTATTGCATCAGGCGGCCCCATAAGTTCCATATCGTCAATTTCAAAAACACCGCATTTAAAAACAATGCCTGATGTATCTCCAATTTCAACTGTTAAAGTTGAATTTTTATCAGGATACCAGTTATTCTGCCATTTTAAATCGGCGTCTTCAACATCAATATCAATTGTATCAACATCTTCAAGACTGTCGGAATAAGTAACAGCATACAAACCCCGGCTGACATCTTCGGAGATGTCTTTACTGTTATAAAGAACTTTTATAAAAGGTGAGACTACCTGCATTGAACAAATATACAAATGAGATCACCGGTGCATCTTGCCAATTATTTGCAGTAATGCAAAATATGTTTGTACATTTTTTGTACAATTAGATTAACTGAATAACGATAATTAACTGACTGTCAATTAAACATTATTTTATTTTGCAGAGAGGAAGGGATTCGAACCCTCGATACAGTTACCCGTATACTACCTTTCCAGGGTAGCTCCTTCAACCACTCGGACACCTCTCTAATTGGGGATTGCAAATTTAACCGAATTTTTGGGATTTCATCCTTTTTTGAAAATCAGTTTTTATACTTTGGTCAGCTCGCCTCTCAAACTGGTTTCATAAGCTTTTCTGAATTCTTCATTGCTCAAACCCTGCCCCAGCAGATGGATCGTTTTTGCGACAGAAGCCTCTGTGGTCAGATCAAATCCGTTGACCGCATTGATCTCTCTGAATATTCCGCTGGTTTCATATCTGCCGATTTCAACCATGCCGCCTGCACATTGAGTGTTGATGACAAAAATCAATCCTTCGTTCGCCTTCTTTTTAAGCAGTTCATCGAGCCAGTCATACATAAATATATTGCCCGAACCGAACGCCTCAATGATCATCACCTGCATTTGGGGTGTATTCAGCTGGTTTTCAATAAATATCCTGCTCATGCCCGGAAAGATTTTCATCAGCCCCATGTGCACATCCAAATCGGTATTGATCGAAAATTCAACCGACGGATCTTCTTTCCATAACAAATCTTTTCTGAGATCGAGACGTATTCCTGATTCACCCAGATCGGGANNTTTTGTGGTACGGTTTGCACGCAATAATCTGTATTCAAAATAAACACAGACTTCATGAATCAGCGGAACTCCGTTTTCGCAAAGCGATGCAAAATGAATTGAAGTTATCAGATTTTCTTTTGCATCCGTCCTCAGATCACCGACCGGCAATTGGGATCCGGTAAAGATGACCGGTTTTTGAAGTCCGTTGAGCATAAAACTGAGCGCAGAAGCGGAATAAGCCATGGTATCTGTTCCGTGAAGAATCACAAAACCGTCGTACTGGCTGTAATTCACCTTTATAATCTGTGCCAGTCTGATCCAGTGTTCGGGTCCCATATTGGATGAGTCGATGGGTTCGCTGAAACTGGTGTATTCGATATCGCTGTCGATCAGTTTGAGTTCGGGTATATGTCCGAGCAGATTGTCAAAATCGAGCGGTTTGAGTGACTGGGCTTCATAGTCTCTTGCCATTCCGATGGTTCCGCCGGTATAAATCAATAAAATCCTGGTCTTCATTTTCAAAAAAACTTCAACGCAAGTTAAAGATTTCAATCAAAGTCTGCAACAGTAAATCGAAGACATCAGGTTGGCAAATCGTTTATAAACTTTGATTTTGCTTGAAATTAATGGAACAATAATTGATACCTTTGCGGCGGAAAAACTGATTATTTTAAAAATTGAGGTTTGTGTTTGACAAACAAAACATCATAAATCCAATGAGTTCAGTTAATTTTGCGGACCAAATCAGTCCAAAAATAACATCCGTAACTGAATTGAAATTATCAAAAAATAGATCAGATTTTCGGGCTTGTAATTTGAAATTTTAACAAAAAAACAAATAAAGTAAACATTAATACGTTATATAGTTAAACCCAAAAAATAAAGTTCATATGAGATTAACCGTCTTATCAGCAGCGATCATTGCTGCAACATTTATCACAAGCTGCGTTTCGCAGAAGAAGTATGACGAACTGCAGGATCAGTTCAACAGTGTATATTCTCAAAATCAGGGATGTCAGACTGAATTGGCAGCGTCCAAGTCAAGAGTGGCAAGCCTTGAGGAAAGAATTGCATCTGAGCAGCAGAATCTTGCCAACCTTCAAAATGCGCTAAGCGAATGTCTGGCAGGCAGCAAGCAGGGAGGTGTGAATATCGAGAAGTTGGTTAATGAAATCAATGCATCCAACAAATACATCAAACATTTGACTGAGATCAATCGTAAAAATGACTCTCTGAACATGGTTTTGACCAACAATCTGACCCGTTCACTGAGCAGAGAGGAAATGAGAGATGTTGACGTTCAGGTTTTGAAAGGTGTTGTATATATCTCACTTTCAGACAATATGCTTTATAAATCAGGAAGCTATGAGATCAGCCCGGCAGCAAATTCAACCCTGTCAAAAGTGGCAAAGATCATCAAAGATTACAAAGATTACGATGTACTGATTGAAGGTAACACAGACAATGTGCCGATCAACAAACCAAATATCAGAAACAACTGGGATTTGAGTACGCTGAGAGCTTCATCTGTGGTTCAGGCGCTTCAGAACGAGCACGGTGTGGATCCGAAGAGACTTACTGCCGGCGGACGAGGCGAATACAACCCGATTGCAAGCAATGCATCAGAGGAAGGACGCGCAAGAAACAGAAGAACACAGATCATCATCACTCCAAAACTGGATGAGTTTATGGAATTGATCGGTCAGGCACCTGAAACAGGCGACGGCAAATAATCAGTAAGATTCCAATAGAAAAATAGCGGGCTTTTTATGAAGGTCCGCTTTTTTTTGTGTCCATTCGCGGATGGTCATTGTTTTTATGAATTCATCTTCAAGCGTAATGTTTGCAGCAACACAGAGCAGCGTGGACGGATGACAGAATTTGATCAGATATTCGATTAGTTGGTTGTTCCGATAGGGAGTTTCCATAAAAATCTGGGTACAATGATTTTTTCTGCTTTCGGTTTCAAGTTTTTGAATGGCCTGTTTTCTCTGATTTTTGTCGATTGGCAGATATCCGTGAAAACTGAACTGCTGACCGTTCATACCCGACGCCATCAGTGCCAAAAGTATGGATGAAGGACCGACCAGCGGAATAACCGGAATATTTTTTTTATGAGCCAGTCTGACAAGTCTTGCACCGGGATCTGCAACTGCAGGAAGGCCGGCTTCTGACAGGATCCCGATCGGTTCCGAACCTTCCAGAAGTTTTGACAATTCAGAAAGTTCCCTTTCATCGGTGTGCTTGTCCAGTATGTGGATTTGAAGTTCGGACTGAACTTTTTCGGGAAGTACGGTTTTGATAAATTTTCGGGCTGATTTTTCATTTTCAACCACAAAGATTTTTATTTCCGAAATCAATTCCAGATTGAATTCGGGAATGCTTCTTTTGAAATCACCATCGCCGAGCAGGGTCGGAATCAGATACAGCCGGCAGCTCATGAGAGTTGGTATTGTTCGATCACTTCATCAATCGCAGCATCGAGCAGCCGAAATACATTTTCAAAATCGGATGCATCGCCCCAATAGGGATCTGGCACATTCAAATCGCCGAGTATCATTTTGATTTTCGATTTCTGATTCGAACTGGAAGTCATCGCCTGAAGATTCAGAAAATTGGATTCATCCATTGCAAAAATCAAATCAAATTCATCCAGATCAGACGCCTTGACCTGTCTCGCTCTAAGTTTTGAAATATCGACTCCGTGATTTTTGGCAGCCGTTATCGCACGTTTGTCGGGATGTTCACCCGCATGCCAATCGCCGGTTCCGGCAGAATCGATCAATACCTGGTCGCCGAGTTTTGAACGCATGATTCCTTCTGCCAAAGGCGAACGGCAGATATTACCCAGACAAACCATTAAAATTTTATGATTCATAATCAATTTTATCCCATGCTGATCTTACGGTTCAGATCTTCAACATAGCCTCTGAAAACACGGTCGGTCTCCGACAGATTGGCCACCGTCTTGCAGGCATGCAGTACGGTTGCATGATCTCTGTTTCCGATTTGCGAACCGATGCTCGAGAGCGAAGCTTTGGTATATTTTTTCGCAAAATACATCGCCAGCTGTCTTGCCTGAACCACATCCCGTTTTCTGGTTTTTGACTGAACCTGATCGATCGGGATTTTGAAATAATCGCAAACCAGCCGCTGTATATAATCGATTGAAATTTCTTTTCTTGAATTTCCGATAAAGTTCGCCAAAGTCTTTTTGGTCAGCTCAATCGTGATTTCCTTTTTGTTGAGCGTTGCCTGTGCGATGATCGAATTCAGACTGCCTTCGAGTTCACGAATATTGGGTTTTATATTTTTTGCAATGTACTCAACAATCTCTTCGGGCATCTCAATTCCGTCTTTTTCAATTTTGTGATTCAAAATTGCAAGACGGGTATCATAATCAGGCACCTGAAGATCAGCGGACAACCCCCATTTGAATCTTGAAATCAGGCGCTGCTCCATGTCCTGAATGTCAACCGGCGGCTTGTCGGAAGTCAGAACGATCTGATTTCCTTTCTGATGCAGATGGTTGAAAATATGGAAAAACGCTTCCTGAGTTCCTTTTTTACCCGACAGAAAATGAACATCATCCATAATCAGTATGTCGATCATCTGATAAAAATGGATAAAGTCATTTCTGTTGTTGCTGGTCACCGCATCGATAAACTGCTGTATAAATTTCTCGGTTGAAACATACAGAACGGTTTTGTCGGGATGATTCTCTTTTGCTTCCAGTCCGATTGCGTGTGCCAGATGGGTTTTTCCCAATCCGACTCCGCCATAGATATACAGCGGATTGAATGAAGTTCCGCCCGGTCTTTTTGCGACAGCTTTTCCTGCCGAACGCGCCAAACGGTTGGATTCTCCTTCTATAAAATTATTGAAATTGAGATTGACATTCAGCTGAGAGTCAATCTTGATTTTTTGAAGACCGGGAATGATGAACGGATTTTTCACCTTCTTGCTGTCGATCGGCATCGGTGCATCCACTTCCTGCGGCTGAACTTTTTCACGATTTGAACTTGGGATTTTGACGGTATAAGGATCTTTGCCCGAATACTTCTGGTCCATCACTATGCTGTAAACCAGTTTTGCGCCTTTTCCGAGTTCTTTTTCCAATGAAACTTTCAGCAGTTTGATGTAATGCTCTTCAAGCCATTCGAAAAAGAATTTACTCGGAACCTGAATGGTCAAAACTTTTTCCTGTAATTTAACAGGCTGAATTGGCAAAAACCAAGTTTTGAATGCTTGTTCCTGAATGTTATCTTTAATAAATTCGAGACAATTACTCCAAACGATTTCTGCAGATTTTCCCATAGTAAAATTAAGTCCTCTTTTTTTAGATTGATTAAATAAAAAACGGATTGTTTGACCCAAGTTTTAGAGCACTAATATAGCCCTTTTTTATCCACAAGCAAAAGTGGTCATAATTTTTTAATAAAAAAAGTTAGCTTACTATTGACTTTTTGAAAATATCTTTGTAACGACTTAAGCGTTACTTTAACATGATGACAAGAACTGTTTCAATCCGTGTCAGATACGGCGAAACCGACCAAATGGGAGTGGTTTATCACGCCAACTATGCAGTATACTGTGAGGTGGCAAGAGTTGAATTTTTCAGACAAATCGGTCTTCCGTACAAGGCTCTGGAGGACAGCGGCATCATGCTGCCGGTGACCGAACTGAATTTGAAATTTTTCAGACCGGCGGTCTATGATGAATTGCTAAAAATCGAAACTTCAATTGTCGAAATTCCGACCGGTGCAAGAATTAAATTCATCTATAAAATTTACAACGAAAAAAATGAACTGCTCACTGAAGCATATTCCGAACTTGCATTTATCGACAAAACCACAAGACGACCTGTCAGATGTCCGAAAGAGATGACCGAAAAACTAAATCAGCTGAAAGATCAATAAAAAAATCAGAGCTTACTCAAATTTTTGAATTTTCACTTTGTACAAAGGTTCAAAGCTCGCCAGGAAATTATCAACATCCTGTTTTTTCACACTGACCAAAAGCCGGCAGCTGTCTGTAAATTCAGTCTCGAGCACTTCTGCGCCAAAACGGTCAACATTTCTCATCACCGCTCCCTGATCTTCGTACGAAAATTCAAAACCGACTTTTTCGGTCAGATGTTTTTCAGTGATTTCAGCTTCATCAAGCGCCAACTGTGCAGACTGTTTGTAAGCTTTAACCAGACCGGGAACACCAAGCTTGGTCCCGCCGTAATAGCGGACAGATGCAACCAAAACAAAAGTGATATTTTTTGACAAAATCTGATTGTAAATCGGCAAACCTGCACTGCCCGAAGGTTCACCGTCATCATTTGCACGATAGTCCTCACCTTCCAATCCCAGCCGATAGGCATAACAGATGTGTGTGGCATCGGGATGAAGCGCCCAAAGATCAGCCAGTTTCTTTTTCACATCTTCTTCATCCAAAACCGGATAGGCATAAGAAATAAAACGGCTCCCTTTTTCTTTGAAAGAAATGTCTTCGATTTTATTGGACAAAGTCAGATAAGAATAGCTCATTTTCTGAAAATTTTAAGACTGTCGCAGCCGATCGCTTTTTGTTCGGTCAGTTTTCCATTGATCAGTGGTGCTTTAATTCCGCTGACCCAATTTTCGGATGAGCTGAAAATCCTGGCTTCGTCCCACAAACCATTACTGATAAACCGATCAAGTGTTTTTCTTCCGCCTTCTATGATCACCGACTGCAATCCTGATTTGTACAATTCTTCCAAAATCGATTCTTCCAGATTTTCATCAAATTTCAGCTGAATAACATCCGGCCTGCTGCTGTCTTCCTTATCAGAAAAAATTATTGTCTGCTGACTTCCGTCAAACAAATGAAGTTTCGAGTCAAGACTCAAATCTCTGTCGATCACAGCACGAACCGGCTGATTACCCGACCACAGTCTCAGATTCAGTTGCGGATTGTCGATTTTCGCAGTATTGTATCCGACAAGCACCGATTGTTCCTGACTTCGCCACAGATGAACCAGCTGTTTTGAATATTGGTTTGTGATCCATTTTTGAACATGATTTTCAGCCGCCATAAATCCGTCGGCGGTCTGCGCCCATTTCAATATAATATAAGGTCGTTTGTTCTGATGAAAACAAAAAAATCTTTTGTTGAGCTCTGCACATTCGTTTTCCAAAACACCGACTTTCACTTCGATTCCGGCATCTCTCATCCTTTCGATTCCCTGACCGTTCACTTTTGAATTCGGATCTGAAATTCCGACAATCACCCGTTTGAAACCGTAACGGACAATCATATCCGAACAGGGCGGCGTTTTCCCGAAATGAGAACAGGGCTCGAGCGAAACATAGATTTCGCATTCTTTCAGGATTTCTTTGTCTTTGATTTTATTGACCGCATTGACTTCGGCATGTGCCTCACCTGCTTTTTGGTGCCAGCCCTCCGAAATGATCCGGCCGTTTCTGACAATGACACAGCCGACCACCGGATTGGGATAAGTCATTCCCAACCCATTTTCGGCAAGTTCGATGCAGCGTTTCATCATCAGTTCGTCAAAATCCATTTTTCAGAAAATTAATTCATTGTTTTTTAAACAAAACACCCCACGGATTTGGCCGCAGGGTGTAAAACTGTATTTTAATTGCTGTTAATTTTCAGCAGTTTCCTCTCCTGCTTCGGGCTTCTGATCCTCAGGATTCTGAATTCCTTCTTCGGTCGTTCCCGGCTCTTCTTCAAAATCAATTCGATGAAGCGTTCTCAGTTTGAATTCGGCTTCGGTCAGACGGCTTCTCTTTTCTTCAATCTGTTTGTGAACATTTTTGAGCAGCGGACTTTTTTCATCCGTAAAGAAACCGATATTGGTTTCAAGCTGATTGATTTCTTTTTCGAGTTCTTCGATGAATTTCTTTGTCTTTCTGATTTCATCATCCAGCATGTGTTCATCCTGACCCGATTTGATTCGGTCGATCAGTGCAGACATTTTGAATTCATTGATCTCATCTTCATTCAGACCCATTGAGCTGACCAGATTATTTACGGCTTTGCTGAATTCAGAGTTGACAGACATTTTTGCAGCCGGCACCTTACCAATGCTGCTCCATCTGATGTTGAAATCATTGATTTTGTTCAAATCCGCAGCACGGTCACCCGAAGTTTTATAATCGCGCAATTCTGCAAGCAGTTCTTCTTTTTTGGCAAGATTCTGTTCAAATTCCTGACTTACACGTCCGGTTCTTGCCTTGTAATTGTCAAAGAATCTGTTGCATGCTTCCTTAAATTCTTTCCAAATTTTGTCAGACTGTTTTCTCGGCACATGACCGATTTTTTTCCAGTCGGACTGAATTTTTTTGATGATCTGAACCGATTTGTCCCAATCCGTACTTTCTGCATGTTCTTTTGCAATTCTCAGCAGTTCCTCTTTTTTGGCAAGATTCTGCTGCTGTTCGGTTTTCAGATATTTGTAAAACTCATTTTTCTTGTGATTGAATTCACGGGTTGCCGCTTTGAATTCGTCCCACATCTTTTGGTTGAATTCTCTCGGAACTCTTCCGATGGCTATGAATTCTTCTCTTAATTTGTTCAGTTTTTTGATGCTGTTCTGCCAGTCGCTGTGCGATTTTCTTTCTGACTCATTGTACAGCTTTCTAATCTGTGCGAGAACTTCTTCTTTCTTTTTGAGATTTTCTTCCTGTTCTTCTTTGATTTTTTCGCCCAGTTCAATTTTTCTTTCATGAATCTTAAGCGTCAGCTCTTTGAACTTCTGCCAGGTCGGTTCTCTCATTTCTTCAGCCACCGGCACCGCTTCTTCTTTCCAGAGTTTGTGCAGATACTGCAATTCATTCAAAGCTTTCTGAACATTTTCTTCTTCAACCAGCTGTTCAGCGCGTTTGATGATTGACGCTCTGACTTCAAGGTTGTGCGAATAGTCCATTTCTCTCAATTCCTTGTTTAAGTCCAGATATCTGTAGAAATTATCGAGATGATGGAAATATGTTTTGAAAACATTTCCCGCCTGAGATTTTGGAACCATTCCTGCATTATGCCAACGGGTTTTCAGTTTTCTGAATTTTGTGAAAATATTTGAATTGTCATCGTTCGGATCCTGATAAAGCGATTTCAGTTCTTCAATGATTTGAAGTCTTTCAGTCAGATTTTCCTGCTGTGCTTTTTCCTGTTCTTTGAAATAAAGATCGAGCTGGTTTCTGTAATCACCATAAATTCGATTGAATTCTTTTTTCGCCGGATTGTCGTACTGGAAATCAAGCGCATCACCGCCATCTTCTATGAAAGCTTCCCTTTTGGCTGTTTCATCTTCGTCGAGCAGTTTTTTAACCGCTTCGCGAATCTGATTAAAATGCTCTTTCAGTATTCTCGCCGGATGATTTCTCAACAGCTCTTTTGCCTCACCGATCAAAACCGGCAGCGGCAGTTCGTCATAATTTTTAAATGGGATCTGCTGTTCCTGCTCCTCTTCTTCCTCAGCTCCTGCCTCTTCCTCAGCTTCCTCGTGTTTGTAGTCTTCGGTTTTTTCTGAAGTAACTTCAGCCTGCTCAGCTTCTGAAGAAATTTCTTCAGTTTTCGGACTTTCGGCTTCAGTTTTTTTGGTTTCAGAATTCACAGTTCCTTCAACCGGCTCTTCAGAATTTTCATTTTCAGAAAGATTTTGATCTGTTTCTGATGGAACTTCTTCCGCTTTCGGGCTTTCATCTTCTGCTGATGAAGTTTCGGCTTCGGGATTTACGGTCTCTTCAACCGGCTGTTCTTCAGGATTTTGATTTTCAGAAAGGTTTTGATCTGTTTCTTTTTGATTTTCTTCCGGGTTTAAATTCAATTCATTTTCTCCATCTGCACCATTGTGCAGGTTATCCAAATCAGTTGTCATAATGCAGTTTCTTTAAGAGAGCAAAGCTAACAAAACCTGCGCTATTTACAAAAGCGCAGACCAAATTTCCCAGGATTTTTCGGCCTGAAGCTGAAGCATTTCATAACCGTTTTTAATTTTTGCTCCGCTGATTTCTCCCGATTTTAAAAATTCAGTCTTTTCGGGATTGTAAACCAAATCAAACAGATAATGACCGGAAGTCAGAAACCGATAAGGAATTTCGGGCTTTGAATCCACATTCGGAAAAGTTCCCAAAGGCGTGCAGTTGATGATCAGTCTGTGGTTTTTAATTTCGGTTTCATTCAAATCCGAATAATTGAATTCTCCTTTTCTTGTAACGGTTTTAAAACTGATATTCAATTGATTCAAAACAAATTTCACAGCTTTTGCAGCACCGCCGTCACCCAGAATCAATGCATTCAAATCAAAATCATCCAAAAAATTTCTGAGCGAATTTTCAAATCCGTAAACATCTGTATTGTATCCGGTTTTGATGCCGTGTTCAATTTTGATACAGTTGACTGCACCGACCCTTTTTGCTTCCGGACTCAATTCATCCAAAAAAGGAATGATCTTTTCTTTGTAGGGAATGGTCACATTCAAACCTTTCAACTCCCGAATTTCAAATAATTTTTTGACATCGGAAATTTCATCCAAATCAAAGATTGAATAATTGCAATCCTCAATTTTTTCAGTTTTGAATTTTTGTTCGAAATAATTTTCAGAGAACGAATAGGAAATGTTTCTGCCGATCAGACCAAAGCGTTTCATATCCTTTGGTTTTTGGAAAATCTTGCTCTCAGCAGTCTGATGATCAACGGCATATTGGCAGCAACGATGATTCCGACGATAAAATATTCAAGGTTTCTCTGGACAAATTCGTAGGTGCCCAGATAATAACCGAGCATTGAAACGATGCCGACCCAAAGAAAAGCGCCGATCAGACTGTAAACCAAAAATGTTTTGTAATCCACTTTAGTGGTTCCGCAGATAAACGGAATAATCGTTCTGACCACCGGCATAAACCGAGCGATGATGATCGCTTTTTTTCCGTGCTGTGCAAAGAACTGAGTTGCTTTATTGATGTGTGATGGTTTGATATAAAATTTCCCCGGATTTTGCAGCAGCCAGTTGCCGAATTTGCGTCCGACATAGTAATTGACATTGTCACCCAAAATTGCGGCAACCATCAGCAGCGGGATAATGTAATGAATATGAAGATGATTCTGCTGGTCATTTGCGGCGATCATCCCGATTGCAAAAATCAGCGCGTCGCCCGGCAGAAAAGGCATCAGAAAAGATGCGATGATCAGTCCGGTTTCGGCAAAAATGATAAAGAAAAGTGCAGCATAAATCCAATAGCCGTAGGCGGCTATAAAGT
>JRYL01000127.1_pt1 | contig 17648 bp, 19 predicted proteins | sample 235391 | NCBI WGS metagenome assembly JRYL01 (sample SAMN03074223, study PRJNA261481) | activated sludge metagenome | biome: Wastewater Treatment Plant; feature: Wastewater; material: Activated sludge; isolation source: activated biomass of a wastewater treatment plant treating wastewater from... ...
GCTAAAAATGGGGTGATTACCGTGAGACCTAGAATGCTCGACATGTCAGTAGCCTTCCTGAACTCATGTGCCAAGTTCACGCCTCCACCCCATGCATCAAAAACTTTATCCGGGTTTTTTCGAGACAATTCCTTTATTTCACTCAAGAGCTGCAGTGCAGCAGTTGATACATGAAGCAACGATTGCTCTGCATCTCTTTACTGGTTGCATCTCAAAATACGAGCTATGAAGGACATACTTTACTCAAACAGATCCGCATGAGTGCCCGCACGTACAAATATGACCTGCTCAACTTTACTACCATGATCAAGTTTATAGGCCAACAAAAACTCACCGCCGATATGGCACTTAATGGCGCATCATTTGCTATAACAGCACCATGCCTTCTTTTAGTCGATTCATATCGTATCGACCAGATTAAGTTAAACGCTCCCAATCTTTGAGAAAAGACTTGGTGTAATCAGATGTGCGTGGAAACCTGCTACGTTTACTTTGAGCTGTTTTTTTCGAGATCATTCTGCAATTCATCAGCTGTTGCAAAACGAGCCTTACGTCCGTTAACAATGGCATCTGCTTCCATCATTGCTGCATGAGTTTCTGGATTAGGGACTTTAAGAAGAAAGGGAACCCGAACATGCACCATGCTTGTAGTAGTCATAATCTACTCCTTCATCAATGGAGTTACATTGCATCTCAATTACTTTAATAGCTAAAGAGGTGAAGCTGGTTACTCTTGCTGTTTTATTCAGAAAAAGTTTCCTGCAGCACAGCAAGAATACCTGAGAGAGCAGCTTTATCGACCTTGCCAAGATGCTTGACAAAGCGTGTTTTATCCAGCGTTCGAATCTGGTCTCCCAGGATTAACCCTTTCTTACCCTCAAAACTCAACGGGACACGAAAAGGTGCTGGATGACTGCCTGTTGTCATTGGCGCAACAATGACAGTGCGTAGATGGTCATGAATTTCCGCAGGAGATACGATGACACATGGTCGGGTTTTCTGAATCTCGCTACCGACAGTAGGATCTAACGATACTAGCCAGATATCTCCACGCGTCACCTTTACCATGAGAGGTCCGCATCCCCTTCATTGGCAAACTCAGGCCAAACAGCTTTGTCATCGCCTGCTTGTGCAATCAGGCTGCTAGCTTCTGCCCAACCAGACCTTGTGCTTTTCGCAGGCTTGCGTAATACAATAGCATTGTGCTCAATTGACATTTCAAAGCCATCTTCAATGCCTAATTGAGCAATAACAGCTTTGGGAATAATCACTCCTTGAGAGTTGCCCATTTTTCGAAGTGTTGCCTTCATCTTGATTTCCTCCAAAACAATAAGCACATTGTATCAACCCTGGAAGCCAATTAAAAGCACAATGTTATTACATCAAGCTATCGTTGCATCTCAAAATACGAGCTATGCAGGGCATAGACAAGGCCTTTTATTTGCAGACGCTGTTTAATCGCCGGATCCGGCGCAGCTGGTAAGGGCGCCGGGATCCTGCGTTCCCCCTGGCTTAAATCTCCACTTCGACCGTTCATTGTAAAAGCCAGCTGCAGGGCAGCAGACAGAACGAGCAAACTTTAATCGATGCAGGGTGGATACCCTATCCTCACCCTATTTGTAGCTTGTAGGCGTACTACGTGCATCTCATCCCGTTTGAACCACTTCGAAGTAGTAGTTAGGCATTTATTACATGTATCTCGACAGTATTAATCTGGGCACTTCAATTACCCACCTACCTCACCACCTGATAAAATACGCCATTGGCGTATAGTTGACTGATGCTTTTTATCGAAACACCTACTTTTACCCGGTTGATTACTGATCATCATTCATGATGAGGAGTATTCAAAGCTACAAGAAGAGCTGGCACGGCGGCCTGAAGCAGGGGATTTGATTCGAGATGGTGGTGGGATTCGCAAGCTACGTTGGAAACGCACGGGATCCTGTAAAAGCGGAGGAATTCGAGTGATCTATTATTGGATTACTGAGGATAATCAGATTTTGATGTTAGTAGCGTATCCGAAAAGTGTGAAGGATAACCTGACGGATAAGGAAACCGCGATATTACGCAAATTGGTAAAGGAGTTATGAGAATGGATAAGTCTGTGTTTGATGATCTACAGCAGAGCCTGAAAGAGGCTGTTACTATTCGACGCAAAGAGCTAGCACTGAGCAAAATCACTGAAATTCATGCCCCTGATGCCAAGGCAATTCGGGATAAGGTCGGCCTAAGCCAGACTGAGTTTGCCCAATTAATAGGCGTTAAGGTAGCAACGCTTAGAAATTGGGAGCAAAACAGGCGCAAACCAACAGGAGCGGCTGCGGCGCTGCTTACAATTGTAGAAAAGGAACCAGCAGCAGCACTGCGTGCATTGCATTAGCCGATGGCTAAATGTTCTATCCAGTGCCCAGCATTATCTTCTGGGGCGCGACGAACGTTCCGCGTCATGGGGCAAGTTGGATGGAGCTCAATTTGTTATGGACCGTACAACGTGTTCTCGTGGTGTAACCCACCAATGCATTTCGCAGGCAGGCCTCTTCACACTAATGGCATTACTGCCAGACCACATCGAACTACTACAAATCAACTGTCCAGCTTGTTAGCCAACTCCAAAGCGGTCGGATGGTAATAGCGCATTACCATCTGCAGCGTTTTCCAACCAAAGGCTTTGGCCAACTCTTGAGGCAATAATTTCTTTGCAGCCCTGCTTGCTGCCTCATGTCTGAGATCATGAAATGTGAGACCTACAATGCCCGACATGTCAGTAGCCTTCCTGAACTCATGTGCCAAGTTCACGCCTCCACCCCATGCATCAAAAACTTTATCCGGGTTTTTCCGAGGCAATTCCTTTATTTCATTCAAGAGCTGCAGTGCAGCAGTTGATAAAGGTACGTCTCGGAACTCTCCGTTTTTAGTCTTGGCTAAGTGAATGTATCGCTGATCAGCAAACACTTGCGACCATTCCAAACTCAGCAACTCACCGGCTCGCATACCAGTTAAGATCGCGAGCTTCACAATATACTGTAGCCAAGGAGTCCCCGCCCGCACTTTTCCTGCAGCCTCAAGCAACCTAGTCTCCTCATCGCCGACAAGGCGCCGAATTCTACCTTGACTAGGTTTGGGCATCTCGATTTCCCTCACTGGGTTTGCCAGATCAGTTAATCTCCTCCGTTTTCGCAGCAGAGTATAAAGATGACTTATTACAGCCAACTCTAGCCGGATGGTGCTGTCACTCAGGGGTTTTGTTTTACCCCGCCTGACGACCATCACCCTTCTTCGCTCTTCTATGTAAATTGCCAGATCTTCACCAGTGATCCTATACACTGGTCGTTCAGCTAGGTAATGTTTTTTCCAAAACGATATACGACCGGCCTCCGCCTGATGCTTGGCTTTTTTAGCGGACACATTCTTTTCATACCATTCCAAAGCCTCACTTAGAGTCATCTCCAACAAGTGCTTTGGTATAACTTGATGACCCAATTCAAGGCGCCGCTCTTCTACTACAGCCCAAGATCGCGCCTCTTTGTCTGTTTCGAAGGTTTTTCTTAAAACCGGAAATCCTTTACGTCGGATTTCCGCTTGAAATTGATAAGGTCCCCTGTGTCTGATTGTCGCCACACCAAGCTCCATAAAAAGTGATTCGGAGACAGGTATAGCTACTGAGAGGAATTTTCCCGATTTGATGATTTGCGGCAAGAATGCGGCAAAAAAATAAGAATGGGTTAGGATTTGCATCCTAACCCATTGATTTTAATGGTGGGCCTCCCCGGAGTCGAACCGGGCACCAACGGATTATGAGTCCGCTGCTCTAACCATGCATGAGCTAGAGGCCCTAAAACTGTAACCGCTTAGTCGTTGCCAGTTTCGAGGAAGCTGCGCAGACGTTCGGAACGTGTTGGATGGCGCAGTTTACGCAGCGCTTTGGCCTCAATTTGACGGATACGCTCGCGTGTGACGTCGAACTGTTTACCGACCTCTTCCAACGTATGGTCGGTGTTCATTTCGATGCCGAAACGCATGCGTAATACCTTGGCTTCCCTGGCGGTCAGCGATTCTAACACTTCTTTGGTAGCATCGCGCAAGCTTGCATAGACGGCTGCATCGACCGGTGCCAGCGTTGCCACGTCCTCGATGAAATCTCCCAGATGAGAGTCGTCGTCGTCACCGATCGGAGTCTCCATGGAGATAGGCTCCTTGGAAATTTTGAGGATTTTGCGGATTTTGTCTTCCGGCATTTCCATTTTTTCCGCAAGCGTGGCTGGATCAGGCTCCAGGCCGGTTTCCTGCAGAATCTGGCGGCTGATACGGTTCATCTTGTTGATGGTTTCGATCATATGCACAGGGATGCGGATGGTACGCGCCTGGTCAGCGATGGAGCGCGTGATCGCTTGGCGGATCCACCATGTGGCGTATGTCGAGAACTTGTAGCCACGGCGGTATTCGAACTTGTCCACCGCTTTCATGAGACCAATGTTGCCTTCCTGGATCAAGTCGAGGAATTGCAAGCCGCGATTGGTGTATTTCTTGGCGATGGATATCACCAGACGCAGATTGGCCTCAATCATTTCACGCTTGGCACGGCGCGCACGCGCTTCGCCCGTGGACATCTGCTTGTTGATTTCCTTGAGTTCCTTGATGGGAATGCCAACGCGCTCCTGGATATCCAGTAACTGTTGCTGCTGATCATCAATGGAGTGCCTGAAACGCTCCAGTCGCTCGACATATGGCTTATTCAGCTTCAGCTCGTTGGCAAGCCATTCCATATTGCCTTCATTGCTTGGGAAGCTCTTGATGAAGTGCGGACGCGGCATGCCTGCCTTTTCCACGCAGAAATCCATGATCTTGCGCTCATGGCTGCGAATTTCCTCAACCATACTACGAACGCGGTCACACAAGGCTTCCACCTGTTTGGCAGAGAAACGGAAGGCCATCAATTCTTCAATAATAGAAGCTTGTAATGCCAGATATTCTTTATCCTGGGAGCCTTTTTTCCGCAGTATATCCGCCATCTTTTCATGCGCGCCGCGAATGACAGAGAAACGGCCCAATACTTCCTCACGCAGCCTGGCGAGCGCTTCAGCCGAGATGGCAGCAGACTTGGCGCCATCATCGTCCTCTTCCTCGTCTTCACTGTTTTCCTCAGAAACCTCTTCCGTATCGGCAGCCTCTTCCGCAGCAATTTCCGCGCCCAAGCCATCATCCGTGTCAATCAGCCCATCCACCAGCTCATCAACGCCAAGCTCTTCCTTTTCGACCCGCTCCACCATGGCGAGTAGTTCAGTAATCGTGCTCGGACAGGCGGCAATTGCCTGCACCATATGCTTAAGGCCATCTTCGATGCGCTTGGCAATCTCGATTTCGCCTTCACGTGTCAGCAAATCAACTGTTCCCATTTCACGCATATACATACGCACTGGGTCGGTCGTGCGGCCAAATTCAGAATCTACCGTGGAAAGGGCTTGCTCTGCCTCCTCAGCCGCATCTTCATCAGCGACTGGCGCAGGCGCATCGGACATCAACAAGGCTTCGGCATCTGGAGCCTCTTCATACACCTGGATGCCCATGTCGTTGATCATGCCGATAATGCCGTCGATCTGTTCGGAATCCTGCACATCATCCGGCAAGTGATCGTTGATTTCGGCATAGGTCAGGTAGCCGCGCTCCTTGCCCAGCACGATCAGGGTCTTCAACCGCGTGCGACGTATGTCGGCATCGTTTGCAGAAATGTCTGCCTTGTCGTTCAGATTTTCATTCTGTTGCTCTTTAGCCATGCTTGACCTCTTAGACCGCGGTTGATTACGGGAAACCCTAGATTATACCATAAAAACAGCTGTAAACTTTAGCTGTCGCCCATACCAGACTCTTCCAAATATACTTAACGCATGCTGATGGACCGCAGCAACGCCAGTTCTTCCTCAGTGAGTTGGCTCAGTTTTTTTTCCTTGAGCCTATCCACAATAGAAGCCTGATGGCGCTGCAGGTGCATGTCCCTCAACTGCTTGCGCACGCCCTCGATCTCCAGCGCGAAATCCAGGCTTTCATCAAGCAAGGGCAGCTCGCGTTGCAAATCGCGCAGCAACCGGACATCCACTGTCGATTCCAATGCATGCAGAATAGCTACCGGCTTGGCGGCCGGGTTGTCCAAGGCAGATTGCACCACCTGGCGCATCATTTCATCTTCCGCTGCATTATCCGTTACCCATTCCGCATCCTGCGCTTGCACCAGATGCGGCTGTATAATGGCCATCAGGGCGAACCGCCGTTGCAGCGACATGGTCGTGCGCGCCTGCTTGGGAGCAGACCGCGGCTTGGCGCGATTAGTTTCCGGCAACTTGATCATGCGGCGCATTTCCTCTGTGGAAATATCCGCCAGCTCCGCAATCCGCTTGCGCAGCAGCAATGCCAGCCGTGGCGCCTGAATCTGCTTGAGGATGGGCTCGGCCTCATTGAGGAACTGTACCCTGTCCTCCTGCGATTGCAGAGGGTTCTTGGCGCTCAGCTCCTGCACCAGATATTGTGATAAAGGTAGTGCCTGCTCCATCAAGGCTTCAAATGCTTCCTTGCCGAAGGCCCGCACATAACTATCCGGGTCATGCTCCGCAGGCAGAAACAGAAAGCTCAGACGCAAACCATCCTTGAGCGCGGGTAACGCATTAATCGCCGCGCGCCAGGCCGCGCCACGGCCCGCATTATCGCCATCAAAACAGAACACGATGTCATCGGTCTGGCGCATCAGTTTGGTGATATGCGTAGGCGTCGTCGCCGTGCCCAACGCCGCCACGGCATATTCGATGCCGTATTGCGCCAGGGCCACCACGTCCATGTAGCCTTCCACCACCAGCACGCGCCCCGCTTCGCGGATCGCCCGCCTCGCCAGGAACAAGCCGTACAGCTCCTGGCCTTTCTGAAATAAGGGTGTTTCCGGCGAATTCAAGTATTTCGCTCCAGCATCCGCGCTTTCCAGCACGCGGCCGCCGAAGCCGATGACCTGGCCTTTCTGGTCATGGATAGGGAACATGATGCGGTCGCGGAAGCGGTCGTAACGCCGCCCCTGCTCATTATCGATCACTAGGCCCGCAGTTTGCAGCACCTCATGCCGGTAGTCCGGGAACACGGCTTCCAGGTTCTGCCAGCCGGCCGGAGCATAGCCGACCTGGTAACGCGCCGCCACCTGGCCGCTCAAGCCACGCCCCTTGAGGTATTCGATCGCCCGCTGGGATTTTTTCAGTTCCGCCTTGTAGTAAGTGGCCGCTTGTTGCATAACTTCCTGCAGGCCGGGAACCGCCTTGGCCCGCGCCACTTCTTGCGGCGTGCGTGTTTCCTGCGGCACGATCATACCGACAGACTTGGCCAGCTCATGCACTGCTTCCACAAAGCTGATGCCCTGGTATTCCATGATGAACCCCAGAGCGGAGCCATGCGCGCCGCAGCCAAAGCAGTGATAGAACTGCTTGGTGGGACTTACCGTGAAGGACGGGGATTTTTCGTTATGGAAAGGACAGCAGGCGGAATAATTGGCTCCCGATTTCTTCAACGGCACACTGCGGTCGATCACATCGACGATGTCGACGCGGTTGAGCAGCTCTTGAATGAAGGAATCAGGAATCATGAGTGAAAATAATAGCCGAAGTCGAAACTAATAAAAGCAAAAAAGGAGCCCGAAGCTCCTTTTCCAGTAACCCATTAAGGCAACGTCCTCAAGCGCCAAGCCCGGACTTGATCAACCCTGAAATCTTGCCCATATCGGCACGGCCCAGCACCTTGGGCTTCACTGCCGCCATCACCTTGCTCATATCCTTGATGCCGCTGGCGCCAGTTTCGGCAATGACATCAGTAATAATGGCATTGACTTCGTCATCCGTCAGCGCTGCGGGCAGGTAGGTTTGCAGCACAGTGACTTCAAACTTTTCCACATCAGCCAAATCTTGCCGATTCGCCGCCTCATACTGCGAAATCGAATCGCGGCGCTGCTTGAGCATTTTCTCGATCGCCTCGATCACCTGACTATCGTCCAGCTCGATCCGTTCATCCACTTCGCGCTGCTTGATGGCAGCCTGCAAAAGACGAATAGCCCCGAGACGTGCGCTATCCTTGGCACGCATCGCGGCTTTCATGTCTTCGGTAATTTGTGCCTTGATCGTCACGGCAACCTCACCGGAATGCTTAGTACAGCTTGGTAGGCAGGGTTTGGCTGCGGATACGGCGGTAGTGGCGCTTCACGGCAGCAGCAGCCTTGCGCTTGCGCTCCCATGTTGGCTTTTCGTAATATTCGCGGGCGCGCAAATCAGTCAGCAGGCCAGTCTTTTCAATCATGCGCTTGAAACGGCGCAGAGCCACGTCAAACGGCTCGTTTTCTTTTACACGTACGCTAGACATTTAAATCACTTTACCTTTGAGAAAGGGTGAAAAAGTTTGCTATTCTAGCGCCTCATTATTGTTTTATCAACATTATCCGTAAAACTTATGTTAATCCTCGGCATCGAATCCTCCTGCGACGAAACCGGCCTCGCCCTGTACGATACGGAACACGGCCTGCTCGCCCATGCCCTGCACTCGCAGATCGACATGCACGCTGAATACGGCGGCGTGGTGCCGGAACTGGCCTCGCGCGACCATATTCGCCGCGCCCTGCCCCTAACACGCCACGTGTTGGATTCCGCCGGGAAGTCATTGCAAGACCTTGACGGTATCGCCTACACTCAAGGCCCGGGCCTCTCTGGCGCCCTGCTGGTCGGCACCAGCATCGCCGAATCGCTGGCGTTCAGCCTCAAGCTGCCCACCATCGGCGTGCACCACCTGGAAGGCCATTTGCTCGCACCGCTGTTGGAACCCGATCCCCCAGCATTCCCCTTTGTCGCACTGCTGGTATCCGGCGGCCACACGCAACTCATGCGCGTTGCCGCCATTGGCGATTACGAGCTGCTGGGAGATACATTGGATGATGCTGCTGGCGAAGCCTTCGACAAAACCGCCAAACTGTTGGGACTCAGCTACCCTGGCGGCCCGGCAGTCTCGAAGCTCGCGAGCCAGGGACAGGCCGGTGCATGTCATTTGCCTCGCCCCATGCTCAACAGCGGCGACCTCAACTTCAGCTTCAGCGGCCTGAAAACGGCGGTGCTGACGCTGGTCAACCAACATGGCGACAAGCTGGACGATGTTACCCGCGCCAATATCGCCTACGAATTTCAGGAAGCCGTGACGGAAGTGCTCACTAAGAAATGTATGGATGCACTGCGAAAAACCGGCATGACGCAACTCATCGTCTCCGGCGGAGTGGGTGCCAACACACGCCTGCGGGAAAGATTGAACCAGGCCGCCAAACGCAGGCGTTGCCATGTGCATTACCCGCGCCTGGAATTCTGCACCGACAATGGCGCCATGATCGCTTTTGCCGGGGCAATGCGCATGCAGCGACATATGCAGGAAGGCGATCACAGCTTCACCGTCAGGCCGCGTTGGGATCTGGCGGAACTGGACAGGCCGTGACCGAGCCCTGCCGTCATCCCGGCCTCCGAGCCAGGATATTGCGGAGATGGAGGCATATCCCAAGATACCGGATCAAGCCCGGCATGACAGATATTATGTAGTGTTGTACCAATATTTAATATATATTGGTACAACACACCAGGAGAACATCATGAGCCGAAATACATCCGTAGCCCTCGGGCAACACTTCACCAGCTTCATTGATACCCAAGTACAAGGCGGGCGCTATGGCTCCGCAAGCGATGTAGTTAGAGCCGGATTAAGACTACTGGAGGAACACGAAGCCAAGGTGCAAGCGCTGCAAGAGGCACTGAATGCTGGCCGTCAATCCGGTGAACCGCGCCCGTTCGATAGCGAGGCGTTCTTGAACCGAATGCACGCTAAGCATGGCTAAACCCTACCGGCTGTCCCCGCTGGCCGAGGCCGACCTTGAGGAAATCTGGCTCTACTCGCTCAAAAACTGGTCACTGGAGCAGGCAGACACCTATCACAACAGCCTTGTAGCTACATTTGAGGGGCTGGCGGCAGGTACAAGGCAGGGCTGTCCCGCCAATGTTCTGCCGGACTTCCAGAAGTACCTATTCGGTTCGCATGTGATCTATTTCCTGGACTATGCCAGCCATCTGGACGTTATCCGCGTTCTTCATCAACGACAGGACGCCGAACGGCACCTATGATGACGAAGCCACACTGACCTGCTGGCTAAAAATCCCCGAGGTTCTGGTCAAACGCTCTGCCGCAGATAGTTCACGCAATACGGCAAAGCAGAACAACAATGCCGGAAGGATATTGCTGGCAGTTCCAAAGACGGTTAATCAGGGCTTCTTGCCAAACCCTGACTCAGTGCCATCCAGCAACTTACGGATATTGCTGCGGTGACGCCAGATCAGCAGCAGCGACAGCACGAACACCACCACAATGTACTGGATCGGCAGCAGCAGCCACCAGGCAAAACCAGGCGCAAGCACCGCCGCCGTCAATGCCGCAAGTGAAGAAAATTTCGTCAGTGCGAAAATGACAATCCAGCTCAGCAACGCCAGCCCGGCCAGCAACGGCGAAAATGCCAGCAGCACGCCCAGCGCCGTCGCCACGCCCTTGCCGCCCTTGAAGCGGTAAAACACCGGGTACAAATGCCCGAGGAACACCGCCAGCGCAATCCAGCACACCACGTCCACCTCTAGGCCATACACCTGCGCCAGCCACACCGGCAGCCAGCCTTTGGCTGCATCCCCGAGCAACGTTAGCAGTGCCGCCAACTTCTTGCCGCTACGCAGCACATTGGTCGCACCGGGGTTGCCGGAACCCACCGTGCGCGGGTCGGGCAGCCCGAACGCGCGGCTAACCAGAATCCCGAATGAAACGGATCCAAGAAGATAGGCAAGAATAACGAAAGCAGCGGTAGTCATGAGAATTGGATTAAAATTGGATGGCCTATTCTACCAGCCCCGCGGATTTAACGCAGAACCCTCATGGACATCATCTTTCTCAGCGAAGTCAAAGTACAAACCCACCTCGGCGTCCCCGACTGGGAGCGCCTCACCGCGCAAACCATCATCCTCGACATCGAAATCGCCATGCCGCACAGCCAATCGTGCCAAACTGACGACATCACCGACACCATAGACTACGGCCAAGTCGTCGCCCGCATCCGTGAAACCCTGGCGGAACGCTCGTTCAAACTGGTGGAAGCATTGGCCGAGCATATCTGCCAACTCATCCTGCAGGAATTCGGCGCACCCTGGGTGAAAATCAGAGTGGCCAAGCCGGGGATATTGCCGGGGTTGAAGGCGTTGGGGGTAGTGATTGAACGGGGGCAGAAAACTTGACCACTCGATACCCCTAATAAAGACTAGTTCAGAATCATCATCACTTCGACCACGCGTTCGACAACGACTCTGCCTGTGTCAGTACCAACTCGATGGCAGCCTCCTCACCCACCGGCGGATATTTCCATTTCTTCAGCGTGCGCCGCACCAGAATCCGCAGCTTTGCCCGCACGCTCTCGCGCACCTGCCAATCCACCGTGGTGCTATTGCGCAGCTTCTCGGTGATCTCGACGGCAATCTTCTTCAAGATGTCGTCGCCCAGTTCGCGCACGGCGCTTTCGTTGTTGGCCAGGGCGTCGTAGAAGGCGATTTCGTCCGGGTTCAGCCCCAGCGCTGCCTCGCGCTCCAACGCCGCCTGGAAGTCCTTGGCCATCTGGATCAGCTCCTCGATGACCTGCGCCGTCTCCACCGCCCGGTTGTGGTACTTGCGCAAGGTTTCCAGCAGCCGGTCGCCGTACTTCTTCTCCTGCACCACGTTGTTGCGCGCCCGCGCCTTGATCTCGTCGCGCAGCAGCTTTTCCAGCAGTTCCACCGCCAGGTTGCGGCTCTTCATCTGCCGCACGTCTTCTAGGAACTCGTCCGACAGCAAGCCGATGTTGGGCTTGTCCAGGCCCGCCAAGGCGAAGATGTCCGCCACCCCGTCGGCCACGATGGCGTTGTCCAGAATCTGCTTGAGCGCGCTGTTCTTGTCTGCGTCGGAACGCTTGCGGTCCACCGTGGTGAACTTGACGATGGCGGCCTTGACGGCTGCGAAGAAGGCAATCTCCGTGCGCAGCGCGACAGCTTCATCGAGCGTGCTGCACAGGGAAAACGCCTTGCTCACCGCCAGCATGGCATCGAGGAAACGCTGTTTGCCGTCCTTCAGCCCCAGGATGTGGTTGGCAACTGGCACCAGCAGCTTCATCGCGTCGGTTTCGAAGCCGCTGTAATCGAAGCCATGCATCAGCCCGCGGACGATGTCGAGCTTTTCCAGCAGCACGGCCAGGGCCTCGACCGCGTTGTGCGCCGGTTCGCCCTTGCCCTTGGACTCGGTGTAAGTCTTGAGCGCTGCTTTCAGCTCGTTGGCGATACCGATGTAATCCACCACCAATCCGCCGGGTTTGTTGCGGAACACTCGGTTGACGCGGGCAATGGCCTGCATCAGGTTATGGCCCTTCATGGGCTTGTCCACATACATGGTGTGGCAGCACGGCGCGTCGAAGCCAGTCAGCCACATGTCGCGCACGATCACTAGCTTCAACGGGTCTGCCAGGTCTTTGAAGCGCTTTTCAAGACGTTTCTTCACCTGCTGGCTGTACAGGTGCGGTTGCAGCAAGGGCTTGTCCGCTGCCGAGCCGGTCATCACCACCTTGATCGCGCCCTTTTCGGGGTCGGCGTCGTGCCAGTCCGGGCGCAGGGCGACGATGGCGTTATACAGCTCGGCGCAGATGTCGCGGCTCATGCACACGATCATCGCCTTGCCTTCCAGCGTGGCGGTGCGTGTCTCGAAGTGCTGCACCAGGTCGGCCGCCACCTGTTCCAGACGCGGCTGCGCGCCGACCAGCTTGGTCAGCGCAGCCCAATCGCTCTTGGTCTTCTCGCGGGCGGTGATATCTTCCTCGTCCTCGATGACCTCATCCACCTGGGCATTGAGCGCGTCGATCTCGGCCTGGTTCACGTCCAGCTTGGCCAGGCGGCTTTCGTAGTAGATCGGCACTGTGGCGCCATCGTCCACCGCGTCCTGGATGTCGTAGATGCTGACGTAGTCGCCAAACACCGCCCGCGTGTCCTTGTCTTCCAGGGCAATGGGCGTGCCGGTAAAGCCAATGAAGGTGGCGTTGGCCAGCGCGTCACGCATGTGCTTGGCGTAGCCGAACACGTACTTGCCGGTCTTGGTGTCCAGTCGCCCCTTCATGCCGTACTGGCTGCGGTGCGCCTCGTCGGAAATCACCACGATATTGCTGCGGCCCGATAGCAGCGGGTGCTGCTCCTCGTCCTCCAGCAACGCGAACTTCTGCACCGTGGTGAAGATGATGCCGCCCGCCTCGCGCGAGGCCAGCATCTCGCGCAGTTCCTCGCGGCTGCCGGCCTGCACCGGCGTTTGCCGAAGCAGGTCTTCGGCGGCGCAAAAGGTGCCGAACAACTGCCCGTCCAAGTCGTTGCGGTCGGTCACCACCACCAGCGTGGGGTTCTTCATCTCGGGTTGCTGCAACAGCTTGCCCGCATAGCAGGCCATGGTGATGCTCTTGCCCGAGCCTTGCGTATGCCACACCACGCCAGCCTTGCGGCTGCCGGGCTGCACTTCCTTGCCATAGGTGGCGCGCGGCTCCTGCACTTCCAGCAAACCCTTGTTCGGATTGCTGGCGGCGATCACCGTGGCTTTCACCGCTTCGCGCACCGCATGGAACTGGTGGTAGCCCGCGATCTTCTTGATGATCTGGTCGGCATCCTGTTCGAACAGCACGAAGTGGCGCACGTAGTCGAGAAACAGCGCAGGCTCGAAGAAGCCGCGCACCAGGGTTTCCAGTTCGAACTCCAGCAGCGGCCGGTCGTCCTCATTGGCGATCGCCCGCCAGGGCTGCATGCGTTCCTGGTTGGCCGTGAGCGACCCCAGGCGCGCCGTGAAACCGTCGCTGACCACCACCGCCACATTGGTGTTGAACAGGTCGCCGATTTCTTCCTTGTAGGTCTGGATCTGGTTGAAGGCATCCCAGATGTCGGTCTGCTCGTTGGCGGGGTTCTTCAGCTCGATCACTGCCAACGGCAGACCGTTGACGAAGGCCACCAGATCAGGGCGGCGCGGCTGTTTGGTGCCGGTTACGGTGAACTGGCTGACCAGCAGGAAATCGTTGTTGCGCGGGTTGGCGAAGTCGATGAACTGCACCAGATCGGTCTTCTTGCCCTCGCCCACGGCGAACTCGACCGAGATACCGGCCAGCAGCAGCCGATGCACTCGACGGTTGCGGGCGATCAGCAACGGCTCGCTCACGGTCAGCAACTCGTGTGCCGCCTGCTCCATCGCCGCGACGGGGATGTGCGGGTTGATGCGTGCCAGTGCTGCCAGCAAGTGTTCGCGCAGCACCACTTGGCGGTAATCGGTACGGGCGGGGTGGTCGCTGTCAGGTGCGATGTCCGGGCCGTTGGCGACCTGCCAGCCCAGTTCACCGAACCAGCCGATGGCGGCGGTTTCCAGTTGTTGTTCCGTGATGCTCAATGCATTGCTCCTTCATCGGCCTTGAGCAGTACGAAATGCTCGATCAACCGCACCATCAGCTCTTTCTGCGCAGGCAGGCTCTCGGCCACCAGCAAGGCCAGTGCCACCAGGGTGTTGTCATTGATCAACTGCTCCACTGGCCGCGCCAGCAGGTGCTCATTCAGGCGCAGATACCACAGGAACAGGAAAGAGCCCGTGCGCTTATTGCCATCGGCCAGCGGATGATTCTTGATGACGAAATACAACAGATGCGCCGCGCGGCTGGCGACGTTGGGGTAGAACAGCTCCTCGCCGAAGCCCTGCTCGATAGTGGCGATGGCAGAGGCCAACCCATCGCCACGCAACTGGCCGAACAACGCCGTGGCCTCGCCCTTGGCCATCAGCTCGGCCTTCAATTGGGCAATTGCCGACAGCACATCGTCCAACGCCAGTGGCAGCATGCCATGCTGGCGTGCCGTCTGCTCGGCTAGGCGCTGCTCGTCGTAAGCCTGCAGCAGGCTCCAGCTGCGGGCGTAGTCGCCGATGACCTGCAACACGGCGCGGCCTTCGCCCGTCACCAGTTGCTGGTTCTGCAGCGTGCGCGACAGCAGCGCAACCGCCTGCTCAAACTCGATGCCACGCTCCTTGAGGCGTTGCTGGTTGAGTGTGTAGCCCTCAACAAGATGCTGGCGCAGTACGCGGGTGGCCCATTGGCGAAAGCGCGTGGCCCGCGTGGAGCTGATGCGATAGCCGACGGAGATGATGGCGTCGAGGTTGTAGTGCTTGAGCTTGCGCCGCACCTGACGGGCACCTTCCTGGCGAACTACCGAGAAATCCTCGGTAGTTGCTGATTCTTCTAACTCCCCGTCTCGATAGATGTTTTTCAGGTGCAGGCTGATGTTGTCTGTTGAGGTGTCGAACAGTTCAGCCATCTGTGCCTGGCTTAGCCAGACAGTTTCACCTTCTAGCCGGACTTCCACTGGCTGGTTAGCTTGTTCGAAGATGATGATGTTATTCATGCTGCACCTTACTCTCCACCTACATTCAATTACTCAAACTACGCCCGATGGTTTTTGTTATTGGCAACAGTATGTGCAAATTTCGCACATTGCTTTAGCTTCTGACAGAATCATTGCGCGACCTCATTCATCAAGGTCTCTACAGAAATCTCTCCAGAAAGGAGCTTGGGGAGGAGGGTGTCGCGGTATTCCGTGAGGCTATGAATCTCCTCAACCATGGAACGATACTTTGCATATAACGGCGCTATTAACCTTGAGAACATAGCGTTGATATCTTTTGTAGCCTTAACAAAAGGAATGCTGTTCATGTTTTTCTGATTCAACTTGAGCTGAACTGCGCCCGTCACATAAGCTGAGATGTTCTGCATGGAAATAAACAACATCAACTGCTCAGTTGATACACCGTTTGCGCCCTGTAAGACGTGTGCGTGATTGTTGACCCACGATTTCCCCCAAATGTATTGAACAAATGGTGTTCCATCTTCCCTCAAAACAGAACCATCTTCTCCGAGCAACAAGAACACGCCGTCGAATATATGTTCGCCGACATAATCCATGACACTAGTTGCGCCGTAGTAGGGGATGTTGCCTTTCTTGTCTTCACGTTGACGCTTAGAAAGAGGAATCCGGTTTTTGTCAAAGCAAACAGATACACTCCCAAAATCTGATATTTCCCACCCCTTCGGAATCTCGCCCAACTCCGACTCTTCCATTGCATCGGGAAACAGCGCGGCGGTGGTGGCGAGTTGGTCGTGGTGCTCGCGGGGTATCTGGTCGAGTTCGGCGTCGGTCTTGCCGCTGATGGCGCGCATGGCGGCGCGCAGCGGGTCTTCGCCTTTCTCGATGGCGGCGATCTTGGCCTTGACCGGGTCGAAATCGACAAACCAGGACTTGAAGATGGCTTGCGCCATGGCTTCGAGGGTTTGGTTGATGCGGCAATTGAGGTCGATTTTGTCGTCGAAATCCAGCAGTACCTTTCCAATTTTCTGCTGAGTTTCAAGTGGTGGTAGCTGGAGCGTCGACTCTTTAATGGCTCCAGTCGAAAGATTAACCTGAACACCACTGTTTGCCCGGGCACGCAAATAATCAATGTGGGGCGACCAGTTTGAATAATAGTAGAGGAATATTGGGCAAAGCTTTTCACGATCTTTGACTCGAATACAACCAACACGCTGATTTAAAACAAAACGATTTTTGTGGATTATTCTGGCTGTATTACCAAGAATTGCGACATTATTTTTCATGTCGGTCATAGCAATCGCAATATCGCCATACTTGAGGACATATTTATCTAAGTTTTTTCCATAAGCTCTAGGCACAAAAACTGGGGTGCTATCTTCCTTGTAACCACCACCACGATTGATGTATCCCATTCTTAGCACTTCATATGTTGCATTAGATGGATCAACATAATCGGTACTTTTGAATGCAAAACCATTAATGAACTCACAAAGTTCTTCGAGCTTGTAAGTTCTCCACTCAGCATTCATATCCCAGCCCCGCCAAATTCTTCTTGATCTCCGTCTCCAGCTTGGCGCTCTCCGCAAACTGTTCCGCCAGTTGCGCCGTCAGCCGTTGCATCTTGTCAGCAAAGGGTTCGCCATCGTCGTCCTGTTCTGCCGCGCCCACATAGCGCCCCGGCGTCAGCACATGCTCATGCTTGCGCACTTCTTCCAACTTGGCGGAATGGCAGAAGCCCGACACATCCTCGTAACCTTCGCCCTGCTGCCAGGCATGGAAGGTATCGGCGATTTTCCGGATGTCATCCGGGGCGAAGTCGCGCAGCACGCGGTCTTTCATGTAGCCCAACTGGCGGGCGTCGATGAACAGGAATTCGCCGCGCCGGTCGCGCTTCTTCTTGTCCAGCGCGAAGCCGTTCTGCTTGTCGCGAGTCAGGAACCAGATGCAGGCCGGAATTTGGGTATTGGTAAACAACTGACCGGGCAGCGCCACCATGCACTCCACGTAGTCGTCTTCGATCAGCCGCTTGCGGATTTCGCCCTCGTTGTTGGTGTTGGAACTCATCGAGCCGTTGGCCAGCAGCAGCGCCATGCTGCCGGTGGGGGCGAGATGCCAGAGCATGTGCTGCAACCAGGCGAAGTTGGCGTTGCCCTGCGGCGGCGTGCCGGCGATCCAGCGCGG
>JRYL01008131.1_pt1 | contig 17560 bp, 16 predicted proteins | sample 235391 | NCBI WGS metagenome assembly JRYL01 (sample SAMN03074223, study PRJNA261481) | activated sludge metagenome | biome: Wastewater Treatment Plant; feature: Wastewater; material: Activated sludge; isolation source: activated biomass of a wastewater treatment plant treating wastewater from... ...
TTCCTGCATATATCTGAGCACACGCAACGGAATTGAACCAAAATAATGATCACCCAACTGCTGACCTTTTGCAGGCGAATGACCCAAAAGCGTTTTCCCGGTCAGCTGCAAATCAGGTCGGGTATTGAACATCGCAGAATCGACCAGAAAATATTCCTGTTCCCAACCCAAAGTGGAATGCACCTTATTTACATTACGGTCAAAATATCTTGCCACATCGGTTGCGGCTTCATCAACCGCCTGTAATGCACGAAGCAGCGGCGTTTTGTAATCCAAGGTGTCACCGGTATATGAAATAAATACGGAAGGAATACAAAGTGTGGTGTCTATGATAAATGCTGAAGAAGTCGGGTCCCAGGCTGAATATCCTCTTGCTTCGAAGGTATTTCTGATTCCGCCGTTCGGAAAACTTGAAGCATCGGGTTCCTGCTGAACGAGCATTGAACCGTTGAATTTTTCAATCGCACGGTCATCGCCAATGATGTCAAAAAAAGCATCGTGTTTTTCGGCTGTCGATCCGGTCAGCGGCTGGAACCAATGGGTATAATGGGTTGCGCCTCTTGAAAGCGCCCATTCTTTCATTGCGGTTGCCACCTGGTCAGCAATTTCTCTCGGAATTTTCTCGCCTTTCTCGCGTGCTGCCTTCAGATATTTGTAAGCATCTTTTGTCAGATACTCCTGCATGGTTTCTTTTGAAAACACATTTGAGTTGAAAAGTTTTGAAAGTCTGTCCGGAATTACAACATCGACAGGTTTTCTGTTGGATGCTGTATAAAGTGCATTGAATCTTAATTTTGACATCTGACCTATTTTTTTGGGGTTATTTGGCAAAATTAATTTATTTTTTAATACGACCCCCTATTTTTTTAGGGGTGTAAATAAATTTTATGATTTATTTAAAATTCCTCAATGATAAAAAAACAAAAAAACAGCCCGCACGGGCGGACTGTCTCTACACTCTATAAAAAGTTGTTAAGTCTATCTGAACCTGTCAACAGATTTCACAAGCTTCTCGTCTTTTCTGATAAAGTGATTTGCCAGCATCAGCAACACAATCACTGCGAAAGGCGAAAGAAGCCCAATACCCTTCTCTGAATCCTTAAATCCTCCGGGTAAGTTTGTCAGTCCATAGATCAGATATCCGATTAACAAAAAATTCAAAATAATATTCATTACAGTCACCTGTATCTGCAGCTTTCTGTTTTTAAAGAAAAACAGTGCAAACAGCGACAATAAAGTTGAAATCAAAAACAAAAGACCGGCAGCGACATTGTCTTCAGGCTTCACCCAATCTCCGTCCATCGTTTTCCACAGATGTGCGACCCAGGCTGATAAGCCCGATATCAGGGCGGCCAAAATCAAGAAAATACTCTGCTTCCTTTGTATCATCATTCAAATTGAGTTGCAAAATTAACAATTATTTTTGTCTTTGGTTCCAAAAATTATTTGTAAACTTGCATCATCGTATCACACGAAGATTCTTTCACATTACAAAAATATTTACATAATCAATAAAATTCACCATTGTTGGGCGTATGTATTTTTATACACCTCAACAAAAGATGGCACATATTATTCAACTGAATTTTAAATAACACCAACGATATTATATGTTTGATTTAAATGAATTAAAAGCAAAAAAGGTTGATGAATTGCAGGAGATTGCTACAGATCTGAAAGTCAAAAAAGCGAAACAGCAAAAGAAAATGGACTTGATTTACAGCATCCTGGATCATCAGGCAGACAATTCTGCGCAGAAAAAGCAGGAAATGGAGTCCAAAGAAGAGCCGAAAGAAAAGAAAGCTTTCAAAAGGCCGCATGATGGAAAGCCTGCTCAAAAAAAGGAATTACCAAAAAGAGAAAATCAAAGACCGGAAACCGAACCGCAGGCTGAGAAAGCAATTGTAAAAGAAGAACGGAAAGAGGCCGTTCAGACTGAAAAGTCAGAAGAAAAAACTGAAAATCAGAAAAACAATCCTCAGCACAAATTCAACAAGAACAAGCCGTACAACAACGGAAACAATCCGCACCAGCACAAAAACGGCGGAAATCACAACAACGGAAATCATAACAGCAACCACGGAAACGGAAACAGACCGCAACAGCAGGAAAACACCGAGAAAAACAAATACCGTGCTGCCAATTATGAATTTGAAGGCATCATAGAAACCGAAGGCGTACTTGAAATTATGCCTGACAATTACGGTTTTCTGAGATCTTCTGATTTCAATTATCTGTCATCACCGGATGATGTGTATGTATCCCAGTCACAAATCAGACTTTTTGGTTTGAAGACCGGTGATACGGTAACCGGCGAAGTTCGTCCGCCAAAAGAAGGTGAAAAATATTTTCCGCTGATCAAAATCAAAGAAATCAACGGAAGAACACCCGATTTTGTAAGAGACAGAATTTCGTTTGAACACCTTACCCCTTTGTTCCCGGAAGAAAAATTTAATCTGGCCGGAAAAAATGCAACCCTTTCAACCAGAATACTCGATCTGTTTGCACCGATCGGAAAAGGTCAGAGAGGTATGATCGTGGCTCAGCCAAAAACAGGTAAGACCGTTTTGATGAAAGATGTTGCAAATGCAATTGCAGCCAATCATCCCGAAGTTTATCTGATCGTACTGCTGATTGATGAAAGACCCGAAGAGGTGACCGATATGAAGAGAAGTGTAAAAGGTGAAGTGGTTGCTTCAACCTTTGACAAGGAAGCTTCAGAACATGTGAAAGTTGCAAACATCGTTTTGTCAAAAGCAAAAAGAATGGTTGAATGCGGTCATGATGTGGTCATACTGCTTGACTCGATCACCCGTCTGGCAAGAGCCTACAACACTGTGGCTCCGGCATCGGGCAAAGTGCTTTCGGGTGGTGTGGATGCAAATGCGCTTCACAAACCAAAAAGATTCTTTGGAGCGGCAAGAAATATTGAAAACGGCGGTTCGCTGACCATTTTGGCAACTGCGCTGATCGATACCGGTTCAAAAATGGACGAAGTTATCTTTGAAGAATTTAAAGGTACCGGTAATATGGAGCTTCAGCTCGACAGAAAGATTTCGAACAAACGTATCTTCCCTGCCATCGATCTGGTTTCATCGAGTACACGTAGAGACGATCTGCTGCTTGACGATCCGACCATGCAGAGAATGTGGATCCTGAGAAATCATCTGGCCGATATGAATCCGCTGGAAGCTATGGAATTCCTGATCGACAAGATCAAATTCTCAAAATCAAATGAGGAATTCCTGATTTCGATGAACGGATAAAATTCCAAAAGAGATAAAAAATAAAAACCACCCGAAAAGGTGGTTTTTTTTATGGAAGATTTCTAAAATTTAATCTTCAAAACCGATGTCAAATTTTTTCAAAACCTTTAAAAAGACATCTTCTTTGCCGTCCTTTTTCATTCGGTCATACAAAATCAAAATCATGTCTTCGGCATCTGCCCTGTATGGCGATCTGATTTCGATATATTTCAGATAGGCTTTGCATGCATAGTCCAATGCGGTTTCGTCATCGTTCATATAATTGGTGTAGATATGACCCAACCCGTACAGAACTTCGGGATCGTCGGGAAAAAACTCACCCATCTTTTTGTAGGCATCAACCGCTTTCTGATATTCCTTCATATATTCATAAACGATGGCCAGATTCTGCAGCGGCATTTTTCCGCCGGGCGAAACCGAAAGCGATTTTTCATAAGCCTCAATCGCCTTGTCATATTGCGCCAGTCTTCTGTAACAGATACCCATATTGTCCCAGGCAAAAGCAAAATTCTCGTCTATTCTGACTGCTTCTTTGTAATAATCAATTGCACGTTCACAATTTCCGTCCTTTGCTTCTTCCATTCCGACATTGTAATATCTTCTGGCTTCAGGATCTTCAGAAACCGAATTGTCATTGAGCTTGTCATGATTGTTGATCGCATATTCAATGTTTTCACAACTTTCAAGAAGCCTTCTTTCAATTTCCTTGTATGCTTTGCTGTATTCGGGTGAACCTTTCTGAGTGCCGATTTCGATGTTCACATCCTGCTTTTCTCCCGAACCAACGTCAGTTAAATTAATGGATGTCAGTTTTGAAACCAGCTGATAAGCAACCACCTGTTTGTCGATACAATCGCTCACATCTTTAACAATTTCCTCTCTCGGACGATCATACAGATCAATTTCGTCAATGCAGCTGCAGGCTTCTCCAATGATTTTATTCAATGCATCGTCTACATTTGCCTTTTGACCAAAGACAGAAATGCAAAGAAATGCAGCCAATAAAACCGAAAACTTTTTCATTATTTTTTAATGATTTTCTTAATTTCAGTTTTTCCGTTTTCCAATTGAACTTTCAATACATAAACTCCTTTTGGAAGATCGCTGAGGTCGATTTGTTTTGATGCAGCGAATTTTTTCACAATTTTTCCTTCAAATGAAATCAGCTGAAGCTGTTTTACAGGAACTTCTGATTCAATATTGAGCAGCGCTGCAGTCGGATTCGGATATATTGTAACATAAGTGCGGTCAACATCCACCACGCCCATACATTTGTCATAAGCAACACTGAAATCCGGAATTCCGTAACCCATCTGGTTGGTCGGATTGTTATAATGATCGGCTGATTCTCTCACATACTGTCTCAAAACTTCCGGATGAACCTCAGGTGCTGCCTGAATCAGACAGGCCATTGCGCCGGCTGTAATCGGTGATGAAAAAGAGGTTCCGCTTGAATAATCGATTGAACCGTCGGGTCTGATAATCGAAGCCCAAACGCCCAACGCATCCACATCGGGTTTGATTCTTCCATCGGAAGTCGGGCCGTAAGAAGAAAAACCGGCAGGTTGATTATTTGAATCAACCGCTCCAATGGTGAATACATCTTTTGAATCTGCAGGAGCGGTGATATAATGCCAGCTGTTGTTTCCTTCATTCCCGGCAGAAACCACCACCATAATTCCTTTTTCGGCTGCAAACTGCGCTCCGCGGCTGATGTAGGTAGTCTGTCCGTCCATGTCCTCATACAGATAATTGTATCTTGAATCGTCAAAATCATAATAACCGAGCGAAGTATTGATCACATCCACACCGATGCTGTCAGCTCTTTCGGCAGCAGAAATCCAGTGTACTTCTTCATCCGGCATTTCGTGGGTATTGTCTTCGGTGATGTACAGATAAAAATCAGCATCAATCGCAGTTCCCACAAACTGGTTTTCAACATAACCGCCGATGGTCGAAAGCACCATGGTTCCGTGACTTCCGTTGCCGTAAACATTGGTGTTGTCGTTTACAAAATTATAAGTATCCTTGATTTGTCCGTTGTCTCTTATATAACTGAAACCGCTGCGGATATCAACTCCGGGAAATCCGTTGTCAAAAACCGCAACTGAAATTCCTTCGCCGGTAAAACCGAGATCGTGAAGAAAATCAAGTTTGATCTGGGTCACCTGAGTTTCGGTATAGCCGTAATCAAAGCCAAAGTAATCCGGCTGAGGATTGTCACCGACATAGGGTTCTTTGAATTTATCGGTTACAGGGCCGGTATTCATTCGACCGGCATCTCTTACAAATGATTCGACTCCGGTTACAAACGAAAGCCCTTCCGCCTGGGTAACCTGAGCTTCGGTACACCATGCAAAGATTCCGTTGAACCATTTTGAAACTGAAATCGGTGTGATGCCAAGTGCAGTCACCTGATCCACATAAGCGGTTTCAACCGGCACATCGAGTATATCGAGTTCAATATTGTATTTTGCTCTTCTGTCAAGTGCTTTTTGAGAAAGCATCAGGGTCGGATTTGAAAAATAAGTAGCTGCAGAAGGTTTGTCTGCAAATTTGATCAAAACCAGATCCTGTCCGTAACCAAAAATAAAGAGGGTAAAAATCAGAGTTGAAATTATTTTTTTCATGTGTTAATTTTTGTAACCGCAAGTTAATTATATTTTTTTATTCAAAATCAAACCGATAGGAGTCAATCCGATTTTTAACATTGAGCGGTTTATTCAAGCTCAAAAAATTTTCCGGCCAAAGGTCTGATCACACCTTTGAGTTCGAGATTGAGCAAAGTGGTGTTCAGCTGAAAAACCGGCATTTTTAATTCAACCGACAATGCGTCGATCTGCTGTCTGCCGTTCTTTTTCAGATGATCATAAATTTTTTGTTCATCTTTGTCGAGCTCGATAAACAGTTCNNTGGTCTGCTTCTCAGATTAAAATAATCAAGCAAATCAGCCGAATTCCGAATCATATATGCCTGATTGGTCTGAATCAGCTGATTGCAGCCCAGACTGAATTTATCGCTCACCCTTCCCGGCAGCGCAAAAACTTCACGGTTGTATGAATTGGCATAGGCAGCCGTAAAAAGCGCACCGCCTCTTTCTGCAGATTCTACCACAATCACAGCATCGCAAAGCCCTGCAATGATTCGGTTTCTCAAAACAAAATTCATTGATTCGGGATTGTGAAAAGACGGATATTCTGAAATCAGTGCACCGTTTTGAATGATTTTTTCGGCAACAGGAGCATGTGCAGCCGGCGAAATCCGGTTCAGACCGGTGGCAAGCACAGCAACATTGGGCTGATCAAATTTAATCGACATCCGATGAGCAGTCACATCGCAGCCAAAAGCAAGACCGCTGACCACCGCAATATTTTGAACCGACAAATCTTCAATCAGTTTTTCAATAAATTCTCTGCCGTAAGAAGTCATCTGACGGGTTCCAACCAGACCGATATGGAGTTTACGGTCAAAATTATAATTTCCTTTTTTGAACAGCACCAGCGGCGAATCCATACAGTCTTTTAATTTTTCGGGATAAGATTCCGAATTGAAACCGATGATTTCGATTCCGTTTTTGCTGCATCGTTCAATTTCCTCTTCCGCCATTTCAAGATATTTGTCAGTTTGAAATGCAGCGACCAAATCTTTCTTTTTTCTAAAAATTTCTGTCAGCTCTTTTTCCGAGAAATCCCACAGCTCTTCCGGCTCGGCTATCCTGGTGATTTTGCGTTGGGTAGCAGTACCGAGACCGGGTATAAAAGTAAGTGCCAGCAGGCGGTTGAGTGCGGTTTTCATTGTTCTAAAATAAGAAAAGTTTATCAACAATTTATCTACTCGCAGTCTTTAATGACTAATAATTGTTATTTTTGAATTATGAATCTTGAAAAACACATTGCAGCTTTGCTGTACCACCATGATTGTGTGGTGATACCCGATTTTGGAGCTTTTGTGGCGAGAAAATCAAATTCGGCTTATCAGCCCGAAACCTCACTTTTTATTCCGCCTTCAAAACAGCTGATGTTCAATCCGTCATTGACAAAAAGCGACGGTTTGCTGATTCAGCAGGTTTCGGTCGGAGAGGAAATCAGTTTTGAAAAAGCAGCCGAGGAAGTTGAATCTGCGGTAAGATTTTGGAAAAATCATCTGAATACAAATTCAAGTTTGAATCTTCAGGGATTGGGCAGCTTAGTGAAAGGCAGCGACGGTCTGCTGAACTTTGAACCGAATCATCCGAACTTTCTGCTTGATTCATTCGGACTGGAAAAATTCAATTCAAAATACATACTTCAAACCGAAGAAAGAAAAGGAAGTTCGACCGTTATCTGGAAGGCAGCCGCCTTGGTTCCGATTCTGATCGGCGGATTTCTGTATTTTGGCAAACCTCAGCCGGTGACCGATTTTGTAAACCAGCAGTGGAGCGGTTTTGTGAGCCCGATAATGAATCCAAATCTGAAAGCGGTCAAGGCAGCCGAATCTCCGGCACGGACTGTCAGCGAAAATACTTACAGTTTTATCGAGAAAAAAGAAGCAGAAAAAATTATTCACGACTATCAGGTGATTGCCGGATCATTCAAAAGAACGGACGAAGCGGATTCGTTTGTCGAGACGCTTCATCAGAAAGGCTATTCTGATGCTCAAATTACCCAAAAAAGAGGCAGCTTCAATTATGTTGCGCTTCAGACTTTTTCAACCAAAGAAGAAGCTCAGGAATATGTGAATTCGGTGACAGAGGAAATGCCCAATATCTGGATTTTGTCTCTGAAAAATTAAAAAACAATTTGAAGTTGACCATATAATTAAAGACCTTTGCAGACCAAAGGTCTTTTTTTATGAGCACAGACATCAAAACTCCGTCAGAATCCGCTTCGATACTCACCAATCTGGTTCTTCCCGGCGAAACAAATATGCTGAATCATCTATTTGGCGGTGAACTTCTTGCACGAATGGACAGGATTTCATCGATTGCAGCCAAAAGACATTCAGAAAGTTTTCAGGTGGTGACTGCAAGTGTCAACCATGTGTCATTCAACATGCCGGTTCCGCTCGGGAGCATACTCAAACTCGAGGCAAAGGTGACCCGCGCATTTTCGAGCTCAATGGAGATTTATGTGGATGTTTGGATTCTGGATCCGATTTCAAGAGAAGAAATTTATACCAACAACGGGATTTATACTTTTGTCGCGGTGGACGAATACAACCGGCCTGTAAGAGTTCCTCAGATACAGCCCGAGACCGATCTTGAAAAAGAAAGATTTGAGGCTGCACTGAGAAGAAAACAGCTCAGTCTGATTCTGGCAGGAAAGATGAAACCTTCTGAAGCACACGAACTCAAAGCTCTGTTTCAGGAATAATCGGCAGACATTTTTGCAGTAATTTTTTAAACTTTCAGATAATTTCTTTTGAAAATTTTATTTGGGAGACGCAACCTTTTTGAAACCATTCGTCATATAATCAAATAAATTTGTTTTATACTGAATAATTGTTTTGATTAGTTTTTCGCTTTATTGCTGCCCTTTATCTTAAAGTTGCTTCCCTCCCAAATGAAGCAACTTTTTCTTTCGGTATATTCCAAAACTTTCTCAACTTTGCAGGATGAAATTCTGGACCAATAAATGGTTGCTGCTCCTGATTCTTACACTGACCTGGGGCAGTTCGTTCATCATGATCAAACAAAGTATCAAAGCATTTCATCCGATGCAGGTCGGAGCGCTGAGACTCACCATAGCCGGACTGGCACTGGTCGGATTTGGGATTGGTAGTTTTAAATATATTCCAAAAAAATTGATCAAATGGGTGGTGATCGGCGGCTGTCTCGGAAACTTTATTCCGATGTTTCTTTTTCCGTTTGCCCAGCAAAAAGTAAGCAGCGCCACTGCCGGAATCCTTGATTCGCTGGTTCCGATCTTTATATTGATTTTCGGATTTCTGCTTTTTGGAATCAAAAGCAGCAAAACACAGATACTCGGTGCCATCATCGGTTTTGCGGGCGCTTTCCTGCTGATAAAAAACGGCGGCACAAAGGAGTCGAGTGATTTTCTGTTCTCAATGCTGATCGTGCTTGCGACCATATTTTATGGTTTGAACGGACTGATTATTAGTGAATATCTGTCGGAACTTCCGTCTTTCAGACTTTCGGCCGCTGTCTTTACCATCTGGCTGGGACCTTCATTAATCATATTGGGATTCAGCGGATTTTTCAGTGAATTTACGGGAAGCCCGGAACAGCTCAAAGGTTTGGGATTTGTAGCAATACTTGGTTTGGTCGGTACAGCTACCGCAATGATTCTTTATTACAAACTGATACAGATGACCTCTGCAATTTTTGCTTCAACGGTCACCTATCTGATGCCGATTGTCGCTGTGATGTGGGGATTTCTTGACGGCGAGAAACTGACCTGGGTCCATATAGGCGGCGGAATGTTGATTCTGCTCGGTGTTTATCTGATTCAGGTAAAAACCGATAAATCAAAAAATATCGAATCTTCAGAAACAATCGAAATTTAACCGAGCTCGATATCAAAACTGGTCAGATCTCTGAACGCTTCAAGTCTGTCTTCCAGTTCTTCTTTTGTCAGTTGGGCGAGTCTTTCGGTCCCAAATTTCTCAACCGTAAATGATGCCAGTGCGCTTCCGTAAATGATTGCTCTTTTCATATTCTCAAAAGAATAATTTCTGGTTTTTGCCAAAAATCCTGAGAATCCGCCTGCAAAAGTATCTCCTGCTCCCGTTGGATCAAAGACATCATCGAGCGGAAGAGCAGGTGCAAAAAATACATTGTTTTCATTGAACAAAAGCGCTCCGTGTTCGCCTTTTTTGATAATCAGTGTGGTCGGTCCCATCGAAAGGATTTTCTTGGCAGCCTTTACCAGACTGTATTCTTTGCTCAGCTGTCTTGCTTCCTCGTCGTTGATGGTGAGTACATCCACTTTTTTGAGCACTTCCATCAGATCGTCCCAAGTGTGATCCATCCAAAAGTTCATCGTATCCAAAACAACGAGTTTGGGTCTTACCTCAAGCTGATCGACAACCGCCATCTGTACAAGCGGATGAAGATTTCCGAGCATCAGCACTTCGGGATTTTTCCATTTTTCAGGAACTTTGGGTTCAAAATTCTCGAGTACATTCAGTTCGGTCACCAGAGTATCGCGGGTGTTCATGTCGTTTCTGTATTTACCCGACCAGAAGAAAGTCTTTCCGTTTTCAATTTTTTGAATTCCTTCAAGACCAATATTTTTTGATGCCATCAGATCGAGATATTCCTGCGGAAAATCACCACCAATCACCGAAACGATATCGGTTTCAACATCCAGCAGTGATGCGGCCATTCCAATAAATGTGGCAGCTCCGCCGAGAATCTTGTCAGTCATTCCAAAAGGGGTTTCGATCTGATCAAACGCAACGGTGCCAACGACTAATAAACTCATTGAGATAAATTTTAACAAATATAATTTTTTTGACAAACTTGTGTCAATTCGGTTCAAATCAGTTTCTGGAAAATTATCGAATCAGAATCAGTCGATTGATTTTACAACTGCTTTCTCGGCCTCTCTTCTGGTTCCGTCAAAACCGTCAATACCGGTTACAGTCGTATATTTCAATACGAATTTCTTGCCCGGATTCAATCGCTGATAGATGCTTTGAACCGCCAGTGTGGCTTCGTGGAAGCCGCATAGAATCAGTTTCAGTTTACCCGGATAAATATTGCAGTCGCCCACCGCATAGATACCTTCGCGATTGGTCTGATAATCCAGTGAATTGTTGACTTTGATCGCATTCTTTTCAATTTCCAATCCCCAATCTGCGATTGGTCCGAGTTTTGGCGAAAGTCCAAACAGCGGAATCAGAAAATCGGTTTCAATCAATTGTGTCTCACCTTCTTTTTCGATGGTGATTCCGGTTAATTTTTCTTCACCGTGTAGCTCGGTCACTTCAGCCGGTGTCACCAGATTCAGTTTGCCCAAAAGTTTGAGTTCGCTGACTTTATCAACAGAATCCAATGCACCTCTGAACTCGTTTCTTCTGTGTATCAAAGTGGTTTCTGCAGCAACTTCAGAAAGATAAATGCTCCAGTCAAGCGCAGAATCTCCGCCGCCTGCAATCACAATTTTCTTTCCTCTAAACATTTCGGGATCGCGTACAAAATACTCAACTCCGTTTTCTTCGTATTTCTCAAGATTTTCAAGCTCCGGTTTTCTTGGTTCAAATTTACCCAAACCACCCGCAATCACAACCGCTTTGCATTGGTGCTGCGTTCCTCTGTTGGTGGTAACGATAAAAGTTCCGTCTTCCTGTTCGTCAATGGTTTCGGCCACTTCATTCAATGTAAATCCGGGTTTGAACTGTCTGATCTGTTCTATCAGATTATCGACCAGTTCGCCTGCGCCAACAGTCGGATAACCGGGGATATCAAAAATCGGTTTTTTCGGATAAAGTTCTGTCAGCTGACCGCCCGGCTGCGGAAGCGCATCGATCAGATGGCAGTGAAGTTTGAGCAGTCCGGCTTCAAAAACCGTAAACAGTCCGGTCGGACCGGCACCGATTATAATTATATCTGTTTGAATCATTTCCAATTAATTAGGTGAGTGAATTTAAAAATTCAGGATACAAAAATACAACTGAATCTGAAATATTTCGGTGATATCCATCAGTCTGTCAATTGATTCAACTCAAAATTTTCTTTATCCTCATCATCGCTTCATTGAGCTGTTCTTCTGATGCAGCGTAAGAAATCCTGATACAGTTTCTGTCGCCGAATGCAGATCCGGAAACGGTTGCCACCAATGCTTCTTCAAGCAAAAGCGAAGTCAGATCATCTGCGTTGTAAATTGTTCTTCCGCGAAAAGTTTTTCCAAAAGTTCCTGTTACATCAGGGAACATATAAAATGCGCCCATCGGTTCAGCCACTTTGAATACAGGAATTTTTGACATCCAGTCCATCATCAGTTCCTTTCTTTTTTTGAAGGCATCGATCATGTACTGGATTTGTGAAATATCAGAATCCAATGCGGTTATTGCAGCTCTTTGGGTAATTGAATTTGTACCCGAAGTCACCTGCCCCTGAATCAGTTCGCAAGCTTTTGCAATCCATTCGGGCGCACCGATGTAACCGAGTCTCCATCCGGTCATTGCAAATGCTTTTGAAAGTCCGTTGACGGTAACCGTTCTGTCATAAGCTTCCGGCAGACTTGCGATACTGATGTTTTTTCCCGAATAAATGATATGTTCATAAATCTCGTCTGCAATGATAATCAGATCGTGTTTTTTTGCAAATCTTGCAATGATCTGAAGTTCTTCCAAATCATAAACCGCACCGCTCGGATTGTTGGGCGAGCTGAATATGATTGCCTTGCTTTTGGGCGAAACAGAATTCTCAAGCATTTCTTCGGTCACCTTAAATACTGTATCGATTGAAGTTTCAACATATTTGGGAACACCGCCGCTGATTTTCACAATATCGGAATAAGTCACCCAAAAAGGTGTCGGAATGATCACTTCATCACCTTCTGTGATAATGGATTGAAATATATTGTACAGCGATTGTTTTGCTCCGGTCGAAACCACAATTTGAGAAGGTTTGTAATCCAGTCCGTTGTCTTTTTTGAATTTACGGATGATCGCTTCTTTGGTTTCGGGATAACCCGATACGGGTGTATAATGAGAATAATTTTCGTCTATTGCTCTTTTTGCAGCTTCTTTGATAAAGTCAGGCGTATTAAAATCCGGCTCTCCAATGCTCAGGCTGATCACATCATTGCCCTGAGCTCTCAGTTCTCTTGCCTTCTGAGCCATCGCCAGGGTGGCCGAAGGTGCAGAATCTTTAACTCTAAGAGATAGTTCCATAACTGTATTTTCTAAAACCTGCGCAAAGGTAGCAATTAAACAATTAGACAATATCCAAAAAACGATGCTTTTATCTTATATTCAAATAATATTATTTAATTCTCTGATTTTCTTAAAAAAAGGGAAATAAAAAAAGGCGGGAAATCCCCGCCTTTTCTATTGATTAACTGATGTGATCAGTATCTCTTGATTACCACTACTCTACGGTTGCAGGCTCTGCCTTCTGCCGTATCGTTGGTACACTTCGGATATTGTTCTCCAAATGCTCTGATCTCAAGTCGTTTCGGATCCACACCTTCTTTGATCAGTGCATCTTTCACGGTTTGTGCTCTTCTTTCAGAAAGTTTCATGTTGTATGCTTCGGTTCCGACGCTGTCGGTGAATCCGTCCACAAAATAAGCTTCGTCTCCCTGTTTGATCAGTTCGGCTGCTTCTTTAACTTTCTGAACTCCGCCTGCTGTCAGGTCAAATTTATCAAAGTTGAAATTGACATCTTCGATTGAGATTACTTTTGGCTCTTCTTTGACTTCCGGTTCTTCAGGCTTAGTTTCAGGCTCAACCACGATTGGTTTTTCCTTCATCACCTTACATCCGTTTACACAGTAATATTCTTCGGTATCTTCACCGTTCGGACAAGCCTCAAGCGGACATTCATCACTGCGGTCTTCAATTCCGTCGCCGTCAGAATCAGGACAGCCGTTGTATTCCTTCAGACCGGGAACATCCGGACATTCGTCGTCTTCATCATAGATTCCGTCTCCGTCTCTGTCGGTTTTGCCAAATCTGAATGCAACACCTGCTTTTGCCTGAAAGAAATCTATATAATCAGACTTCATAGCAGGAACTCCAACATACTGAAGTTCTATATTCAAACCAAATTTGGGCTTGATCCAAAAGTTGATACCAAAGCCGCCCGAAAATGCAAAATGGTCATTGTCTGCAACTGCTCCGTTTTCAAGCACATCATCTTTCACATCAACCACACCGCTGATCATTGTTCCGTCGGCTGCGTAAACCGCCGGATCAAATTTCAAACCGCGATAAGGCATCCTGTGATAATTTGCGCCAAATCTCAAATACGGGTCAAACCATGAAGTTTCTTTTAATATGTAACCGTTGGCAAAACGATATCTGAGTCCGATTCCGACCAAAGCCATAAATTCGTTGTCAATCATCAGTCTTTTGTTGTCAATCTCACCGATTGAAGCCTGAAGATCAACTGAAAACGAACGATTGAGTGTCGTAGCCACTGAAATCTGTGACAAAGGCGGAACAAAAGACCAATAGTCACCATTTGTAAGTCCGTCACCAAACCCTCTGGCTGCAGGATGATTCACAGCATGAACACCACCGCTTATATACCATTTCTTCAATGTATTCTGCGAATAGGATTCGACCGATACAAGCAAAAGAACAAGGGTAAAAAAGATAGAAAAGTTCTTCATATACTCGTTTTGTATTTTAATTCACTAATATATAAACATATTTTATTATTTCTCTCAGTTTTTTTCAATTTTTAATTCTAATTACTGAAATGAGGCTGAAACAATTTCAGCTTTTTTTGATGCTGAATAATCATAAAAACCTTCACCCGATTTTACGCCGAGTTTACCCGCTGTTACCATTTTGACCAGCAGTGGCGAAGGTGCATATTTTGGATTTTTGAAACCGTCATACATCACATTCAAAATAAACAGACAAACATCCAAACCGATAAAGTCGGCAAGCTGCAATGGCCCCATTGGGTGTGCCATTCCGAGTTTCATTACGGTATCGATTTCTTTGACACCGGCTACTCCGTTGTACAAAGTTTCAATAGATTCGTTGATCATCGGCATCAGAATCCTGTTGGCAACAAATCCGGGATAATCATTGACTTCTACCGGTTCTTTGCCCAATTTGACAGACAAATCCATAATCGTTTTGGTCACCTCGTCAGAAGTGCTGTAACCTCTGATGATTTCAACCAGTTTCATAATCGGAACCGGATTCATAAAATGCATTCCGATCACTTTGTCGGGTCTTTTGGTTGCTGATGCGATTTTGGTAATCGATATCGAAGAAGTATTTGAAGCAAGTATCACTTCGGGTTTGGTCACTTCGTCGAGCTGTTTGAATATTTTCAATTTCAGATCCATGTTTTCGGTTGCCGCTTCGATAACGAGTTCGGCATCCTTCACACCATCTTCGATCTGTGTAAAAGTTTTGATTCTTGAAAGGGTGGAATTTTTGTCTTCTTCGGTAATGCTTCCCTTGCTGATCATTCTGTCGAGGTTGGTCGTAATTGTGCTGATTCCATTTTGAATCGCCTGTTCAGAAATATCGATCAGGTGTACGTTGAAACCGGTTTGTGCAAAAGTATGAGCGATTCCGTTCCCCATGGTTCCCGCTCCGATTACAGCTGTTATTTTCATTTATCTGTATTTTATTTGTTAAATTTTTCAATAATCATATAGGCAACTTCAAGCGCTTTTGTCGCCTGCTGCAAAGTTACCAAAGGTTCGGTGTTGTTTTCGATTGCAGCTGCAAAACTCTCGAGTTCGTCCAGAATCGCATTGTTTTGAACGATTTCGGGGTTGTCAAAATAAATCTGCTTTCTGACACCTTCCGCATTTTGAAGAATCATATCCCAGTCGCCCGGATTTTCGGGTGCATCCTTCATTTTGATCACTTCACAGGATTTCTCCAGATAATCGACCGAAATGTATGAATCCTTCTGAAAAAATCGGGATTTTCTCATATTCTTCATCGAAATACGGCTTGATGTAATGTTGGCAACACAGCCGTTTTCAAATTCAATTCTCGCATTTGCAATATCTGGCGATTCGCTGATGACAGCAACCGCGCTTGAATGGATTTCTTTAATTTCTGATTTGACAATGCTCAAAATCGCATCCAGATCATGGATCATCAGATCAAGCACCACCGGAACATCTGTTCCTCTNNAATTCTGTCATGGGCTGCTTTGAAGGCGGGATTGAATCGTTCGACATGACCGACCTGACCTTTCACATTGTATTCTTTTGCCAAACGGATGATTTCGTATGCCTCTTCGATTGAATTTGCAATCGGTTTTTCGATAAATATATGTTTGGCTGCTTTGATTGCTTTTTCGGCATATTCAAAATGTGCAAAAGTCGGTGTGACCACATCGATTATATCGCATTGTTCAATCAGTTCCTCGGCAGACGGAAACAGTTTGTATCCGCATTCATCAGCCAGCTTTTTAGAATTTTCGGTATCCGAATCAAAAAAACCGACCAATTCAAGTTTTTCAGATTGAGCAGCCAGTTTCAGATGGATTTTCCCCAAATGTCCGGCTCCGATTACACCAATTTTCAGCATGATTTAAATTTGAGCTTAAAAGTACAGAGATTCCTTTAAAATTGTCCAATTTTGTAACAAAAAGAAATCAGATGACGGATGAATTCAAGCACAAGGGAAAAAGGAGACAACTGGTCGAATTGCTCAGAGAAAAGGGAATTGAAGATGAGAATGTTCTGAACGCGATCAATCAGATTCCGAGACATCTGTTCATAGACAGTGCCTTTGAAGAATTCGCCTATCGAGATATGGCTTTTCCGATCGGAGCAGGCCAGACGATCTCACATCCTTATACGGTTGCTGCACAAAGTTCACTTTTACATCTAAAAAAAGGTGACAAAGTTCTTGAAATCGGAACCGGCAGCGGTTATCAGGCTGCAGTGCTGGTTGCGATGGGTGCTGAGGTTTATACCATTGAAAGACAAAAGGAATTGTTTGACTTCTCACAAAAAATGTTCAAGAAAATTCGCTTTCAGCCAAAATATGCAACTTATGGCGATGGCTACAAAGGTTTGGATGCATTCGCACCTTATGACAGAATCATAGTAACCGCAGGTGCAGGTGAAATTCCAAAAGCATTGCTCAAACAGTTAAAAGTCGGCGGGATCATGGTAATTCCGGTCGGTGACGAAAACAGTCAGATGATGACTGCTGTATTGAGGCTGGATGAAAAGAAATTTGAAAAAACCGAATACGGCGACTGTCAGTTTGTTCCGATGCTTGAAAGAACAGTAAAGAAATCCGGCACCAATCTGTAATTCCAACAAAAACAGATTTAAAAAAAATCATTTAGAAATTTATACAAAAAAAGAAAGCTGCTCATGGAGCAGCTTTCTGTGTAAATATTTGAATATGAAATTATTGTCTTACAATTTCAATTCTTCTGTTCTGAGCTCTACCGTCAGCAGTTTTGTTGTCAAACTTAGGCTGAGATTCACCGTAACCTACAGCTTTCAGTCTGTTTCCGTCAACTCCTTTGGTAAGCAGGTAATCCAATACTGATTGTGCTCTTCTCTGAGACAGTTTCATGTTATTGGCATCGTTACCTACGTCATCGGTGTGGCCCTGGATTTCAAAGTTACCTTTGGTAGCATTGATATACTGAGCGATCACATCCAAGCTCTGCTTAG
>JRYL01004197.1_pt1 | contig 17383 bp, 15 predicted proteins | sample 235391 | NCBI WGS metagenome assembly JRYL01 (sample SAMN03074223, study PRJNA261481) | activated sludge metagenome | biome: Wastewater Treatment Plant; feature: Wastewater; material: Activated sludge; isolation source: activated biomass of a wastewater treatment plant treating wastewater from... ...
CGCCAGAACGCCGTGGCCGGACCTGCGCCGACCAGTGGCGTTGTCCCCTGGGGGAAGCCGCGCAGCGGCACAGGGGGGTCATATGAGGCCTTTCTCGGCCATCGACAACGCCTGGCCCGGCGCCACGATCACGTGATCCAGCACGCGCACGTCGATCAGTGCCAGCGCGCTTTTCAGGTTCTGCGTGATCGCCTCGTCGGCGCGGCTGGGCTGCACGCCGCCGCTGGGGTGGTTGTGCGCCAGGATCACCGCCGCCGCGTGGTGGTGCAGCGCGCGCAACGCCACCTCGCGCGGGTACACGCTGGTCTGCGTGAGGGTGCCGCGAAACAGCTCCTCCAGCGCGATCAGCTTGTGCTGCGCGTCGAGAAACAGCACGGCGAACACCTCGTGCGGGCGCGCCGCCAGGTGCAGCTGCAGGTAGTCCTTCACGGCGGTGGCTGAGTCGAACGCGGCGCGTTCCTTCAGCTGCTCGGCCAGCGCGCGGCGCGCCAGCTCCAGCACGGCCAGCAGCTCGGCGCGCTTGGCGCTGCCGCCCAGGCCCTTCACGCGCTTCAGGTCGTCGGCACCGGCGTGCAGCAGGCCGGCGATGCCGCCGAACGATGCCAGCACTTCCTGCGCCATCTGCAGCACGCCGCGCCCGGCGGTGCCGGTGCGCAGCAGCAGCGCCAGCAGCTCGGCATCGCTCAGCGCGCCGGGGCCGCGGGCCAGCAGCTTCTCGCGCGGACGCGCATCGGCGGGAAGGTCTTTGAGCGACATGCGGGCAGCGGGGCAGGGCGGTTTCTACAATCGGGGCAGTTTATCTGGGGCAGTCTGCCCACCCCATGGCATGAGCGTCGTCGAACCCGGTTCCTTTCTCACCCTGCATTACCGCCTGGCCGGCCCGCAGGGCGATGTCGTCAACACCTTCGGCGGCAAGCCGGCCACGCTGTCGCTGGGCGCGGGCGAGCTGTCGCCGGTGTTGGAGCAGCGCCTGGTCGGCCTGGCCGAGGGCGCGCGCGCCGCGTTCGACATCCCCGCGGGCGAGGCCTTTGGCGAGCGCAACCCCGACATGATCCAGTGGCTGGCGCGCAAGGAGCTGGACGCCATGGGCGACCCGCAGGAGCGCTATGCCGTGGGCGACGTGATCCACCTGCCGACGCCCGACGGCCAGGGCCAGTTCGCCGCCGTGGTGCAGGCGGTGCGTGACGATGGCGCGTTGCGGCTCGACTTCAACCACCCGCTGGCGGGGCAGCCCGTCACCTTCGAAGTCGAAGTGATCGGAATCCTCTGATGAAACCCTCTGAAGTTTTGCTGGCCGAGCCGCGCGGCTTCTGCGCCGGCGTTGACCGCGCCATCGAGATCGTCGAGCGCGCCCNNCCGATCTACGTGCGCCACGAGATCGTGCACAACACCTACGTGGTGAACGACCTCAAGGCCAAGGGCGCGATCTTCATCGAAGCGCTGGCCGACGTGCCGCCCGGCGCCACGCTGGTGTTCAGCGCGCACGGTGTGCCCAAGTCGGTCGAGCGCGAAGCCGAGCAGCGCGGTTTTCGCGTGTTCGACGCCACCTGCCCGCTGGTCAGCAAGGTGCACGTCGAGGTGGCCAAGCTGCACCGCGAGGGCTACGAATTCATCATGATCGGCCACAAGGGCCACCCCGAGGTCGAAGGCACCATGGGCCAGCTCGACAGCGGCATCCACCTGGTGGAAGACGTGGCCGACGTGGCGCGCATCCAGCCCGCGCAGACCGACAAGCTGGCCGTGGTGACGCAGACCACGCTGAGCGTGGACGACGCCGCCGAGATCACGGCGGCGGTGAAGGCGCGCTTTACGCACGTGCGCGAGCCCAAGCAGCAGGACATCTGCTACGCCACGCAGAACCGGCAGGACGCGGTGAAGCTGATGTCGAAAGCGGTCGACGTGGTCATCGTCGTCGGCAGTCCCACCAGCAGCAACAGCAACCGCCTGCGCGAGGTGGCGCTGAAGCTGGGCACCGACGCCTACATGGTCGACAGCGCCGAGGAGCTGCGGGCCGAGTGGATCGAAGGCAAGACGCGCATCGGCCTCACGGCCGGCGCCTCGGCGCCCGACATCCTGGTGCAGCAGGTCATCGAGCGGCTGCGCGCGCTGGGCGCGCTGTCGGTGCGCAAGCTTGATGGCGTGGAGGAAACCATCAAGTTCCCGCTGCCCAAGGGCCTGAAGCTGGACGATGCGGGTGAATCCAGCCTGGGGCATCTGAGCTGAGCCTGGCGCATCCGGCCGTGGGCACTCCAGGCGTCTGAATCAGGCGATAGCCATTTGGCGCCATATTGCAGTTTCAAACTGATAGCTGCTTGCGCCCGATCAATGGGCGCTAGAGCCTGATTCTCGTATACAAAAAATCTGCAAGATCCCCCCCTGTTGGGTCCTGCCTTGCGCCATGGCGCCAGCGGCCCCGCACCGGCGGGGCACGCCGGCGGGCGCCACCTACAATCGCGCCCATGCTTGATCCCCTGCTGCTCCGCAAAGACCTGGGCACCGTTCTGGCGCGCCTGGCCACCCGCAAGAATCCCCAGCCCTTCCTCGACGAAGCCGCCTTCACCGCGCTGGAAGCCGAGCGCAAGACCATCCAGACCCGCACCGAAGAGCTGCAGGCGCAGCGCAACAGCGCCAGCAAGCAGATCGGCCAGCGCAAGTCCAAGGGCGAAAGCGCCGACGACCTGATGGCGCAGGTGGCGTCGATCAAGGACGAACTCGATGCTTCGGCCGCGCGGCTGGATGCGATCCAGGACGAACTTGGCGCGCTGCTGCTGGCCGTGCCCAACCTGCCGCACGCCAGCGTGCCCGTGGGCGCCGACGAAACCGCCAACCACGAAGTGCGCCGCTGGGCGCCGCACGGCCTGGCGCCGCGCGCGTTCGACTTCCCCGTGCGCGACCACGTCGACCTGGGCGAGAAGCTGGGGCTGGACTTCGAGACCGGCGTCAAGCTGGCCGGCACGCGCTTTTCATTCATGCGCGGCCCCGTCGCGCGCCTGCACCGCGCACTGGCGCAGTTCATGCTGGACGTGCAGACCACGCAGCACGGTTACATCGAGTGCTACACGCCCTACATCGTCAACGCCGACACGCTGCGCGGCACCGGCCAGTTGCCCAAGTTCGAGGCCGACCTGTTCGCCGTCAAGAAAGGCGGGCAGGAAGGCGAGGGCGAACTGCTGTACCTGATCCCCACCTCCGAGGTGTCGCTGACCAACATGCTGCGCGACGAGATCGTGACCGAGGCCGATCTGCCCATCAAGCTCACCGCGCACACCCCGTGCTTCCGCTCCGAAGCCGGCAGCGCCGGCCGCGACACGCGCGGCATGATCCGCCAGCACCAGTTCGAGAAGGTCGAGATGGTGCAGATCACGCACCCCGACAAGAGCTACGACGCGCTGGAAGAAATGGTCGGCCACGCCGAGGCCATCCTGCAGGCGCTGGAACTGCCCTACCGCGTGGTGCTGCTCAGCACCGGCGACATGGGCTTCGGCGCCAGTAAAACCTACGACCTTGAAGTGTGGGTGCCCGCGCAGGACACTTACCGCGAGATCAGCTCCGTCAGCAACTGCGAAGCCTTCCAGGCGCGCCGCATGCACGCTCGCTTCAAGAACGCTGCCGGCAAGAACGAACTGGTGCACACCCTCAACGGCAGCGGCCTGGCCGTCGGCCGCGCGCTCGTCGCCGTGCTGGAGAACCACCAGAACGCCGACGGCTCCATCACCGTGCCCAAGGCGCTGCGTTCCTACCTGGGCGGACTGGAAGTGCTGCAACCCGCGCCCTGACTGCTGCTAGAATGCGCGATTCGACACGAAAGCAGGAGAGGTGGCAGAGTGGTCGAATGCGCCGGACTCGAAATCCGGTATACGGTTCTCCGTATCGAGGGTTCGAATCCCTCCTTCTCCGCCAGCAGTAAGGCAAGCCCGCTACTCAAAAGGTAGCGGGTTTTGTTTTTTCCGGCCTCAGATGCCCAGCAGGCGGCACAGCGCCTGCATGTCCTGCGCCACGGCATGCGGCTGGCCGTCGATGGCTTCGGGCCAGGGCTCGGCCGTGCGGTTGATCCAGGCCAGCTGCATGCCCGCGGCCAGGGCGCCGGCGCCGTCCAGATGGGCGTCGTCGCCGATGTGCAGCACCGCGTTCTCGGGCACGCCGGCCGCTTGGGCGGCGGCGGTGAAGATGCGGCGGTCGGGCTTGCCGACGCCGATCTGGGCGGCGCTGATGGCGGCGTGGAAGTGCTGGCCGATGCCGATGCGGTGCACGTCGGCGTTGCCGTTGGACAGGGCGACCACCGGATAGCGCGCGCTCAAGGCCTGCAGCGCAGGCAGGGCATCGTCGAACAGGGTGACCTGCTGGCGCGCGTCGAAGAACACCTCGAAGGCTGGCTCGGCCAGCGCCGGGTCGTCACCGGCCCAGTGCAGCAGCTGGCGGATGGCTTCGCGCCGGATCACTGCCAGGTCGTGTGTCTGGTCGGGCCTGCTGATCTGCACCTGCTGGCGTGCGCGGTGCGATTTCTCCTTGTCGCGCGCCAGGGCAGCGGTGCGCGGGGCGTGGGTGTCCAGCCAGGCGCGCAGCACGTCCTCGGCGCGGTGGATGGTGGGCCACACGGGCCACAGCGTGTCGTCCAGATCGAGCGTGATGGCGCGGATGCGGGACAGGTCCAGCTGGCGGGTCATGCGGGCAAACGAGGAGCGACGGACATGACCGAGAATAGCGCATGCGTTTTCGACCTGAACCGGCCCACCAGCATGGCCAGCCGGCGCGCACCGGCGTGCTGCTGTGCAACCTGGGCACCCCCGACGAACCCACGGCCGCGGCCACGCGGCGCTATCTAGCCGAGTTTCTGAGCGACCCGCGCGTGGTGGAGATCCCGCCCGCGGCCTGGAAGCCGATCCTGCATGGCGTGATCCTGCGCACGCGGCCGGCCAAATCGGCCGCCAAGTATCAGCAGATCTGGCTGCCCGAGGGCTCGCCGCTGATGGTGTGGAGCCGCAAGCAGGCGACGATGCTGCGCGGCTACCTGGGCGAGCGCGGACACAGCGTGAGCGTGCGGCTGGCGATGCGCTACGGCAACCCGTCCATCGCGTCGCAGCTCGATGAACTGAAGGCACGCGGCTGCACCCGCATCCTGGTGGTGCCGCTGTACCCGCAGTATTCGGGTACCACCACGGCCAGCGTGATCGACGCCGTGGGCGCCTGGGCGCGCGGCGTGCGGCACGTGCCCGAACTGCGCTTCGTCAACCGCTTTCACGACGACCCGGGCTACATCCGCGCGCTGACCCGCGTGATGCACCAGCACTGGCAGGCGCACGGCCGGCCCGACAAGCTGGTGATGAGCTTTCACGGCGTGCCCGAGCGCACGCTGACGCTGGGCGACCCCTACCACTGCGAATGCCTGAAGACGGCGCGCCTGCTGGCCGAGCGGCTGGCGCTGAAGGACGGCGAGTGGGTGGTGAGCTTTCAGTCGCGCTTCGGCAAGGCGAAATGGCTGGAACCAGCCACGCAGACAGTGCTGGAGCAACTGGGCCGCGCCGGCACGCCGCGCGTGGACGTGGTGTGCCCCGGCTTCGTGGCCGACTGCCTGGAGACGCTGGAAGAGATCGCCATTGAAGGGCGCGATGCCTTCAAGGCCGCGGGCGGGCAGGAGTTTCACTACGTGCCCTGCCTGAACGACAGCCCCACCTGGCTGGCAGCGCTGGCGGAGATCGTGCAGGACCACCTGCAGGGCTGGCCGACGCGCGGTGCCGATCAAGCCGCCGAAGCCGCCGCCACGCGCGAGCGTGCACTGGCGGCCGGGGCCAGGGCGTGATCAGTTTGCTATATCAACAGTAGCTGCTGGCGCTTGCTGCGCGGGCGCTGGAGCCCGATTTCATTCAAATCACGCCGCCACGGCATCCGCCGGCTGGTGCGCGCGTTCGATGAAGTCGGTGACCAGCTTCAGCTGCTCGGCCACGTTCAGCGCCGGGGCGTGGCCGCAGCCCGGCACCTCGACCCATTGCAGCTGGCCGCGCGCGCCGGGGCCGCGCGTGGTCATCTGCTCGGCCGTGTCCTTGAGCACCAGGTCGGAGTCGACGCCGCGCAGCAGCAGCACCGGGATGTCGAGCGCGTCGTAGTGGTGCCAGATCAGGTAATCGTCGGGGTAGTGGATGAACTGGCCGACGATGGCCGGGTCGTAGTGCGGCGTCACGCGGCCGTCGGGCAGGCGGCGCGTGCTGGTTTCCGTCAGGCGGCGCCACTGCGCGTCGGTGAGAAAGCCGTAGGGCTTGTACGCCGTGCGCAGGAAGGCCTCCAGTTCGGTCACGCGGTCGAAGGCGGGCGGCTGGCCGGCATAGGCCTTGATGCGCTCGATGGCTGGCTGTGCCAGTTGCGGCGCGTTGTCGTTCAGCGTCAGGCTGCGGATGCGTTTCTTGAGTTCGGGCTCGAAGTAGCCCGACGCCGCCACGGTGCCGATGGCGCCGCCCATCGAGGTGCCGACCCAGTGGCACTGCTCGATGCCGAGCTGCAGCACGAAGTCGCTCGCCAGCCGGGCGTAGAAGGCCAGGCAGTATTCATCCTTGGGGTTGGCGGCCCACTGGCTCAGGCCACGGCCCACGGTGTCGGGGCACAGCACGCGCCAGCCGCGCGCCGACAGGTGCGCGGCCAGTTCGTCCATGTCGCGCCCGGTGCGCGCCAGGCCGTGCCAGGCGACCACGGTGCCGCGCACGGGGGCGGCGGGCCGCCAGTCGGTGTAGTGCAGCTCGCGCCCGGCGCAGGTGAGGTAGTGGGAGGTGAACGACATGGACTTCTCTGCAAATGATGAAGGGGGTGGGCGGCGTCAGTCCGGGATGACGACGGTGTCCCCGCCCGTCACGCTGATGCGGTCGGCCGCGGCCGGCACGGCGGCGGGCAAAGGCACGTTGGCGGCGGTGATGGCGGGCGCCTGGCCGGCGGTGCCGCCGCGTGGCACGGTGCGCACCACCTGGCTGGGTGGCAGCGGCTTGCCGTTCTTCAGGTGGTCGTACACGGCGTCCAGCGCGTGGTTCAGGTACACATGCAGCGGCACGTAGCGGCTGTCGTAGCCTGGCAGCACGGCCGGCAGGCCGATGAAGCCGTCGAAGTGCTGAGCGTTGGCCACCTCCAGGTAGCTCAGCTTGCTGGCCGCGCCTTCCACCTTCTTGTTCAGCGCGTAGTAGGGGCGCGAAGTGTGGTTTACGGGCAGCAGCGCGTCGTCGCGGCCGTGCACGATGATGGCCGGCTTGCCCTGCAGGTTGCCACTGCGCTGGGTTTCCCTCATGCCGGCCTGCAGGCGCTGCGCGGCGGCGCCGCTGCCGGTGACCAGATCGCGCAGGCACAGCGCGCCGTCCAGGTTCCAGTCGGGCAGGCCGTTGGCGGCCAGGCTCAGGAAGTCGCGCACCGGCCCTTGCGCCGCGCGGTTGTTCACCAGGTTGACGCCGGCCGATGGCGGCACCCCGTTGCCGGTGGCGAACATGCCGGCCAGTGCGGCGGGGGCCAGCGTGGTCACGCTGCCGTCGGCGGCGGTGGCGGCAAAGCTGAAGCCGCACAGGTGATCGCTGACGCGGGCGCGCGCCAGTGCGTTGGCAAAGGTCACGGCCACGGCGGGCGCAATCTCGAACGCGGCGTGCGAGGGCGTCAGTGCCAGCGATTCGGGTTCCCAGCCGTAGTCGCGCAGGCGCAGCAGGGCCTCTTCGGCCTGCTGGGCGGTGGTGCTGGCGGCGGCGCTCAGCAGGCCTTCCTGCCGCAGCGCCGTGCAGCGGCTGGCGGCAATGGGCAGCGCCGGCAGGTTGTACAGCCCGGCAAAGGCGGCGCCGAAGGGTGCACCGGCCAGCGACGGCGCCAGCGAGGCGCAGGCCTGGTAAAGGTTGGCGTAGGTGGTGAAGTCGATCAGGTTCCGGCCCACGGTGGCCACCCGCGCGCTGCCGCGCTGCACGGCCACACCGGCGTTGGCGGGCAGCTCGATGGCAGGCTCGGACACGGCCACGCCGTCGATCAGGCCCTCGCTGTCCAGCTCGGCCGCGGCAATGGCCGCGCCGCCGCCGTTGGACACGCTGGAGGCGATGACCAGCGTGTTGGCGCCGGTGAAGCGCACCGTGCGCTCACCCTTGTCGTTCAGTTCGCCGTACTGCTGGTTGATGGCATACAGCGCCAGCCGCACGGCGGCCAGGGTGTGGCGGCCCCAGTCCTTCTCGGGGTTCTGGCCCGAGTGCGCGTGCTTGAAGGCAAAGCGGTGGGGCGTGGCCTGGTTGAAGGCGGTCAGCTCGCTGGGGTTCAGCCCGGCGTTGAAGGCAACCATGTCACTGAACTGCGGGACGGTGCCGAAGATGGCTGTGTCGGCGCGCTGGCGCATGCCATTGGCCAGCGGCACCGTGTCGTTCTGCAGATCGTGCGGCGCGCTGCCGGTGCCCTTGTCGGTGTAGGCCACGGCGCAGCCGCGCTTGAGGCCCCATTCGCCGGTGCTGATGGCGCCGTAGACGCCGCGCGAGCCCGACGAGGTGGCGGTGATGATGCAGGGGTTTTGCGGGTCTAAGCTGGCGGGCACCTGGGCCATCAGCGTCACGTTCTGGCGGCCGCTGCCGTCGTCCAGGATGGCCAGCGTCTCGGTGCCAGCCACCTTGCCGTCGCCACTGGTGACCACGCCGTTGGCTGTCACGTTGGGGCCGTAAAGCCTGCCGTAGCCGCCGCCGTCCGTCATGTCGACCAGGCCGCGGTAGCTGTTGTAGATGGCGGCTCGACGCAACTCGGCGGCGGTGGGCTTCAGCGGATCGGCAAAGGCGGGCGGCGTGGCCGACTGCAGGCCGGCCTTGCCCAGGCCGGCGGTCAGCAGGTCGTCGGCGGTGCCGTCGTAGTGGATGGTCTGCGGCGCCAGCACGCCGGCGGGCAGCGTGTTCAGCGGTGCGGTATCGCCGTCGCTGCCGCCACAGGCGGCCAGGGCACAGGCGGCGACGGCGGCCAGGGCGAGGGGGTGGATGCGGTTCATCGCCATGTCTCCTGGTGGTTGTGTGGATCGAGCGCGGGGCTTCAGCGCACGGCGCGGGCGCTGCGCGCACGCAGCCGCCCGACCACGCCGGTGGGGAAGTAATAGACCGACAGCACGAACAGCACGCCCAGCCACAGCAGCCAGCGGTCGGGCGAGAGCAGGGCGCTCAGCAGCGGGATGGCGCTGGTGGCCTCGCTGGCGATGCGCAGCAGGTCCTGCAGGTAGCTCTGCGCGACGAGGAACAGCACCGAGCCGATCACCGCGCCATAGATGGTGCCCATGCCGCCGATGACGACGATGAGCAGGCAGTCCATCATGATCTCGAAGCTAAGGGATGTATCCGGCCCGTTGTAGCGCAGCCAGATCGCCAGCATGCAGCCGGCCAGCGTGGCGAACAGCGCCGACAGCACCGACGACAGCGTGCGGTAGACGACGACACGGTAGCCGATGGCCTCGGCGCGGAATTCGTTCTCGCGGATGGCCTGCAGCACGCGGCCGAATGGCGAATTGACGATGCGCAGCAGCGCCAGCACCAGCACCACGGCGACCACGAACAGCAGGTAGTAGGTGATGATCTTGCCGTCGATCAGCACGCCGAGGAATTCGGTCTCGAACGGCTCGAAGCTGGGGCTGAGCACCTCGGGCAGGCGGAACGTGAGGCCGTCCTCGCCGCCGGTCCATTCGGACAGTTGCGAGGCCAGCGTCTGGAACGCCGCCGCCACGGCCAGCGTGATCATGGCGAAGAAGATGGCCCGCACCCTGAGCGAGAACAGCCCGATCGCCAATGACAGCAGCAGCGACAGCACCAGCGCGCCACCCACGCCCACGGCCAGCGCGCTCCAGCTGGCGCCCATGCGCGAACTGGCGATGGCGATGCCATAGGCCCCGATGCCGAAGAACATGGTGTGCGCAAAGCTGACGATGCCGGTGTAGCCCAGCAGCAGGTCGAACGCCGCCACCAGCACCACGAAGATCAGCACCTTGGCCGCCACGTTCAGCGCCTTGACGCCGGGGAACAGGAAGGGCGCGAAGGCCAGCCCCAGCACGATGGCGACGAGGATCAGGGCCAGCAACTTGTTGCGTGGCAAATCGTGTGAGAGCAGGCGGCTGAGCATGGCGGGGCGGCGCGGAGCCGGTGTCAATGGGTTTGAAGAAAAACCGGCATCAGAGGCCGTGGTGCGGGCGCTGGAAGCTATCGTGTTCATAGCGGTTCGCTCAGCGGTTGGCGACAGGGTAGACACCTTGCGGGCGCCACAGCAGGATGGCCACCATCAGCGCGATGTTGGAGAACAGCGCCACCTTGGGCGCCAGAAAGCCGGTGTAGTTGGCCATCAGGCCCACCATCAGCGCGCCGATCAGCGCACCCGTGGTGCTGCCCAGCCCGCCGATGATGATGACGATGAAGATCAGGATGTTGACCTGTGCCCCCATCTGCGGAATCACGTTCTGCTGGTACAGGCCCCACATCACGCCGCCCAGGCCGGCGAGGGCGCTGCCCACCACGAACACACCGATAAAAAGGCGCCGGATGCGGTAGCCGAGCGATTCGACCATTTCCCTGTCCTGAACACCAGCGCGAATCAGCAGGCCGACCTTGGTGCGCGACAAGGTCCAGGCCAAGGCGGCAAACACGAGGACGCCGACGATGACAGCGACCACGCGGTATTTCTCGACGGCGGCATCGCCGATCAGCCAGGAGCCGCGCATGCCCTCGGGCAGCGGCAGCGGAATCTGCGCCGGGCCCCAGATGACCTTGATCAGCTCCTCGCCGATGATCATGCCGCCCATGGTGATGAGAATCTGCTTCAGGTGCTGGCCGTACACCGGGCGCACGATGAAGCGCTCGAACGCCAGGCCGACGGCGCCGGCCACCAGCATGGCCACTACCATGGCGGGCACCACGGCCATCAGGTTGCGCCAGATGTCGGCCGAGTTGGTGTAGTCGCCCATGGCGCCCAGCACGCTGGTGGCGACGAAGGCGCCCAGCGCGATGAACACGCCGTGGCCGAAGTTCAGCACGTCCATCAGCCCGAACACCAGCGTCAGGCCCGAGGCGATGATGAAGATGATCATGCCCATGGCCAGGCCCGCCACGGTGAGCGTGAGCCAGGTGGAGCCGGAGCCAATCAGCGGCAGCGCCACCAGCGCCAGCAGGGGAACCAGCAGCAGCGGCTTGTAGTCGATGTCGAGGGATTTCATGGCGAGGTGAATGCTTCTGAATGAATAGCTGCTTGCGCTTGCTGGACGGGCGCTAGAGGCCTATTTCTTATAAATCGGTTTACAGCGACAGGCCCAGCAGCCGCTGCTGCAGTGCCTCGTCCTGTGCGAGCGCGGCCATGGTGCCGCTGTGCACCACGCGGCCGTCGTCCATCACCGCCACGGTGTCGCCCAGGCGCTTGGCGAAGTTGATGTTCTGCTCCACCAGCAGAATCGTCACGCCGCTGGCCTTCAGCTGCTGGAAGGCCTCGATCATGTTGTTGATGATGGCCGGCGCCAGGCCCTTGCTGGGCTCGTCGATGATGAGCAGCTCGCGCGGCTCGACGATGGCGCGGCTCACGGCCAGCATCTGCTTCTGCCCGCCGCTCAGCTTGCCGGCGGGGTGGTTCCAGAACTTCTCGACCGCCGGGAACAGCTTGAAGATCCACTGCAGGCGCGCCTCGTCGATGTGCGCCGCGGTCTTGGCCTGGCGCGCGGCCAGCACCATGTTCTCCTTCACCGTCAGGTCGGCGAAGATGCCCATGTTCTCGGGCACGTAGGCGATGCCCAGGTGCGCGATCTGCGGCGTGTGCTTCTTGGTGATGTCCTGGCCGTTGAAGCTGATGCGACCCTGGCTGGCCTGCCACAGGCCCATGATGGTGCGCAGCGTGGTCGTCTTGCCGGCGCCGTTGCGGCCCAGCAGCATGGTCAGTTGGCCGCGCGGCACTTCGAGGTCGACGCCGTGCAGGATGTGGTAGGCGCCGATGTCGGTGTGCACACCCTCGAGTTTCAGCAGGATGTCGCTCATACGGATACTCCCCGAAAACCGAACGCAGGGGACGCAGAGATTTCGCAGAGAACGCAGAAGAAGCAGCCAGAGAAAATTTCTTTTCTGCGTTCTCTGCGTGGCCTTTGCGTCCTCTGCGCAAGCTTGTTGAAGGCTGCCCTCATACCTCGGCCTCCTCTTTCGTCACGCCCAGGTAGGCCTCTTGAACGACCGGCGAGGCGATCACCTCGGCCGGGTCGCCGTCGGCCACCAGGCTGCCGTTGGTCAGCACGATGATGCGGTCGGCCAGCTCGCGCACCACGTCCATCTTGTGCTCCACCAGCAGGATGATCTTGCGCTTGTCCTGCTTCAGCGCGCGGATCAGGTTCAGGATGACCGGCGCCTCGTCGTGGCTCATGCCGGCGGTCGGTTCGTCGAACATGTAGACCTGCGGGTCCAGCGCCATCAGCAGCGCCACCTCCAGCTTGCGCTGGTCGCCGTGCGGCAGGCTGGCCACGGGCATGTCCTGCTTGTCGGCCATGGCGACGGATTCGAGGATCTCGACCGCGCGCTGCGTCAGGTTCTGGTGGTCGCTCCAGATGCTGGTCAGGTTCAGGCCGCGCTTGTGGCGGCCGTCCAGCGTGGCCTGCACCGCCAGGCGCACGTTCTCCAGCACGCTCAAGGAAGGGAACAGGTTGGTGAGCTGGAAGGCGCGCCCCAGGCCCGCCTTGGTGCGGGCCGAGGGTGACAGGTTCGACAGATCCTGACCGCCCAGGTGCACCGTGCCGCTGCTGGCCTTGAGCTGGCCCGAGATCAGGTTGAAGTAGGTCGTCTTGCCTGCGCCATTGGGCCCGACGATGGCCGTCAGCGTGCCGGGCTCGAACGCGCAGGTGACCGCGTTCACGGCCACATGCCCGCCAAAGCGGATGGTGAGATCTTGGGTGGACAGGGTGCTCATGATTCAGTAGCTGCTTGCGCTGGCGGGGCGGGCTCTGACGGTCTTTTTATTCAGATTCTGGCAACAGCCAACCCCACCCGCGCGCATCGGCGCGGGCTGGCACAGGGCCTTGGGTGAGGGCTGGCTTGGGCGTGCGGGCGATCAGCGCTTGTTGCGGATCGGCACGTGCATCTCTTCCGGCTTGATCTCGCGCACCAGCTCAGGCACGCCCCAGGTGAAAGCGGGGTCGGCCTTGATCTTGAAGTGGTACATGCTCTGCATGGCCTGGTGGTCTTCCTTGCGGAAGGTCATCTTGCCCTTGGGCGTGTCGAAGCTCATGCCCTCCATGGTGCTGATGAGCTTGTTGGTGTTGGTGTCGCCGCTGGTCTTCTTCAGCGCGGTGACGATGGCCATGGCGGCCGAGAAGCCGCCGGCCGTGAAGAAGTCGGGCGGGGTCTTGTATTCCTTGTAGTGGGCGGCCACCATGGCCTCGTTCACCGGGTTCTTCGGGATGCCGAAGTAGTAGTAGGTGGCGCCTTCCATGCCCGGGAAGGCCTTGTACGAGGCCATGGCCGGCAGGATGTTGCCGCCGGTGGCGACGTCGATGTTGAAGCGCTTGTTCAACTCCTGCGCCGCCAACGCGCCGAACGGCGGGGTGCCGCCGGCCCAGATCACCATGACCACCTTGCGGCCCGGCTCGCCCTTCAGCTTGTCGACGATGCGCTGGATGCCGGCGGTGAAGTCGGTGGTGTTCTGCGGCAGGTATTCCTCGTGCACGATCTTGGCGGACTTGACGGCGTCCTTGAACGCCTTCACGCCGTCGCGGCCGAAGGCGTAGTCCTGCGCCAGCGTGACGATGCTGGTGCCGGCCTTGTCGATGGCGACGGCGTTGCTGATGGCGTCCTGGCTGGAGTTGCGGCCAGTGCGGAAGATGTACTTGTTCCACTTGTCGCCGGTGATCGAGTCGGCCACGGCCGGCTCGACCAGCAGGATCTTCTTGTATTCCTCGGCCACGGGCAGCATGGCCAGGGCGACGCCGCTGGAGGTGGGGCCGACGGCCAGGTCGACCTTGTCGTCCGAATAGGCGGCGGCCAGCAGGCTCTTGCCCAGGTCGGGCTTGCCCTGGTCATCCTTCTCGATCACGGTGATCTTGCGGCCGTTCACGGCCATGGTGCCGCCGGTGGCGTAGTTCAGGCCCATCATCAGGCCGGCCTGGGTCTGCTTGCCGTAGGCCTCCAGCGGGCCGGTCTTGCTGTAGATGTGGGCAATCTTGATGTCGGACTGGGCCAGGGCGGGGGCGCCCACGGCGGCGGCCAGGGCGGCAATGGCGATGAGGGTGCGGCGTTGCATGGTGCGTCTCCTGTCAATGCAAAACGAAATAGGACGAGACAACCAATGCACAGTACGTGCCAGGCGCTAAGCGGTTGATTTCAAACAGACGTCAATCGAAAGCGACTCGAATTGACTAAAAAAAAGACAAATTAATTGTTCGAATATCAGTCAATTGTCTGAAATTTGTTCAGGGTTTGTCCGTAGCATCGCCTGCGCCCTCTGGCGTTCAGGCCACGCTGGCTGAGCGCGCCTCACGCGCCTGCAACCGCTCATACAGCGTCGCGCGCGAGATGCCCAGCAGCCGCGCCGCCGCCAGCTTGTTGCCGCCGGTGGACTGCAGGGCGGTGGCAATGGCGCGCTGTTCCAGCTCAGCCACCTGCTCGGCCAGCGGCCGCAGCAGGGCGCCGGCATCGGGTGGCGCCGGCTCGGGCGGCAGCGCGGGCTGCACCTGGGCCAGGCCGGATTCGCGCAGCACCGTTTCCATCAGTGCGGCGTCCAGCCGGTCGGAGTCGCTGCGCAAGGCCGCCTGCTCCAGCACGTTGCGCAGTTCGCGGATGTTGCCGCGCCACTGCTGCGCCGCCAGCAGCGCGATGGCGCCTTCGCTCAGCTCGGGCGGCGGGCTGCCGCGGTGCGCCATGTCGTCGCCCAGCACCTCGATCAACGCCGGAACGTCGCCGCGCCGCTCGCGCAGCGGGGGCACGCGCACCGGCAGCACGTTGAGGCGGTAATACAGGTCTTCCCGGAACTGGCCGGACTGCACCAGGGCCGGCAGGTCGCGGCTGGTGGCGGCGATCACGCGCACGTCGAAGGGCACCAGCTGGTTGCTGCCCAGCGGCTCGATCTCGCCCTCCTGCAGCGCGCGCAGCAGCTTGGCCTGCAGGCCGGGCGGCATGTCGCCGATCTCGTCGAGGAACAGCGTGCCGCCGTCGGCCAGCTTGAACTTGCCCACGCGGCCCTTGCGGTCGGCGCCGGTGTAGGCGCCGGGCGCGGTGCCGAAGAATTCGGCCTCCAGCAGCGTGTCGGGCACGGCGGCGATGTTGACGCTGACGAAGGGCTGCCCCGCGCGTAGCGATGCCGCGTGGATGCCGTGCGCCAGCAGTTCCTTGCCGGTGCCGGTCTCGCCCAGCAGCAGCACCGGGCTGTGCGATTGCGCGGCGCGGCGCGCCTGGCGCTTGACCTCGGCCGCCGCCGGGCTGCTGCCGACGAAGCTGGCCAGCGTGTAGCGCGACTGACGCTGGCCGGCCGGCTGGTTGCTGCGCTGCGCCGCCAGCTCGCGCTGCGCTTCCTGCAGTTCCTGCTGCAGCTGGGCGAACTTGGCCACCAGCGGCTGCATGCTGGTGCCGGTCTGGTCGAACAGCACGATGCCCAGCGCGCCGATCACCTCGCCGCTGTCGTCGCGCAGCGGGATGCGGCTGACCACGAAGGTGCCGGCGCGGTTGCTCAGCAGGTCGATCAGGATCGGCTTGCCGGTCTTGAGCACCTGGTGCATCTGCGTGTTCTGGATCACGCTGGACACCGGGTGGCCGACGAAGTCCTCCTCGCGCGGAAAGCCCAGCGCCGGCAGGTAACGGCGGTACTGGTCGTTGATCCACACCACGCGCGCATCGCGGTCCACCAGCAGCATGCCCTCGCTGGCGCCTGCGAACAGGTCGAACATGCTGCGCGCGGCCAGCTCCAGGATGCTGGCGGCGTCGCGCGGCAGGGACGACGCGGTGGCGGAAAGGGCAGGCATGCGCACGATGGTAGCGCGGCGCAAGAAAAAACCGCGCGGGTGACCGCGCGGTTGTAAGGGGGCGTTGCCTGACCGTCAGGCTGGGGCAGACGCCGGTGTTTTGTGTTGGTTGGTCGCGGAGATCAGCGCACGCTGCCGCGCTTGAACAGGTTGACGATGGCGAGCAGGATCACGGCGCCCAGGAAGGACACGACCAGACCCATGACCGAAAAGTCGTTCATGTTGATGGTGCCGGCGCCCAGCAGTGGCGACAGCAGGAAGCCGCCCAGGAATGCGCCGACGATGCCGACGACGACGTTCAGCAGGATGCCTTGCTGGGCATCACGGCGCATCACGATGCTGGCGAGCCAGCCCAGGATGCCGCCGACGATCAGCCAGATGATGAGGTTCATTTTCAAATCTCCTTGAGGTGATGAGTGGGGTTTTTTTTTCCGAGTCCGACGTTCGTGTGCTCGTCGTGAAGTCATTGTGGAAAGCCCCATGGCCTCATCACGTCATCCAGCGCAGGCGGCAGCTGTAGGAAACTTGTCCTACACCCTGACAGTGTGGTGTTCCCTTTGGCGGTCAGGCGCGGAGGGCGCGGTGCCAGCGCGCCAGGCGCGGCAGCACCAGCACGGCAGCGATGACGACCAGCAGAAAGACCGATACCGGGCGATCCAGGAACACGGTCCACTTGCCCTCGCCGATCGACATCGCGTTGCGCAGCTGCGCCTCGGCCAGCGGCCCGAGGATCATGCCGATCACCACCGGCGCGGTCGGAAAGTCGAAGCGCCGCATCACCACGCCCACGGCGCCGATCACGTAGAGCAGGAACACGTCGAACGCGCTCTGCCGCATGCCATACGCGCCCACGGTGGCGAAGATCAGGATGCCGGCATACAGCTGCGGCTTCGGGATCTTCAGCAGCTTCACCCACAGCCCCACCATGGGCAGGTTCAGCACCAGCAGCATCAGGTTGCCGATGTACAGCGAGGCGATCAGCGCCCACACCAACGCCGCCGAGGTGCTGAACAGTTGCGGCCCCGGCTGGATGCCGTAGTTCTGGAACGCCCCCAGCAGGATGGCGGTGGTGTTGCTGGTGGGGATGCCCAGCGTCAGCAGCGGGATCAGCGCCGTGGTCACCGTGGCGTTGTTGGCCGATTCGGGGCCGGCCACGCCCTCGATGGCGCCCCGGGTGCCGAACTCGGCCTTGTCCTCGCCCTTGGCCAGCTTCTTCTCGGTGGCGTAGCTCAGGAAGGTGGGAATCTCGGTGCCGCCGGCCGGAATGCAGCCGAACGGCGCGCCGATGGCCGCGCCGCGCAGCCACGCCGGCACGCTGCGGCGCCAGTCGCGCGCGCTCATGTGCACGCGCGTCAGCGTGTTCTGCGTTTCCACCACCTTGCCCTCGAACAGCGCGGCATGCAGCACCTCGGCCACGGCGAACAGGCCCACGGCCACCAGCACGATCTCGATGCCGTC
>JRYL01001608.1_pt1 | contig 17331 bp, 10 predicted proteins | sample 235391 | NCBI WGS metagenome assembly JRYL01 (sample SAMN03074223, study PRJNA261481) | activated sludge metagenome | biome: Wastewater Treatment Plant; feature: Wastewater; material: Activated sludge; isolation source: activated biomass of a wastewater treatment plant treating wastewater from... ...
GCGATGAACGACCTGATCCGGCCAAGCCTTTACGAGGCCTGGCACGATATCGTGCCGCTGGTGCCGGCGAATCGCCCGCTGCGCGAATACGACGTGGTCGGCCCGGTGTGTGAAACCGGCGACACCTTCGCGCAGGGCAGGGTGCTGCCCGAAGTGGAAGCGGACGAACTGGTGGCGATCTGTGGTGCCGGAGCCTACGGCATGTCGATGGCCTCGACGTACAATTCGCGCCAGCTGCCGGCGGAAGTATTGCTCGAACGCGGCGGCTATTACCTCATCCGCCGGCGTCAGAGCTGGGAAGAAATGACGGCGGGGGAATCCTTGCCGCAGGAGCGGAGGACGACATGAAATCCAGCCGCAGAATCGCAGGGGTGCTGGCAGGCGCGGCGGCGCTGGCGCTCGCCGGCGCGCAGGCCGCGCCGCAGGCGGAATACGACCGCCTGTTCGACGAAACCATGGCGCACTACGCCCTGCCGGGCATGGCGCTGGGCATCGTGGAAGACGGGCAGGTGGTGTACCGGCGCAGCGCCGGCACCCGGCTTGCCGGCAGCGGCGAGGACATCGATTCGCAGACGATCTTCAAGATCGCCTCCAATTCCAAGGCCATGACCGCCGCCCTGCTGGCGCGACTGGTCGACGCCGGCAGGCTGCGCTGGGACGATCCGGTGACACGCCACCTGCCGCGGTTCCGAATGAACGACCCCTGGGTGACGCGCAACATCCAGGTGCGCGACCTCCTGATCCACAACAGCGGCCTGGGCCTGGGTGCCGGTGACCTGATGCTGTGGCCCGAGCCCAACGAGTTTTCCCGCGCCGACGTGATCGCGGGCGTCGCCCACCTCAAGCCCGCCACCAGCTTCCGCTCGACCTATGCCTACGACAACCTGCTCTACATCGTCGCCGGCGAAGTCGCGGCGGCGGCGGGCGAGGCCGACTATGAAACCCTGCTGCGGCGCGAGGTGTTCGAACCGCTCGGGCTGGCTCGCTGCCAGGTCGGTGCCTTCGCGCGCGACACGGTCGGCAACATCGCCCAGCCGCATCGCCGCCAGGGCGGGGCCAACGTGCCCGGTGGCGTGGACGAAGCAGTCATTCCCGCGATTTCCTCGGCGGCGGCGGGCGGGGTGCGCTGCAGCCTCGATGACATGCTGGCGTGGATGCGCAACTGGATCGACCCCGCGCTGACGCCGGACTGGCTTTCGCCCGAACAGCGCCGTGCGATGTGGACCGCCCACATGCCCATGCCGATCGGCGCGCTCCAGCGGCAGTGGGAGAACACGCACTTCTCCGCCTACGGCTATGCCTTCCGCCTTTCCGACGTGAACGGGCGGTTCCGCGCCGGCCACACCGGCACGCTCGACGGCATGTACTCGGCCATGGCGATGTTTCCGGATTCGCGCCGCGGCTACGTGTTCCTGATCAACGGCGAGGCAGGGCAGGCGCGGCAGGCGCTGGAAGCCGCGCTGTCGCGCCTGATGACGCAGCCGGACAGCGCGCCGCGCATCGCGGACTTCGCGCAGGATCTCGACGCACGCCGCGCCGCCTCCGGTGCCGCGCAGGCGCGCGCGCAGGCCGCCGCGCGCGCGCCCGTGGCACCTGCGGACCTGGGCGAGACGCTCGGCGTCTATGCCGATGCCTGGCTGGGCGACATCCGGTTGTGCCCGGAAGAGGGCGTGGTGCGTTGGCGTTCGCGCAAGTCACCGCGCCTGTTCGGCACCGTGCAGCGCGCCGGTTCGCGCCTCCTGGTGGCCTGGGAAGACGCCGGGGCCGAGGGCGCGGACGCCTGGCTGGACATCTCCCCGGGCGTCGGCGGATCAACGACAATGCGCATGGCTGCGATCGACCCGGAAACCGATTTCAGCTTCGACTTCCACGACCTGTCTCCGCAACGGATACGCAGCTGTGACTGACGCCTACTCCACTCCCCGCAGCGCCGATGTCGCCATCGTCGGCAGCGGCATCATCGGGCTTTCCTGCGCCTTCCACCTGCGCGAGCAGGGGCGCGACGTGCTGATGATCGACCCGCACGGATTCGGCAACGAAACCTCGTTCGGCAACGCCGGCTCGATCTCGATCGGCGACGTGCTGCCGCAGTCCACGCCGGGCGTGATGATGACCGGCATGAAGATGCTGCTCGACCGCGATGCGCCGCTCAAGCTCGATCCGGGCGCGTGGCCGCGCTGGCTGAGCTGGGTGATGCGCTTCGTCTACTACGGCGGCGCCTCGCGCGTGACGCCCTTCATCGACGCCATGCACGCGATCAACGACGCCTCGCGCGCCACCTGGTTCGAGCTGGCCGAAGCCATCGACGCGCGCGAGCTGATCGCCGAAACCGGCTGGCTGCACGTCTACAGCAAGGAGTCGAGCTTCGAGAAGGGTGCCTGGGAACGCAAGATGATGAGCGAGCGCAACGTCAGCTTCCAGGTGCTCGATGCCAAGGGATTGCGCGATCTGGAGCCGGCCATCGGCAAGGACTTCCAGCGCGCGGTGTTCCAGGACAAGGCGCTGGCGATGCGCGACCCCGGCCAGTTCTGCCACCGCCTGGGCGATGCGCTGGTGGCGCGCGGCGCGCAGGCAATGCGCGCCTCGGTGGCGCAGATCCTTCCCGAGAACGGTCAGTACCGCGTGGTCACCGACCACGGCACGGTGATGGCCAAGACCGTGGTGCTGGCGGCGGGCGTGTGGACCAACCGCCTGCTGCGCGACTTCAACGTCAAGATCCCGGTGATACCGGCGCGCGGCTACCACCTCATGTATCCCAACCAGGCCGACGTGGTGCACCGCCCCACGCTCTGGGCCGAACGCTACATGGTGCTCACGCCGATGGTGCCGGGCATCCGCATGACCAGCATCAAGGAACTCACCGCCATCGGGCGCGAACCGAACTACCGCTACATCCGTCGGCGCGATGCCGACGCGCGCCGCCTGTTTCCGAGCCTGTCCGGCACGCCGGTGAGCGAGTGGTCGGGCTATCGGCCCTGCACGCCCGATTCGCTGCCGATCATCGACAGGCTCGAAGGCCACAGCGTCTACCTCGCCACCGGCCACGGCCATTTCGGCCTGACCCAGGCACCGACCACCGGCAAGCTGGTGGCGCAGATGATGGCCGGGGAAGCGCCGCTGATTCCACTGGAACCGTATCGCCACACGCGCTTTTTCTGACCACGCCGGCGGCGTTGCATTGCCTGACAGGTGAAATGGATCGGGGCCGCTTTCGCGGCCCCGATCCGTTCCGGCCCCTGCCCGCGCAAGCGTGCGCGGGCAGGGGATCAGCGGGTCAATCGCAGTCCAGGGTCATGTCGTCGACCATCGCACCGCCAATCTCGCCCGCAGGCGAAGACGCGCTCCAGTCGAAGCGGATCTCGTGCATACCGCCGTCCAGGTACTGCGCCGGAATGGCGAAGCTCTGCGCCTCCCAGATCGTTCCGTCACCCACGGGCGACACGGTCTGGACCACGGTGCCGTCGATGCTCAGCGTCAGCGATGCGCTGGGGTCGCCGTCGATCTGGTTGACCATCCACCAGTTCATCGTGCGCGGATGGCCGGCATCGAGCGTGACCGACTGGCTCAGCGAACTGGTGTTGGCCTGATCCCAGCCGCCGAACCAGACGAACCAGTCGCCGGTGCGGGCCACGAAGGTGGCACCGTCGTCGCAGCTGGCGTCGCAGAACGAGCTGCCCGACAGCGAATCGTCGCTGTTCCAGTAGGGGTTGGTGAAGGTGGCCGGATCGGTCGCCTCGAAGCTCGGGTCCTGGAACAGCTGCAGCGGGGCGCAGACCGGGGCCGGGGCGTCGCCCTCGAAGCCATCCGAGAAGATCGCATCGGGCAGGGCCGCGCAGTCCACGTCCACGTCGGTGACGTCGGCATGGCCCATGACGCCGGTGGCGTTCGACACCACGCAGGCCTGGCCCGGCGGCTGGGTCAGCACGGCGACGCTGTAGGACTCGCCGGTGGCGACGCCGGGAACGAAGGCATACAGGCCGTTGGCGTTGATGGTGCGGGTCTGGGCACCGTTGAGCTGCAGCACCAGGCCGGGCGCAGTCAGCCCGCGCACCCGTCCACCGACCGTATAGGCCTGCGGCGGCAGATCGACGCAGTTGAGCAGGACGCTCGTCACGTTGGCACCGGCGATCGTGCCGGTACCGGCGGCGACGCTGCAGGTCTGGCCGACCGGCTGGGCGAAGATCGTCACCGCGTAGCTGCTGCCGTCGACCAGGGTTTCGGGGAAGGTGAAGGCCGTGGCGGCGGCGGCGACGTCGAGGTTCGCACCGCCGTTGAGTCGCAGCTTCAGGCCCGTGCCGGTGAGGCCGGAGATCGTGCCGCCCACCGAGTAGGTCGGCACCGTCACGCAGGTCACCTGCACGTTGGTCACGTCGGCACCGCTGATGGTGCCGCTGCCGTTGGCGACCGTGCAGTTCTGGATCGGCGCGGTCGGCTGGCTGCCGACGGTCACGCTGTAGGGCGAGCCGTCCAGCACCACACCGCTGAAGGTGAACGGGCCATCCGCGCTGATCGGCTCATCGTTGCCGCCGTTGAGGCGCAGCACCAGGCCGGTTCCCGCAAGCCCGCTGACGCTGCCGCCCACGGTGTAGGTGGTGCCGCCGGGGGCAATGGTGAAGTTCGCGGGCGAGACGTTGAAGAAGATGTTGTTGGAGCACATCACGCGCACGCGCGCCTGGGCGGTGCTGATCACCGGCACCGGCACGCTGGCCGAACCGCTGTTGGGCACGCCGGTCGCCAGCGCCGTCGGGAAGCTCTGGCCGCCGTCGGTCGAAAGCCGGATGTCCACCGAGGAACAGCTCACCGGAGCCGCCGCGGTGTTGGCGACATCCCAGGCCACCGTGCCGGTGGCACCGCCGCTCCAGATGACGCCCGCGCCGGGCGAATTGACCTTGAACGGCCCGGCGGTGTTGACCACGGCGAAGCCAACGTCCGCGCTCTGGCTCGTGCCCCAGCCGTGCAGCGCGTCGGAATGGTCGCGCACGGTCAGGCGGAAGTTCATGTTGCGTGAGGTTGTCGGCATCGTTTCGCCCGGAGCCGCCGCGCCGCCCAATACCGTCGACATCCGCGGGAACACGCGCTCGCCCGTCGCCACCGGCGGAAAGCTGCGGAAGATCGGGTTGCTGCCCTGGTCGCCGGCACTGAGCGCCGCCTGCGCGCCGAGGTCCCACTGCTCCCACGAATACACCAGCGTGCTGCCGGCATCCGCGTCGGTCGCGCTGGCGTTGAGCACGAACGGGGTGCGCGCGGGAATGGTCTTGCCGGTCGGCAACAGGCTGCCGGTGTCGATCACCGGCGCGTTGTTCGGGTTGAGCGTATTGGCCGAACAGTTGCCGCTGCCGCTGGTGAAGTTGGTGATTTCCTGCAGGCTGATGGCGTGGAAATACGGGTCCGAGTGCGGCTGCAGGTTGTCGCCGCTGCAGATACCCGCATACGCCATCACCGTCGAACCGCTGCCCGGCTCGTAGGCGGTCGATCCGTTGCGGTTGCCGCCCGAGCAGTTGCCCAGGGCACCGTTGAACGGATGGTTGGCGCGGAACTGGTGACCCATTTCGTGCGCGACGAAATCGATGTAGAAATCATCGCCGACCGGGTTGGGCAGGCCGGTGGTGCCGCGCGCCTTGGAGCTGGCGCTGCACACCACGCCCAGGCCGGCGACGCCACCGCTGCCGGTGGTGAACACGTGGCCGATGTCGTAGTTGCCCACGCCGATCGCGGCGCTGATCACCGAGGTGGAGTTGTTGATGACGCCGGTACCGTTGCTCGCGAACGGATCGGTAGCGGCGTTGGGATACATGATCAGGTCGTTGTTGGGCACCAGCACGAGGCGGATCGACATCTCGTACTCGTAGACCTCGGTCACGCGGTTGACCGCCGTTGTGGTCGCGGCCAGGCCGCCGGCCACGGTGCCGCCACCGACTGCGGCGATGTACTGGTTGTTGGATGCCACCGCGGCGCGGTAGACGCGCTGGTTCACGCCGGTCTGGGTCATCGGCGCGAAGCCCGAGTCGGTGCGGTGAAGATTCCCGACGTGCGCGGTGATGGACTCGTCGGTGTGCACTTCGCACTGGCCCATGCCGTGCGGTGCCTGTACCTCGGTGCGGCGATAGCTCAGGTAATTGTCCGTACCGCTTGCGATGACTTCCGGGCGGACCAGCCACATGCCATCGGTATCGAACACCATCGCCTGGAAGCCGATGGGGGAGACGTCGAGACGCAGCCGGCGGCCCTTGCCGTCGCTGCCCTTGAAGCTGAGGATGTCGGGATACTTGGCCTGCAGCTCCGGCGGCAGGGTGCCCGAGTCGATGACCATGAAGTCGCTGAAACCGCCTTCCGGCAGCGGCAGCGAAACCTCGGCGGCGATGCGGCTGGAATGGGCCTGCTTCAGGTAGGCGGCCATCGCGGCGGTATCCAGCGAGAGCGCGCGGAAGCTGGCGGGCTGTGGCGCATTGGCGGCCGGCGAACGCCCGGCGGCGTCCTGCCAATACGGATCGGTGACGCCGGCAAGAGCTGCGGATGAGCACAGCAGTGCGAGCATCAAGGCGCTGGGCAGTGCCAGCCTTGGGTGCGGATTCTTCACGATGGTTCTCCCCGGGTTGCGTTTGGTGTGCCGCAGCGACCAACTCGGCGCGGGGCCAGCGTCAGTCAGCCTCGGAGTCTACAAGCGGTTCGCCATGCGGGAAAGCACGAGCGTCGTGCAGTTTTCGTGCTGTGATGCACAAATGCGTCCTCTTCGCAGCATGCCCGCGACTCCTGGACCGGATACGAAGCCGGGTAAGATTTGTCTGGAAGCCGGGCACCCCCCTGCAAGCCCGGCTCCATGTGGCACGGAAAAGCCCCCGTAGAGCCGAGCCTGCTCGGCCTGCTCCACCACCCAACGGGTGTCACCCCGCACGAACATGGTCTTTTCACGCCCCTACACCGAACAGCGCGTACTGCGCATCTCGATGCTCGCCACCGCGACGCTGGCGGTGTTCGGGTTGGTGCTGGGGCTGCTGGCCGGGTCGGCGGCGATCATCTTCGACAGCATCTACGACATGACCGACGCCGGCATGACCTTTCTGGCGCTGCTGGTGGCCAACCTGATCCGCAATTCGACCAGCGGCGACAGCGTCGGCGGGCGCCTGGCCGAGCGTTTCACGATGGGGTTCTGGCATCTGGAGCCGATCGTGCTGGGGATGAGCGGCACCCTGCTGATCGCCGCGGCGGTCTACGCGCTGATCAACGCGATCGACAGCTTCATGTCCGGCGGGCGCCAGGTGCAGTTCGGCTACGCGGTGTTCTTCGCCGCGGTATCGCTGGCGGGATCGGTGGCGATGACGCTGTTCGCGCGCCGCGCCAACCGCCGCATCCGCTCGGACTTCATCGCACTGGATGCGCGCGGCTGGTTCATGGCCGCCGCGCTGACCGCCGCCTGGCTGGCGGCGTTCGTCTTCGGCTACGCGATCGAGCGCACCGAACACGCCTGGATCGCACCGTACATCGATCCGGCGGTGCTGGCGCTGGTGTGCCTGGTGGTGATCCCGATCCCGGTCGGCACCGTGCGCCGCGCGCTGGCCGATATCCTGCTGGTGACCCCGGCCGACCTGAAGCGGCACGTCGACGAAGTGGCGCTGCGCATCGTCGAACGCCACGGCTTCGATGGCTACCGCGCCTATGTGGCGCGGGTCGGGCGCGGCCGCCAGATCGAGCTGTATTTCATCGTCCCGACCCGCTGGCCGGCGCGGCGGCTGGAGGAATGGGATCAGCTGCGCGACGAGATCGGCGAAGCCATCGGCAACGACACCCCCGACCGCTGGCTGACCATCGTCTTCACCACCGATCCCGAATGGGCCGGCGACAGCCCTGAAAGCGCCCCGCCCCCGGGGTAGAGCCGGGTTTGCCGGGCGGGTTCGGGGCCATCACGCCGCGTCAAATGACATCCCAGGCATAGCCGCCGCGCGCGAGCACGTCGGCCGCGAGCCGCTCGCCCTGCGCATCCTCGTTGCGATCCAGCCGACGCCTGTTGTTCGCCATGCGGCGGTGGGCTTCGCGGGTGAAGATCTCGGCGATGTCCAGCGCCTGCGCGGCGGCCGGGTGCTGCTGCTTGACCAGGCTGTCGGCGCGCGAGAGCACGCACAGGCCGACGAACAGGTCGATGGCGATGTCGCCGATGCGCTTCTGCGCGTGCTGCTCGTCGGCAATGGCCTTGCCGTGCCTGCGCAGCAGCTGGTCGGAGGCCTTGGACAGCTCCACCGTGTACTTCTCGTACACCTTGGCCAGCTTGCGCAGCGGTTCGGCCAGCGGATACGCGATGCGGTCGGTGCCGACGCCGGTGGCTTCGCGCATGCGCCGCGCGGTGTAGTCGCCAAGCACGCCGAAGCCCTTGATCGGGTCGTTGAGGATATCGCCCAGCGCAGCCTTGAGCTCGCCCAGCCCGGCACCCACGCCCTTGAATCCGGACAGCGCGACGTACAGGCGCAGGATCTCGTTGGTGCCCTCGAAGATCGACAGGATGCGGGTGTCGCGGGTGATCTGCTCGTAGGGAAACTCGCGCATGAAGCCGTTGCCGGCGGCGATCTGCAGCGCCTCGTATGACGCGCGCTGCACCGCCTCGCTGGCGAACACCTTGCTGATCGCCGCCTCCACCGAGTAGTCGGTGTGACCGCTGTCGATCAGGTGCGCGACCATCCACACCGTGCTCTCGGCGGCGAAGCAGTCCACCGCCATGCGCGCCAGCTTTTCGCGCACCAGCCCGAACTCGGCGATGGGCTTGCCAAACTGCTGGCGTTCCTTGGCCTGCGCGGTCGCCAGCCGCAGCAGGGTGCGCATGCCGCCCACCGCGCCGCCGCCCAGCCCGGTGCGGCCGCTGTTGAGGATGCTCATCGCTACCTTGAAGCCCTTGCCGACCGGGCCGAGCACGTTTTCCGCCGGCACCCGCACGTCGCTGAAGGCGACGGTGGTGGTGCTCGATGCACGGATGCCCATTTTGTCCTCGTGCGGACCGTGGCTGACGCCGTCCCAGCCGGCCTCGACCAGGAACGCGGTGATCCTGCCTTCCGGCGTGTCGGTGCGCGCGAACACGGTGTAGAAGCCGGCGATGCCGCCGTTGGTGATCCAGATCTTCTCGCCGCTGAGCGTCCAGCTGCCGTCGTCGTTGCGGCTGGCCTTGGTGCGGATCGAGGCGGCGTCGGAGCCGGCACCGGATTCAGTCAGGCAGAACGCGGCGATCAGCTCGCCACTGGCCAGGCGCGGCAGGTAGCGCTGCTTCTGCTCCTCGGTGCCGAACAGCAGCAGGCCCTTCATGCCGATCGAGCTGTGCGCGCCGATGGTCAGCGACACCGAGCTGTCGTGGCTGCTGGTCTGCGCCAGCACGCGCGCATAGGCGCCGTTGGACAGTTCCAGCCCGCCGTGTTCCTCCGGAATGATCAGCCCGAACAGCCCCAGGTCGCGCAGCGCCTGGATGAAATCTTCCGGCTGCCCGGCATCGCGGTCGTACTGCCTGAGGTCGGCGGCCTTGTCGGCGAGGAACTGGTCGATGGCGTCGGTCATCGCGCCGAGCATTTCCCGGTCGCGCGCGCGGATTTGCGGATACGGAAACAGCTGTTCTTCGAGGATGTTGCCGAAAAATAGCTGCTTGGCGGCACTTTCACCGCGAAGCGCGTCAGCGCTGGCATCAGCGGGGGCGGTCGACATCGGTGTTCTCCTCGGGGCAGTGCGGAAATTGTCCTGCCGGAATGGTACGCCACGCCCCCCGAACAGGGCGGGCGATACCGCGACTGAGCGGGGCGGGGCGTTTCAATCCAGCTGCGTCGGATCGCTGGCGACGGCGCGCAGCGCCAAGTCGATCGCGGCCAGGCCGTCCTGTTTCAGATTGATGTGTTCCGGGTCCAGCAGGTACATGCGCAGCGCGCCGTAGATCACGAAGTGCAGGCTGCGGGCGCAGCTTTCCGGATCCATGTCTGGACGCAACTGGCCCAGCGCCGCCGCGCGCTCGAACGCGGCGGAAATACGAGCGTGCGTCTTGCGCATGCCGGCCTTGCGCAGGTCGCTGATCGCATCGCCTTCGGCCGGCACCTCGCAGCGCAGTTCGATCACCTCGATCACGCAGCGCACCCGCGGCGTGTTGGCCAGGTTGGAGAACGACGAACGCAGCATTTCGCGCAGGTCGCGCAAGGGGGTGGTGCCATCGGCGCGTGAGACCCACTCCAGGCCGTGGAAGAAGGGCACGCTGACCCGGTTGATCACCGCATCGACGACTTCCGCCTTGTTATTGAAGTGCCAGTACACCGCACCGCGTGTGACGCCGGCACGGGTCGCGATCGCTTCCAGACTGGTGCGCGCGACGCCCGACTCCAGCAGGCAGTCTTCGGCCGCGTCAAGGATGCCCTCGCGGGTTTCCTGTGCGTCTTCCTTGGTTTTGCGTGCCATCGCTTTGCAACCCGCGTGTTGAATACTGAGGTGCGAATGGTTCTTTACTAACATACATCCATGTATGTATAGTACACGAGTCCAAGATTGCGCGCCCAGCACCGGGGTTTGTCCGGTCTGGGCGTTATCCTTTTCAGCAACCAAGAAAAAAGGTCCCCCACATGGCCACGTCCTCCCGAAATCCCGCTCTGGCGCTGACCGCCGCGTTCGCCATCCTTCTGGGTGCATGCGGTACCGGGCAGGAGGCCGGTCCGCCACCGACGCCGGCGGTGACCGTCGTCGAACTGGGCAGCCAGGACGTGACGCTGACGCGCGAACTTCCCGGCCGTACCAATGCCTGGCTGGTGGCCGAGGTCCGGCCGCAGGTCAGCGGCCTGGTGGCCGAGCGCCTGTTCACCGAGGGCGAACGGGTCAAGGCCGGCCAGCCGCTCTACCAGATCGACGATGCGACCTATCGCGCCACTGCCAACAGCGCGCGCGCGCAATTGGCGCGCGCGCGCGCCACGCTGACCTCGGCCCGCCTCACCGCCGAGCGCATAGCCGGCCTGGCCAAGATCGATGCGGTCAGCGCGCAGGACAACGACAACGCCACCGCGGCGCTGGCCCAGGCCGAAGCCGATGTGGGCGTGGCGCGTGCGGCGCTGGATGCGGCCAACGTGATGCTGGGCTACGCCCGGATCACTTCGCCGATCGATGGCCGCATCGGCCGCTCCAGCGTGACCCAGGGTGCGCTGGTCACCGCCAACCAGCCGCAGGCGCTGGCGACGGTGCAGGAGCTGGATCCGATCTATGTGGACGTGACCCAGTCCAGCACCGAGCTGCTCGAGCTGCGCCGTTCGCTGGACGAAGGGCGCCTTTCGCGCGGTGAGGAATCCATGCCGGTGACGATCCTGCTGGAGGACGGCAGCGAGTTCCCGCATCCGGGCACGCTGAAGTTCTCCGAAGTGGCGGTCGACCCGAGCACCGGCAGCTACGCGCTGCGCATCGAGGTGCCCAATCCCGAACACGTGCTGATGCCGGGCATGTACGTGCGCGCCGTGCTGGGTGCGGGCGTGCGCGCCGATGCGGTGCTGGTGCCGCAGCGCGGCATCGCGCGCGATCCCAAGGGCAATACCACCGCGATGGTGGTTGATGCCCAGGGCGTGGTCGAACAGCGGCCGGTGGTGGTCAGCCGCACGATCGGCGACCAGTGGCTGGTGGAGTCCGGGCTTACCGCAGGCGACCGCGTGGTGGTCGAGGGCCTGCAGAAGATCGCGCCAGGCGCCACCGTGGAAGTGACCGAAACCGTGAACGCCGCCGCAGCCGACCAGGAGTAAGCACTCATGGCACGATTCTTCATCGATCGCCCCATCTTCGCATGGGTGATCGCGATCATCATCATGCTTGCCGGCGCGCTCTCGATCGTCAATCTTCCGGTGTCGATGTATCCGATCGTGGCACCGCCTGCGGTCGAAATCCGCGCCACCTATCCGGGTGCCTCGGCGCAGGTGCTGGAGGACTCGGTGACCCAGGTCATCGAGCAGAACATGAAGGGCCTGGACGGCCTGATGTACTTCTCTTCGCAGTCGTCCTCCAACGGCTTTGCCACCATCAAGCTGACCTTCCAGAACGGCACCGATCCGGACATCGCGCAGGTGCAGGTGCAGAACAAGCTGCAGCTGGCGATGCCGCTGCTGCCGCAGGAAGTGCAGCGCCAGGGCGTCAACGTCTCCAAGTCGATGACCAGCTTCCTGCAGGTCATCGGCTTCGTGTCCGAAGACGGCAGCATGGACCGCATCGACATCTCCGACTACGTCGGCGCCAACATCGTCGATCCGCTCAGCCGCGTGCCGGGCGTGGGCAACATCCAGGTGTTCGGCGGCAAGTACGCGATGCGCATCTGGCTGGACCCGAACAAGCTGCACGCCTACAAGCTGTCCATCACCGAGGTCACCGCGGCGGTGCGGGCGCAGAACGCGCAGGTCGCGGTGGGCCTGCTCGGCGGTGCCCCGGCCATCGACGGGCAACAGATCAACGCCACGATCAACGCCCAGGACCGGCTGCAGACCCCGGAGCAGTTCCGCGACATCATCGTGCGCAGCAATCCGGATGGCTCGGTGCTGCGCCTGGGTGAAGTGGCGCGGGTGGAAATGGGCACCGAAACCTACGAGTTCCAGTCGCGCTACAACGGCCAACCGGCCACCGGCGTGGCGATTTCGATGTCCACCGGTGCCAACGCGCTGGATACCGCGGCCGGGGTGAAGGCCGCGCTGGCCGATCTGGAACCCTATTTCCCGCAGGGCATGAAGGCGGTGGTGCCGTTCGACACCACGCCGTTCGTCCAGGTGTCGATCCAGGGCGTGATCATGACCCTGCTCGAAGCCATCGCCCTGGTGTTCCTGGTGATGTATCTGTTCCTGCAGAACTTCCGCGCCACGATCATCCCGACCATCGCGGTGCCGGTAGTGCTGCTGGGCACGTTCGGCGTGCTGGCGGCGCTGGGTTTCTCGGTCAACATGCTGACCATGTTCGCGATGGTGCTGGCCATCGGCCTGCTGGTGGACGACGCCATCNNAACGTCGAGCGCATCATGGCCGAGGAGGGACTCTCGCCGCTGGAAGCCACGCGCAAGTCGATGGACCAGATCACCGGCGCACTGGTCGGCATCGGCGTGGTGCTGTCGGCGGTGTTCGTGCCGATGGCCTTCATGTCCGGCTCCACCGGCGTGATCTACCGGCAGTTCTCGGCCACGATCGTCTCGGCGATGGTGCTGTCGGTGATCGTCGCCATCGTGCTGACGCCGGCGCTGTGCGCCACGATGCTCAAGCCGCTGAAGAAGGGCGAAAGCCACGATTCGGGCAGCGGCCTGTTCGGGCGCTTCTTCGGCGGGTTCAACAACCGCTTCGACCGTACCAGCACCAGCTACCAGCGCGGCGTGCGCGGCATCCTCGGACGCCCGTGGCGCTTCATGGCGGTGTTCGCGGCGATGGTCGTGGTGATGGCGGTGATGTTCGTGCGCCTGCCCAGCTCGTTCCTGCCCGACGAGGATCAGGGCGTGCTGATGGCGATGATCCAGGCCCCGGTCGGTGCCACCCAGCAGCGCACGGTGGAATCGATCGAGCGCTTCGAGAAGCACTTCCTGGAAAACGAATCGGACGTGGTGGAATCGGTATTCTCGGTGCAGGGCTTCAGCTTCGCAGGCATGGGCCAGAACACCGGCATGGCCTTCGTCAAGCTGACCGACTGGAGCGAGCGCACCGATCCTGCATCCAGCGCCGCGGCGGTGGCCGGGCGCGGCATGGCCGCGCTGAGCCAGATCAAGGACGCGATGATCTTCGTGTTCTCGCCACCGGCGATGCCGGAACTCGGCGTGGCCAGCGGCTATGCCTTCTACCTCAAGGACAATGCCGGCCTCGGCCACGATGCGCTGATCAACGCGCGCAACCAGTTCCTCGGCATGGCCGGACAAAGCCCGATGCTGGTCAACGTGCGTCCCAACGGCCAGGAAGACACGCCGCAGCTGCGCATCGACGTGGACGTGGCCAAGGCCGGCGCGCTGGGCCTGACCCAGGACGCGATCAATGCGACGCTGGCCGCGGCCTGGGGCGGGCAGTACATCGACGACTTCATCGATCGCGGCCGGGTCAAGCGCGTCTACGTGCAGGCCGATGCGCCGTTCCGCATGACGCCGGAGGATTTCGACCTGTGGTCGGTGAAGAACAACGTCGGCGAGATGGTGCCGTTCACCACCTTCGGCAGTTCGCGCTGGGACTGGGGCTCGCCGCGTCTGGAGCGCTACAACGGCGTGCCGGCGGTCGAAATCCAGGGCGAAGCCGCGCCCGGCGTGGCCTCGGGCGATGCGATGCTTGAAGTCGAGCGCCTGGCCGCACAGCTGCCACCGGGCTTCGGCCTCGAGTGGACCGCAGTGTCGTATCAGGAACGCGAGGCCGGCGCGCAGACGCCGATGCTGTACGCGCTGTCGCTGCTGATCGTGTTCCTGTGCCTGGCGGCGCTTTACGAAAGCTGGTCGGTGCCGACCGCGGTGCTGCTGGTGGCACCGCTGGGCATCCTCGGCGCGGTGCTGGCCAACACCTTGCGCGGCATGGAGCGCGACGTCTACTTCCAGGTGGCGATGCTGACCACGGTGGGGCTGACCAGCAAGAACGGCATCCTGATCGTGGAATTCGCCAAGGCCAATCTGGAGAGCGGCATGGAGCTGATCGCGGCAACGATGCAGGCCGTGCGCGACCGCCTGCGCCCGATCATCATGACCTCGCTGGCCTTCGGCCTGGGCGTGCTGCCGCTGGCGATGGCCAACGGTGCCGGCTCCGGCGCGCAGAACGCGATCGGTACCGGCGTGGTCGGCGGCATGCTCGTGGGTACCGGCCTGGGCGTGTTCTTCATCCCGCTGTTCTTCGTCGTGATCCAGATGATCTTCAAGCGCGACAAACCCGAGCGCGGCGATGCGGCTGAAGGAGCATCCAGTCATGAATGATTTTCTGACCCGGACGCTGGCCGTGGCCATCGTGGTGCTGGCCTCCGGCTGCGCCACGCTGGCACCGCGCGACAGCGTGGCGCAAGCCGATGCCGCGATCCCGGCGCACTGGCCGCTGCCGGCAACCACCGTGACAGCGGGGGAGGGCGCATCCGGCAGCGCGCTGCCGGACATCGGCTGGCACGATTTCTTCACCGACCCGCGGCTGCGGGAGCTGATCGGGCTGGCGCTGGAAAACAACCGCGATCTGCGCGTGGCGATCCTCAACGTCGAGCGTGCCCGCGCCCAGCACCGCATCCAGCGCGCCGACCGCTTCCCGAACCTGGGCGTCAACGCGCAGATGACTCGCGTGGGTGCCGACAATCCGCTACTGGAGCAGAAAGACTTCAGCGTCGGACTGGGCGTGACCGCGTTCGAGCTGGACCTGTTCGGGCGCGTGCGCAACCTCAGCCAGGCCGCGCTGCAGCAGTATCTGGCCAGTGAGGAGTCGCAGCGCAGCGCGCAGCTGGCGCTGGTGGCCGAAATCGCCTACGCCTGGCTGACGCTGGCTGCGGACCGCGAGCAGTTGCGCATCGCGCAGGCCACCCTGGGCACCTACGAGGAGTCCCTGGAACTGAACCGGGCGCGGCGCGAACTGGGCGCGGTTTCGCAGCTGGTGCTGGAGCAGACCCGCACCCAGGTCGCCTCGGCGCGGACCGAAGTGGCGCGCCTTTCCGGCCAGGTGCAGCGCGATCTCAACGGCCTGAATCTGCTGGCCGGCGTCACGCTGGAGCCGCGCCTGCTGCCGGACGGCATGGTCGATGAAGTCACCGTCAGCGGCCAGCTGCCGGCCGGACTGCCGGCGGAAGTCCTGCTGCGTCGTCCGGACATCATCGCCGCCGAACACCGGCTGCTGGGTGCCGATGCCAACATCGGTGCCGCGCGCGCCGCGTTCTTCCCATCGATCCGGCTGACCGGCAGCATCGGTTCGGCCAGCAACGAGCTGTCGGGCCTGTTCGAGAGCGGCACCTCGATATGGACCTTCATGCCGCAGATCAATCTACCGATCTTCCAGGGCGGCCGCCTGCGTGCCGCGCTGGGCATGGCCAAAGCCGATCGCGGGATCGCGCTGGCACAGTACGAGAAGGCGATCCAGAGCGGTTTCCGCGAAGTGGCGGATGCGCTGGCGCTGACCGAAACCCTGCGCGAACAGCAGGAGGCCAGCCGCACCCTGCTGGATGCGGCGACCAATGCCGAGCGCCTGGCCCAGGCGCGCTACGACGCCGGCCTGGACAGCAACCTGCTGCGGCTGGATGCACAGCGCACGCTGTACGCGGCGCAGCAGCAGGTGGTCGCGGTGGAAATGGCCGAACAGGCCAACCGCGTGACGCTGTACAAGGTGCTGGGCGGCGGCTGGAATTCCCCCCGGGACCAGCCATAGCCTGCGTAGCGGAGCTTGCACCGCTGCTTGACGCCCACCACCGCCGAGCAAGCTCGGCTCTACGAGGCGGCTAGGCCTGACCCTGACCCTGACCCTGGTCGTCCGGCCTGGACACCTCGCGTCGGGCCGGCACGGAGATCGCCGCGCCCCCGAGCTGCTCGAGGATCATCGGCATCGCAAGCTCGGTGGCGCGCTCGCCTTCGGCGATCGCTTCGGCACCCCGGTGATAGTCCATCCCGGCGATGTGCGACAGGCGCGGCCGGATCATCGCGTCGGCGGGCTCGCCCGCCAGACGGCTGTGGGTGATACGGACCTGCATGATGTTCAGGCTGGTCGAAAGCACGTCCAGGATCGACGGTGCCCCGGGCGAGTCGTCTGCGTCGCCATCCTTCCCGCCGTTCTTCCGTTCGGCCGGCCGCAGCTTTCCCAGCAGCGTGCTCATGATCCCCGCGGCCTGACCGGGGTCGGGCGCGTCGACCGTGATCGCGTTGCGCTTGTGACGGCCGATGAGATCCCAGTTCAAGTCGACCGCGATCACGATATCGGCACCGAGCGAGCGGCACAGCGAAACCGGCACCGGGTTGACCAGCCCGCCATCGACCAGCAGCCTGCCTTCGGATGGAAACGGAGTGAACAGACCGGGCAGGGCGATCGAGGCGCGAACCGCGTCGATCACCGAGCCTTCGCGCATCCAGACCTCGCGGCCGGTCGCCAGTTCGGTCGCGACACAGGCGAATCCGATCGGCAGCTTCCCGATTCCCTGATCGTCGAAATGGGTACGGAAGAACTGCATCAGGCGGCTGCCCTCGATCAGGCCGCCGCCCATGCGGATGTCGAGCATCGCAACCACGCCTTGCCAGCTGAGCTTCGAGACCCAGTCGTGCAGCCAGTCGAGCTTGCCGGCGGCGTAGGTGGCGCCGACCAGCGCGCCGATCGAGGTTCCGCAAACCACGTCGGGGACGATGCCGGCGCGCTCGAGCGCGCGGATCACGCCGATGTGCGACCAGCCGCGCGCGGAGCCGCTGCCGAG
>JRYL01000163.1_pt1 | contig 17283 bp, 17 predicted proteins | sample 235391 | NCBI WGS metagenome assembly JRYL01 (sample SAMN03074223, study PRJNA261481) | activated sludge metagenome | biome: Wastewater Treatment Plant; feature: Wastewater; material: Activated sludge; isolation source: activated biomass of a wastewater treatment plant treating wastewater from... ...
GCGCGCCTGGGCATGGCGATTTCGCGCAAGGTCGACAAGCGCGCGGTCGAGCGCAACCGCATCCGGCGCCTGATCCGCGAGTGGTTTCGCCACCGTCATGCGCAGTGGATTCCCGGTGATCTGGTGATCTCGGGCAAACCGGAAGCCTCCGGCGTCGACGCCGCGCAGCTCTTCGCCGACCTTGACGTGCTCGTGCGCCGGCTCGGATTGAAGGACGCGCCCGCACCCTCCACAATGGCCGACTCTTCGCGCACATCGCTCCCGGGCGATGATTCCTGAGTCACATTCACGCCCGGCCGGCACGTCAATCCTCTGGCCGCACGCTCTCGACTGCCCATGACCCAGACCCGTACTTTCCTGCTGATTGCCTGGCTTCTCGTCGCGTTCCTGCTGTGGGACGCCTGGCAGAAGGACTATGGTGCCACGCGCGCTGCGCCTCCCCAGGCACCGGTTGCCGCGGTGGATCCTTCCATTCCGGAGCCGGTCGGCCAGGCCTCGGTGCCGACGCTGCAGAGCGCGGAAGAGCCTGCCGTCGATGTGCCCGAACGCGCTGGCATGAGCACAGCGAGCGTGATCCTGGCCAACGACGTGCTGCGCCTGACCCTGGATGCCAATGGCGGAACCCTGCGCGTGGCCGAACTGCTGGACTATCCGACGCAGGCCACGGGCGAGCCGATCCCCGTGGAACTGCTCAGNNACGGGCTCAGCGTGGAGCGCACCTACCGCATGGCGCGCGGCAGCTATCTGGTGGAAATCACCGATACGGTAAGAAACGACGGCACCACGCCCTGGAGCGGCAACGCCTACCGCCAGCTGGTGCGCGTGCAGCCGCCGACGGCCAAGGGCGGATTCACCAATCCGGAGCGGCTGAGCTATGTGGGCGGCGCGCTTTACAGCCCGCAGGACAAGTTCGAAAAGCGCAAGTTCGACGAGTTCGATCCCAAGACGCCGCTGCGCCGCGAGGTCACCGACGGCTGGATCGCGATGCTGCAGCACTATTTCGTGGCGGCCATCATCCCCGAACCCGGAACGGCCAACACCTTCAGCAGCGCGGTGCTGCCCAACGGCCGCTACCTCCTGCGCGACGTGGGTGCCGCCCTCAGCGCGGCACCGGGTGGCACGGCCAGCACCAGCGCGCGCATCTACCTCGGCCCCAAGCTGCGGCGCGACCTTGAAACCATCACGCCCGGCCTCGGGCTGACGATGGACTACGGCATCTTCACCGCGATCGCCCAGCCCATCCACTGGCTGCTCGCATTGCTGCACAGCCTCGTGGGCAACTGGGGCTGGGCCATCGTGCTGCTGGTGGTGCTGATCAAGGCCGCGATGTTCAAACTCTCCGAAGCCCAGTACAAGAGCTTCGCCAAGATGCGGCGGGTGCAGCCGCGCATCGAGGCGCTCAAGGAGCGCTTCGGCGACGACCGCCAGAAGTTCCAGGTCGCGATGATGGAGCTGTACAAGAAGGAGAAGATCAACCCGCTCGGCGGCTGCCTGCCGATCCTGGTGCAGATCCCGGTCTTCCTTTCCCTGTACTGGGTGCTGGTGGAAGCGGTCGAGCTGCGCCATGCGCCGTGGATCCTCTGGATCCAGAACCTTTCGGCACCCGATCCCTACTTCATCCTGCCGGTGGTCAACCTCGTCACGATGTGGGCCACCCAGAAGCTCTCGCCGGCACCGGGCATGGATCCGATGCAGAAGAAGATGATGCAGGCTATGCCGCTGGTTTTCGGCGTGATGTTCGCGTTCTTCCCGGCGGGTCTGGTGCTCTACTGGACCACCAATGGCGCGCTGGGCCTGCTGCAGCAGTGGCTGATCATGCGTCGCCACGGCGAGCCGACGCCCGCGCCGGCAAAGTAAGGCAGCGGGGATGGCCGCCGATCGCACCGACACGATCGCCGCCATCGCCACCCCGCCGGGGGCCGGTGGCATCGGCGTGATCCGCCTGTCCGGCCCCGAAGTGCCGCGCATCGCCGCGCGGCTTTTCGGGCGCGACCCCTCGCCGCGCCACGCCCACCTCGCCCGCTTCACCGATGCCGCCGGCGAGCTGATCGACACCGGCCTCCTGATCCATTTTCCGGCACCGGCGTCCTTTACCGGCGAGCACGTGCTGGAGCTGCAGGTCCACGGCAGCCCGGCGCTGCTGCAGCGGCTGCTGCGCGAGCTCCATCACCTCGGCGCGCGGGCGGCGCGGGCGGGAGAGTTTTCCGAACGCGCCTTCCTCAACGGCAAGCTCGATCTGGTCCAGGCCGAAGCCATCGCCGACCTGATCGCGGCCGGCTCGGAGGCGGCCGCACGCGCCGCCCAGCGCAGCCTTCAGGGCGAGTTCTCGCGGCGGGTACACGCCCTGGTCGAGGCCACCATCGCGCTGCGGATGCGGNNCTGCTCAACGCGCTGGCCGCCGACGACCGCGCCATCGTCACGGCGCGGCCGGGCACCACCCGCGATCTCCTGCGCGAAGTGGTGCGCGTGGATGGCGTCGAACTGACGCTGGTGGACACCGCGGGCCTGCGCGATTCGACCGATCCCATCGAACAGGAGGGCATGCGCCGGGCCCGCGCCGAGGCGGCGCGCGCCGACCTGATCCTCAGCGTGCTGGGTGAAGACGACGCGCCGGCGTGCGACGAGGTGCCGCCGGGGATCGATCGGATGGTGATCCACAACAAGATCGACCTCTCCGGCGAGGCCCCCCGGCTGCAACGGATCGACGGGATCGAGCACCTGTACCTGTCGGCGCGCAGCGGCACGGGCATGAATCTCCTGCGTGAGCGCCTGGCCGCGCGCCTGGTGCCCGCCGCGGAGGGAGGCTTCAGCGCCCGCGCGCGCCACGTCGAAGCGCTGCAGCGCGCCGGCCGGTAACTGCGCGAAGCGCGCGCCGCCCTCGCCCATCGGGATGCCCCCGAACTGGCCGCCGAACATCTGCGGCAGGTGCAGAATGCGCTGGGCGAAATCACCGGCGCGTTCGGCGCAGAGGACCTGCTGGGTCGCATATTTGCAAACTTTTGCATTGGCAAATAATGCCGGGGGCCCGCGCCCTGGCGGCGTCCCGCGTGCGACGCACCACCGGCGTCCGCGCTACGCCCACGGCCGGTTTCATGGCGCTGGCGGCGGTTGGATCGGCTTGTCCGTGCCTCGGCGCGGCCGCCGTTNNCTCCCGCTTTGCAGGTTCATCGGGTTTGACTTATGGTGTGAGCGTGCACGACCTGTGCCGGGTTTCAGTCCGAAAACTCGCCGCCTCCCGCGAGGTTGCGGTCGAAACGGCGCGGGCACCATCCAATGATCGGGGGGTCCTCCATGCAAATCCCATCCACGATGCGAGCGGGTCAGGTCGGCGCGATTCTTGCGCTGGCGATGGTCCTGTCACTGGGCGCCTGCGGCGGAGGAGAAGAGGCACCGCCGTCGCCGCCGCCAGCAGCGCAACCGGCCACACCGGCCCCCGCGCCGGTGGCCACGGACGAAACCGGCGGCGAATCAATGGTGGTCCAGCCGTCGGTGGTCGACACACTCTCGGTCGATGAGCTCCTGGAGCGCGCCGATCAGGCGGTGAAGGAGAGCCAGCTCTTCGTTCCCGCCGGTGAGAGCGCATTCGAAATGTACCTGCGCGTCCTCGAGCAGGAGCCGATGCAGGTTCGCGCCAAGAACGCCCTGACGGACCTGTTCCCCTACGCGGTGCTGTACGTCGAACAGCGCACCAGCGCCGGGGATCTCGCCGAGAGCGAGCGCGTCCTGGGGATGATGGAGGAAGCGGACGAAAACGCGCCGGCCGTACCGCGACTGCAGCGGGGCGTCGCGCAGCTGCGCGATCGCGTAGCCGCCGAGGCGCAGCGCGCCGCAGATCGGGCCGCCGCGCAAGCCGAGGCACAGGCACAGGCCGCGGCACAGGCACAGGCGGCACAGGCGGCGGCTGCGTCCGCTCCCGCCGCACCTGCGCCGGTGAGCGAAGCACCAGCCCCCACGCCTGCGCCGGCCGCAGCGCCGGTTGTGGCAGCACCGCCGCCCGCCCCGACGCCGGTTGCGCCCGCACCGCCGCCCACCACCACCCCGTCGCAGGTCCAGTCGGCGACACCGCCCAGCGTGGTGTCGCAGGTCCAGCCGCGCTATCCGCCGGTGGCCTTGCGCCGTCGGGTCGAAGGGTCGGTGGAGGTCGCGTTCACCATCATGCCCGACGGCAGCGTCTCGAATGTGCGCGTCGTCTCCGCGCGCCCGGCCAACACCTTCGACCGCGAAGTCATCAACGCGATGGAGCGCTGGCGCTTCACCCCGCCGGGCCGGCAGGTGGAAAGCCGCCGCGTGTTCGACTTCAAGCTGCCCTGACCGGCGGCCACGCCGAAAACAAAAAGGCTGCCCCGCAAGCGCGGGGCAGCCTTTTTCATTGGGCCCATGGAAAGCCGGCGGTTCGGGAGCGCCGGCTGCCGTGCTTCCGGAAGCGTCCGGTCGCCCGGTCGCCCGGCCGCCCGGCCGCCGGCCCACGACGATCAGGCCGACACGGCAAGGTGCTCGCGGTGGTACATGCGCGCCGCGATCCACCAGAGCACCGCTGAAACCGCCACGCCCACGGCCGTGTACAGGCTCCAGTCCAGTGCCGTGAGCGTCTCGCCGCGCAGCACCATCATGATCATCTGGTTCTGCGAAAGGAACGGGATCGCCAGCATCCACAGCTCGTTCTTCACCGGTGAAATCAGCAGGAAGAAGGTGGGCAGCATCGGCACCAGGAACAGCAGGCTCATGTAGCTCTGCGCTTCCTTCACGCTTTTGACGCTGGCCGCGATCACGGTCAGCAGGCAGGTGCCGAACAGCACCGTGGGCAGCAGGATCAGCAGCAGCTTGGCCATCGCCAGCAGCGAGACATCCACCTTGACGCCCGCCGGTGCCAGCCAGAACGCCGCCTTGAACGCCGCCAGCATCAGCACCAGGCTCAGCACGCCGAACACGCAGGCCGCGAGGATCTTGCCGCTCATGATCGCGCGCCGCGAGGCCGGCGTGGCCAGCAGCGGCTCCAGCGACTGGCGTTCGCGCTCGCCGGCGGTCACGTCGATGACCAGGTAGGCACCGCCGAGGAAGGCGCTCATGATCAGAAAGTAGGGCAGGAAGGCCAGCGCCTGCCCGACCCGGCTCATCGGCGTCGCCAGATCCACGTGCGCGGCGGCCAGCGGCATGCCGACGCCGGGATCCACGCCGCGCGACAGCAGCCGCAGCGCGCCGGCCTGCTGGGCGTAGGCCTGCAGCACCGCGTCCACGCGCGCCACCGGAATGCGCGAATCATCGCGGGTGCTGTCGAACAGGATCTCCACCAGCGCCGGCTTGCCGGCGCGCCAGTCGTCGGCGTAACGCGCGGAAACACGCAGGATCACGTCGGCATCCTGCTGCGCGATCGCCGCTTCGGCATTCTCGGGCGGTGCCTCGGCCTGGATGTTGTGCCGGGCCAGGAAGGCGACCAGGTTGGGCGCCTGCTCGGCACCGATCAGCGGCACCTCCAGGGTCTTTTCCATCTGCGTGGTCATCTTCTTCTGCATGACCGCGCCCATGCCCACCACCAGGCCCACGATCAGGATCGGACCCATCAGCAGGGAAATCAGCACCGTGCGCCGGTCGCGCGCGAGATCGACCAGCTCCTTCATCATCACCACGGACATCGGGCTCATGCGAACAACCCCTCTTCCGAACCGATCACCCGCACGAAGGCGTCCTCCAGATTGTCCTCGCCGGTCAGCGCGCGCAGCTCGTCGGCGCTGCCCTGCGCCATCACCGTGCCCTTGGCGATCACCACGATGCGATCGCACAGGGCGGCGACCTCCTGCATGATGTGGCTGGAGAAGATCACGCAGCGGCCCTCCTCGCGCAGCTGGTGCAGGAAGCCGCGCATGGCGCGCGTGGTCATCACGTCGAGGCCGTTGGTGGGTTCGTCCAGGATCACGTTGCGCGGGTCGTGCACGAGCGCGCGCGCGATCGCGGTCTTGGTGCGTTGGCCCTGGGAAAAGCCCTCGGTCTGGCGCTCCAGGATGTCGTCCATCTCCAGCGCCTGCGACAGCGTGCGGGTGCGTTCGCCGATGTCGGCCTCGCTCATGCCGTGCAGGCGGCCGAAGTAGGCGACGTTCTCGCGCGCTGTCAGGCGCTTGTAGACCCCGCGCGCGTCCGGCAGCACGCCCAGGTGTCGGCGGACCTCATCGGGGCGCTGCGCCACGTCGATCCCGTCCACCCTCACGCTGCCGCGATCCGGCGACATCAGGGTGTAGAGCATGCGCAAGGTGGTGGTCTTGCCGGCACCGTTGGGGCCGAGCAGTCCGGTGATTTCCCCATCGCGCGCGATGAAGCTCACGTCCGACACCGCCTGCACCGTTCCGGTGCGGGTCTTGAAGGCCTTGGCCAGGCTGTTGGCTTCGATCATGGCTCAGGGCTCCCAACCGTAGCGACCGGAAAAAGGTGGCGTGGCGGCGAGGCGGTCCAGGCACTCCGCGTCCAGCGCCGCCGCGTCGATGTTCTCGATGAAACGCGCCACCAGCTTGGGCGTGCAGCCCGTGCCGATCACGTTGTGGCCCTGGCCGCGCAGCACCAGGTGGCGCGATCGGGGCAGGTGCGTGGCGACCTCCTCGCCGTAGCGCGGCGGCGTCACCGGGTCGAGCTCGCCCGAGAGCAGCAGCACCGGCGTGTCGCCGCGCGCCGGTTCGCGGAAGTCGGCGGCGCGGGAGCCGTGCGGCCAGACCGCGCACTGGGCCTGGATGTAGCGGACGAATTCGTCGCCCATCACGGTATCGGCGTCGGCCGGGTCGGGCACCAGTTCGTTGGCGTCCTCCGAACAGGTGACCGACAGGCCCATGCCCTGCGCCATCGCCTCGTCCATCGAGCTCATCAGCATCCGCGCCTGCGCCATGGCGGCGTCCGAGTGTCCCTGCGCCAGGTCCGACAGCAGCAGCGGCAGCGTCGCGGCGATGGCTGGCTGGTAGGCGTACATGCGCAGCAGCCCCGAGAGCGCCGGCCGCCCGAACTCGCCCTGCGCCGGCGCGCCGGTGGTGGCGTCGCGGAAGTGCACCTGCCGCGGCTGCTCGGCGAGCTCGGCGGCCAGTGCGCGGAAAGTGTCCATCGGATCGCCCAGCGCTTCGCGGCAGGCGGGAAGCCGGGTGCAGGCCGCGAACTGGCGCGCCAGGGAATCCTCCAGGTTGCGTGCGTGCTCCTGCCCCAGCGCCAGCGAATTGGGGACCACGCCGTCGAGCACGGCGCTTCGTACCGCCTCCGGGTAGGCCTTCATGTACTGCTGTGCCACGCGTGTGCCGTAGGAAACGCCGATCAGGTTGATCGCCGGGACGCCCAGCGCCAGACGCACCGCCTCCAGATCGGCCACCGCGTCGCCCGTGGTGTAGTGGCGCACGTCGGCCACCGCGGAGAGCGAAGTCAGGCAGGTGCGGGTCTGTTCCACCGCGTGCCCGATCGAGATGTCGGTCGACTCGGCCTCATCCTGCGCACAGGCCAGGCGATTGGATTCGCCGGTACCGCGCTGGTCGAGCAGGATCACGTGGCGGCGCTTGAGAATGTCGGAAAACGCGCCGGCGACCGCCGGATAGCTGTCCCGCGCCGACTGGCCCGGCCCGCCGGCCAGCAGGAACACCGGATCGGCGGCCGGATCGGCGGTGGCGGCGGCAACCCAGGCCAGCGCCAGGGAAATGCGTCGGGCGTCGGGTGCGGCGCGATCTTCGGGCACCTCGACGCGGGCGCACTGTGCCGCGACCGGGGCGCTCGCGCCGGGTGCGGCCAGGGTGCAGGGCGAGAAGGCGATGCCGCCGAGCGTGGTCGCGCTCGCCAGCGGTGCCGCCAGGCACAGGGCAATGAAGCTGAGTGGGCGTTTCATGGGTTTCCCGGGAAGTGACAGGGCCTGATACCGACGGGCGAAGCCCCGAGGCTGTGACCGCGCGGCGGGCGCGGGCGGGGCCGATATACTACCGGCCCCGCATTCTGGTGACCGATGATGATTCTTCCGAAGCCGCCCCCGCGCGCCCTCCTGCCCCTGCTCGTGCTTGCCGGCGTTGCGAGTCTGGCGGCCTGTCGCGGCACGCCCGAGCCTGCGGCCACGCCTGCCGCGCCGGTCCAGGCCGAAGCCCGGACCGAACCGCAGCCCGACCTCGCGCCGCGCGAACCCAGCCGGGTGCGGGTGCGCACCAGCGCCGAGGCACCCTTTGCCTGTGATGTGCTGAGTGAGGAAGAGTTGGGCCGCGTGCTGCCCGACGAGCCGACCATCATCGACGTCACCACCCAGCGCCGCGCCTACGGCATGGCGGTGGAGAGCGCCTGCCTGTTCGCCTTCGGACGCAACCGCGATCCTGCACGGATCGACCTCGACTCGCGCTTCATCCGCGTCGATCTCTACACCGACGCCAGCTTCCGCGCCGCGGGCCACGGCGCGCTGCAGGACCAGTGGAGCTACCGGGTGCGCGATGGCAGCACGGTGTTCCACTTGCACGACACCGCGCTGGCGGCCTGGGTCGACTCCGAGCATCCGCCCGATCCGGCGCTGATCGTGCGCCAGGGCGAGGTGATGTACGACATCGCGCAGTACCCGGCCGCGTCCGACCAGGGCTCGCCCGAGCGCAAGGCGCAGGTCGAGGAGATCGCGCTGCTGTTCCTCGGCAAGCTCGACGCGGACGAGGACGACGCGGACGCGAACTGACGCGCGTCAGGGGCCGGTGCCGCGCCGCGCGGCACCGGCCCCTCAGCCCGACGCGGTGAAGCGCTCGCGCCGGATCGCGGGCGGTGCCAGACCGGCCTCGCGCAACCGCAGCGCGACCTCGTCCACCATTTCCGGGTGGCCGCAGAGGCAGGCGATGTCGTCCGCACGGGGCGAAAGCGCATCCAGCGCCTGCTGCACCCGGCCGCCCAGCAGATGCGGATCGCCCCCGGGCACGGCTTCCCGCGACAGGCAGCCCAGGTAGGTGAAACCGGGCACCGCGCCCGCGGCGTCGAGGAAGTCCTTGCGGAAATACAGCTGCGCGCTGTCGCGGACCCCGTGCAGCAAGACGACCTTCGCGCCGCTTTCGGCGCGCTGCACGAGGTCTGGCAGCATCGAACGGAACGGCGCGATGCCGGTGCCGGTGGCGATCATCAGGTAGCGCGGCGCGGCGTCGCGCGCGGCCAGGCCGAAACGCCCGAATGGCCCGGTCGCCTCCACCGTCTCGCCCATCGCCATCTGCGCCAGGCGCGCACTGGCCAGACCGCCCGGAGCCAGCCCGACGAGGATTTCCCAGCGCCTCCCTTCCTCGAGCGGCGCGCCGGCCAGCGAGTAGCTGCGCCGCTGCAAGGTGCCGTTCGCATCCACGACGTGGAGCTGGATGAACTGGCCGGCGCGGAACGGCAGCGGCGCGCCGTCGGCGTGCTCGAAGCCCAGGTGCAGCACCGACGCGGTGATCGGGCGGCGGTACGTGAGGCGAAGCGGAATGCGTGTGGTCACGGCGGCAGGGGGCGGGCAGGCAAACGGCTATACTAGCGGGCTGGCACTATCTGGCAGGCATCGATGAGTTCGCCCCCGGCGCTGCACGTCTCCGACTTGCGCAAGGTTTACGACAATGGCGTCACGGCCCTGCACGGCATCAGCCTGGACGTGGCCGAAGGCGACTTTTTCGCCCTCCTTGGCCCCAATGGCGCCGGCAAGTCCACCCTCATCGGCATCATCAGTTCGCTGGTCAACGCCAGCGCCGGCACCGTGGAAGTATTCGGCGTCGACGTCGCGCGCCGGCGCGGCGATGCGATGCGTCTGGTCGGCCTGGTGCCGCAGGAAATCAACTTCAACCTGTTCGAGCGCCCCTTCGACATCCTGGTGAACTATGCCGGGTTCCACGGCGTGCCGCGCGCGCTGGCGATCGAGCGCGCGCACGAGGAGCTGGCGCGCGCCCATCTTTCCGGCAAGGCCCACCTCACCAGCCGCACCCTGTCGGGCGGCATGAAGCGGCGCCTGATGATCGCCCGCGCCCTGATGACGCGCCCGCGCCTCCTGATCCTGGATGAACCCACCGCCGGGGTGGATATCGAGATCCGCCGCGGCATGTGGCAGCAGATGCGCGAGATCAACGCCTCCGGCACCACGGTCATCCTCACCACGCACTATCTGGAGGAAGCCGAGGAGCTGTGCCGCAATATCGCCATCATCGACCACGGCCGGATCGTGCAGCACACCGCGATGAAGGCGCTCTTGGCCACGCTCGACGTGGAAGGCTTCGTGTTCGACATCGACGGCGAACTGCCCGCGCTGCTGCCGCAGATCGAGGGCGTACGCCTGACCGCACGCGATGTCCGCACCCTCGACGTCGAAATGCCGCGCACCATGAACCTCAACCTGCTTTTTTCCGCGCTGGGCGAGTCCGGCATCGTGGTGCGCTCGATGCGCAACCGCAGCAATCGGCTGGAAGAACTCTTCCTGCGCCTGACCGCGCGCGAGGTGGCCGCGTCATGAGCCGGCATCCGAACCTCGTCGCGCTGCACACCATCGCCCGGCGCGAGGTCGTCCGCATCCTTCGCATCTGGACGCAGACCCTGATCCCGCCCGCGATCACGATGACGCTTTACTTCCTGATCTTCGGCAAGCTGATCGGCGCGCGCATCGGCGACATGGGCGGCTACGGCTACATGGAGTTCATCGTGCCCGGCCTGGTGATGATGAGCATCATCCAGAACGCCTACGGCAACATCTCGTCCAGCTTCTTCGGTGCCAAGTTCGGCCGCCACGTGGAAGAGCTGCTGGTCAGCCCGGCCCCGGCCTGGGTGGTGCTTGCCGGCTACGTCGCCGGCGGCGTGCTGCGCGGCCTGATGGTGGGTGCCATCGTCTTCCTCATCGCCATGGCCTTCACCCGCGTACACGTCCCGCATCCGCTGGTGATGCTCAGCTCGATGCTGCTGGGTGCCACGATCTTCTCGCTCGCCGGGTTCGTCAACGCGGTGTACGCGAAGAAGTTCGACGACATCGCCATCGTGCCGACCTTCATCCTCACGCCGCTCACCTACCTGGGCGGGGTGTTCTACTCGATCACGCTCCTGCCCGGCTGGGCGCAGAGTGCGACCTACGCCAACCCGATCTTCTACATGGTCAACGCCTTCCGCTACGGCCTGCTGGGTTCGAGCGACGTGCCGCTGTGGGTGGCCTANNCTCGGCGTGGGTCTCGTGCAGGCGCGGCACGCTGAACTCCAGCACGCCGCCGCGCAGCGGGATCGCCGCGACGTGCTCGCCGTAGCTGCCCCCGGTGCCTTCCACCGGCCACTGCCAGCTTGCAAACCGGTGTGACGCATCCCAGGACGGTGCCCGCGGCGGCACGCCGGCGCGAAGCTGCGAGGCCACCCGCTCCGCGAACCGCGCCTGCGCTGGCGCATCGGCGGCCTTGTCGCCCACGCCCAGCGGTGCCGACAGACGCGTGCTGGTGGGAACGTAGCGAAGCTGCACGTACCAGGCGTCCTCGCGCGCCAGATCCACCTGGTGATGCACCACCCAGCCCAGCACCTCGTCGGTCAGCGGCGTGCCGCGCGCCCGCGCCACCCGCGAGACCTGCTTGCGCGGCACGAAGCGGAAGTCGCGCGGCAGGTGCAGGCTGGCGGCGGCCGGCGTCAGGTCCAGCACGCCGAAACGCCACGACACGGCCTGCACCGCCATCGCCAGCTCGGCGCGCTGCTGCGCCTCGACCTCGGCTGCGGAATACTCGCGCGGTGCCGGCATCGGCACCGCTTCCGGATCCGCTGCGGCGGCGTGCGCGCGGCGCGGCGATCCCGCCTCGGCACCGCCGTCGTCGTACTCCGATTCCTCGTACTCGGCGCGGGTGCGCTCGCGCGCCGCTTCCAGCCGCGCCGCCAGCGCCGGATCGCCGATCCGTATCTCCGCGATGTCCTCGTCGGTGAGCGCCCAGGCCATCCCGTCCACGCCCTTGTCGATCGCGCGCATCGCCATCACGCCGATCAGCAGCGTGACTACCGCGGAAAGAGCGAACGGCACGCGGATGTCCGAGTCCTTGTCGCCCCAGCACATCACCAGCGCCACGATCGACAGCGGCCAGAACAGGAACGCGCCGATCGCCAGCAGCGGGCTGCGCCGCCAGATCCTCACGCACATCCACACCGAGATCACGAAAAGGACGAACAGGTAACCGCCCATGGACATCAAGCTGCCGATCATCGATCAGTCCAGTTGGATGCTGCGGATGTCGCGGCGCGACACCGAAGAGAGCGAAAACCCGCTGCTGAGCTGGGTTCGCAACTGCACCTCGTCGCCGCGCACGCCCTCGACCAGGCCGCGCCGCTCGCGCCCGCCGTCCAGGGTGAAACGCACCCGCCGCCCGATATGCCCGGAGAGCTGCGCAAACTCCAGCGTGCGCGCCTGCCTGCCGCTGCGCGCAAGCCCCGGTGCCGACGCCGAGGCCATGTAGCTTGCGATCCAGGCCTCGTCCTCTTCGCCGGCCGCGTGTGAAGCCGCGGGCACCATCAGAAGTGCCGCCAGCAGCAGCGCCATGGGGATATGCATCGGCGTTCCCTTCAAACCAGAGCGTGCAGGGTAGACAGCCCGCGCCGTCGCGTCCAGATGCGGACGGTGGTCTCAGGCAGGTGCCTGCGTTTCGGGCAGGGCGAAAAATGCCTGCGCCGTGGCGGTGGTGGTGGCGGCGACCTGCTCGAAGGTTTCACCCCGATCGCGCGCCAGTTCCTCGGCGACATGCGGCAGGAAGGCCGGTTCGTTGCGCCGGTCTTTCGGCATCGGCCGCAGAGTGCGCGGCAGGAGGTAGGGCGCGTCGGTTTCGATCATCAGCCGATCGGCGGGGATGTTCTTCACCAGCTCGCGCAGGTGCGCGCCGCGGCGCTCGTCGCACAGCCAGCCGGTGATGCCGATGTGCCAGTCACGGTCCAGATACTCGAACAGTTCGCGCCGGCCGCCGGTGAAGCAGTGCACCACGGCCGGGCCGATGCGGCCTTCGACGTTCTTCATGATCGCGACGAAATCGTCGTGCGCGTCGCGCTGGTGCAGGAACAGCGGCTTGCCGGTATCGATCGCGATTTCCAGCTGCATCTCGAAGGCGCGCCGCTGCGCCGGGCGTGGCGAGAAATCGCGGAAGTAGTCGAGCCCGCACTCGCCCACCGCGACGACTTCCGGATGCGCGTGCAGCGCGCGCATTTCCGCGTCGCACTCGGCGGTGTATTCCACCGCGTGGTGCGGGTGCACGCCGGCGGTGGCGTACAGCACGCCGGGGTGCGCGCGCGCCAATTCCAGCGCCTGGGGTGAATGCTCGCGGCTGGCGCCGGTGACGATCATGCGCGTGACCCCGGCCGCGCGCGCGCGCGCCAGCACCGCGTCGCGGTCGTGGTCGAAGCTGTCGTGGGTGAGGTTGGTGCCGATGTCGATCATTGGGGCGGGGAATGGGGAATGGGGAAGCGGTCGTTGCGTGGGTTTTGCGCCCTTTCCCCCGTCTTCGAGGGGGAGAGGGTTGGGGTGAGGGGACGCTTTGCATCGGGCGCGTCGCTCGGAACCACCAGCGCACCACTCGACATTGTGGCCGTTCCGCGTGGCGAAAGGCGAGCCGCTAGAATGCGCGCATGACCACGCCGCACGATTCGCCGCTCGGGCGCGAGACGCGCTACGCGCAGCGCCACGACCCTGCGCTGCTGTTCCCGATCGCGCGTGCCGCCGGGCGCGATGCGCTGGGCCTGGGCGCGGCGCTGCCGTTCCACGGGGTGGACCTGTGGAACGCCTACGAGCTTTCCTGGCTCGACGCGCGTGGCAAGCCGCAGATCGCGCTGGCGCGCGTCGCAGTACCGGCATCCAGCCCCAATCTGATCGAATCCAAGAGCTTCAAGCTCTATCTGGGCTCGTTTTCCGGCACCCGGATGGCGGGCACCGACGCGGTGCGCGCGTGCCTCGTTTCCGATCTCTCGCGCGCCGCCGGCGCGCCGGTAGAGGTGGCGCTGACGCCGCCTGCGGATTTCGCCGCCGAGCGCATCGAAACGCTGGACGGCGAGTGCATCGATGACCTGGACCTCGCGATTTCCGACTACGGCCCGCCGCGACCGGAGTACCTTTCCGCCGAGGTGACTGAGCGGATCGAGGAGGTTCTGGTATCGCACCTGCTGAAGTCCAACTGCCCGGTGACCGGGCAGCCCGACTGGGCCAGCGTGCAGATCGCCTATGCCGGCCCGCGCATCGCCCGTGAGGGGCTGCTGCGCTACCTCGTCTCCTTCCGCGACCACAGCGACTTCCACGAGCAGTGCGTGGAGCGGATTTTCTGCGACATCCGCGCGCGCTGCGCATGCGAGCGCCTTGCCGTCTACGCGCGCTACACCCGGCGCGGCGGGCTCGACATCAACCCCTGGCGCAGCACGTCGGCCGGGGTGCCGCCCAATCCGCGCCTGGCGCGCCAGTAAGCCAGATTACGGAGAACCCCGATGCCCTATTGCCCCATCATCGGCACGCTCGGCTACGTGCTCTCGCCCGAAGGCGATCAGGTGTTGATGATCCACCGCAACGCACGGCCCGAGGACGAACACCTGGGCAAGTACAACGGTCTGGGCGGCAAGCTCGAGGCCGACGAGGACGTGGTGGCCGGGATGCGGCGCGAAATCCTGGAAGAGGCAGGGATCACCTGCGAGGAGATGCGCCTGCGCGGCACGATTTCCTGGCCCGGATTCGGCAAAAACGGCGAGGACTGGCTCGGCTTCGTCTTCCTCATCACCCGTTACGCGGGCACGCCCTTCACGCGCAATCCGGAAGGCACGCTGGAGTGGAAACCGCGCGCCACGCTCATGGACCTGCCGATGTGGGAAGGTGATCGCCACTTCCTGCCGCTGGTGTTCGATGACGATCCGCGCGCCTTCCACGGCGTGATGCCGTATCGCAACGGGCGGCCGGTGTCGTGGAGCCATTCGCGGCTGTGATGCGGCACCGGGCCGCCCGTGCATGGGCGGCCCGATGCCGCGGCGATCAGGGCTTCACGAACCTGAGCGTCATGCGGTCCGATTCGCCGATGGCGGCGTACTTCTCGCGATCCTCGTCGCCCAGCGCGTAGCTGGGCGGCAGCGTCCACACGCCCTTGGGGTGGTCGGCGGTGTCGGCCGGGTTGGCGTTGACTTCGCTGCGTCCGGCGAACCGGAAGCCGGCGGCGGTGGCGAGATCGATGATCTGCTGCTCGGTCACATAGCCGGTGCTGCCGTCGGTGGCGGTTTCACCCTTGGCGCGATGATCGACCACGCCCAGCGTTCCGCCCGGCTTGAGCACGTCGAAGAAGGCCTGGAAGTAGGCCGGCGCGGTGCCGGCACCGATCCAGTTGTGGGCGTTGCGGAAGGTCAGCACCACGTCGGCCGAGGCGGGTTCGCCGAAGCTCGGCGCCTTCGCGTTGAAGCGGCGCAGCTCCGGCTCGCCGTAAACATCGGGCGCGGCGGCGATCTTGTCGGTGAGCTGCTGGTTGAGGCGCGCATAGTAGGCCGGCTGGTCGGGCAGGCTCTCGTCCCAGATCGCGCCGATGAAGTGGCCGTGTGCGCGCAGGTAAGGCGCGAGGATATCCGTGTACCAGCCGCCGCCCGGGGAAATCTCGATCACCGTGGCATCGGGCGCGATCTCGAAGAAACCCAGGGTTTCGACCGGATGGCGGAACGCGTCGCGCGCGCGATCGGCCTCGGCGCGATGCTCGCCGGCGACGATCGCCTCAAGACGCTGGCGCGCCTCATCGGCGGCGCTGACCGTTTCGGCGGCGGGCGCGGCGACAGGTGCCTGCGCGGCGGGCGGCGCGGGCGCGGGATCGGCCGGTGCGCTGGCCTGCTGCTGGCAGCCGGCCAGCGCGGCGACGCAGGCCAGCGCGAGAAGGGAATGGGAAAGGCGCATGGGGAAACTCCGGGTGGCAGGGACCGGCGCAAGCATGATCCATCGGTGCCGTGCCGTCACCCTGCCGCGCTGGCACCCGCGCGATGCGCCGCGGGCCCGGCGATCAGCCGCACGCTGTCCGGATACGGCATCACCTCCTCGGCCTCGCCGCGGCGCAGGGAATCCTGCAGCGCCAGCCACCAGTCCACGTCGAAGATGTCCCCGTGCGCCCGCAGCAGCGCCTCGTGCTGCTCGGGAGCAAGGCCCAGGAAGCGCGGGAACTCCTCCGGGAACACGTCCGACGGATCGACGTAGAACCAGGCTCCGTGGCGCATTTCGTCCTCGTCGTTGCGCGCCTGCGGCAGGCGCTTGAAGCGGCAGTCGCGCACCAGCGCCAGCTCGTCGTAGTCGTAGAAAATCGCGCGGTGGTTGCGGGTGACGCCGAAGTTCTTGAGCAGAAGGTCGCCGGGAAAGATGTCCGAGCGCGCCAGATCGCGGATCGCCTGGCCGTAGTCGATCACCGCGCGCATCGCGTCCTCGGCGGGGACTTCCTTGAGGTAGAGGTTCAGCGGGCGCAGGCGGCGCTCGACGTAGCAGTGCGCGATCACGATGTCCTCGCCCTCGGCCTGCACGCTGCTGGCGCAGCTGGTCATGAGTTCCTCCAGCAGCTCGGGCGCGAACTGGCGGCGCGGAAAGCGCAGGTGGCGGAACTCCTGCGCATCGACCAGGCGACCGGCGCGGTCGTGGTGCGAGACGATGCGGTACTTGGCCATCACCTCCTCGCGCGCGGTTTCCTTGGGATAGGCGAAGCGGTCCCGGATCAGCTTGAACACCAGCGGCCACGAGGGCAGGGTGAAGACCAGCATCACCATGCCGCGCTCGCCGTCGGCGTGCACGAACTGTTCGTCGGGGCGCTGGGTGAGGTGGCGGAAAAAGGCGCGGTAGCGCTCGGTCTTGCCTTGCTTGGCGCGGCCCAGCACGGTGTAGAGCTCGTCCACCGGCTTGTGCGGCAGCAGCGAGCGCAGGAACACCACGGCGTCGCCCACGGTGGGCAGGTCGGCGAAGAAGTGGCTGCGGGTGTAGCCGAACAGCTGGGCGATGTGGTCGCGATCGGTAAGAAGCGCATCCACGAAGAGGCCGTCCGGCCCGCTTTCCAGCGCGATCACCAGCGGGGTGTGGCGGTATTCACCGAAGGCACGGCCCACCAGGTAGGCGCGCTGCTCGCGGTAGAACACCGTTTCCAGCAGTTCGATCTGCACGAACTGGCTGGCGCTCCAGTGGGTGAAGCGCTCGCGTACCACGCGCGCCATCGCGTCGGCGCAGCGCGCCGGGTGCGCCCAGGGCACGCTGAAGCGATAGCCCTGCAGCACCCGCGCGAAGACCGTCGCAAGATTGCCCTGCACGGCGTAGCTGTGGCGCGCGACCGGGTGGGTGATGTGATCGGTGGGCTCGATGTCCAGGGCGACGAATTCGATCGCCGGGTCGAC
>JRYL01001295.1_pt1 | contig 17229 bp, 13 predicted proteins | sample 235391 | NCBI WGS metagenome assembly JRYL01 (sample SAMN03074223, study PRJNA261481) | activated sludge metagenome | biome: Wastewater Treatment Plant; feature: Wastewater; material: Activated sludge; isolation source: activated biomass of a wastewater treatment plant treating wastewater from... ...
TCAATCAAAATGAAATTCAATACCAAAACCATACACGGCAATCAGCAGCACGATCCGTCAACCGGAGCAGTGATGACGCCGATTTATCAGACTTCGACTTTTGCACAAAGCAGTCCCGGAGTGAATCAGGGATACGAATATTCAAGAGCGGCAAATCCGACGAGAACAGCTTTGGAAAATGCTTTGGCTTCGATCGAAAACGGAACCCACGGTTTTGCTTTCGGATCGGGTCTTGCGGCAACCGACGGGATTTTGAAGACTTTGAAAGCCGGTGATGAAGTGATTTCGATGGATGATCTGTACGGCGGTTCTTTCAGAATGTTTACCAGAATTTATCAGAATTTCGGTTTGAAATTTTCATTTGTCGATATGACAAAACCCGAAAATATTCTTGAAAAAATTACGCCTCAAACCAAACTGATCTGGGTGGAAACACCGACCAATCCGCTGATGAAGATTGTCGATATCAAAGCGATCTGTGACCTGGTCAAAGGAAAAGGAATTCTGGTTGCGGTTGACAATACTTTTGCTTCACCTTATATTCAGAATCCGCTTGATCTCGGCGCTGATCTGGTGATGCATTCTGCCACAAAATATCTGGGCGGGCATTCGGATGTGGTTGCCGGTGCAGTGGTTGTAAAAAATGAGGAACTGGCAGAAAAAATCCATTTTTCGCTTTTTGCAGGCGGCGGAATTCTCGGCCCTCAGGATTCTTATCTGATTTTGAGAGGCATCAAAACGCTTCATGTGAGAATGCAGAGACATTGTGAAAACGGAATGAAAATCGCAGAATTTTTGAACAATCATCCAAAAATCGGACAGGTTTTTTATCCCGGTTTGGAAAATCATCCGAATCATGAAATCGCAAAAAAACAGATGAGAGGTTTTGGCGGAATGGTTTCCTTCAATTTCAAAAGCAGCAAAAAAGAAGATGCGATTGCTTTCCTTGAAAAACTTAAAATTTTCACACTGGCAGAAAGCCTGGGCGGTGTCGAATCTCTCGCCAATCATCCGGCGAGCATGACCCACGCATCGATTCCGGCGGAGATCAGAGCAGAACACGGAATCACTGAAGATCTGGTCAGACTTAGCGTTGGAATTGAAGATGCAGACGATCTGATTTCAGATTTGGAAAATGCATTGAAATAATAACAGGATAATTTTTTAAAATTCAAACCTCTTTCGAAGTTTTACACTTTGGGAGAGGTTTTTGTTTAAATTTGTTTCAAAGCGCCTGCCGATGAGACCAAGATTGAAATTTAACAAAAAAACCATTTTTCTGCTGGTCGGNNGTTGGCGAACTGGGCAAAAAACAGTTTCCCGAAATTTATCAAAGAGAAAAACGATACCGCCTATAATTTTGAATTCAAGGATGTTGATTTTTCATTTTTTGGTCAGTCGCTGATCATCAGTGAGATTTCGGTTTTCCCGAAACCCGATTCTGCAAATCATCTGAAAATGGATTTCAGTGCTGACATCAAAAAAATCAAGATCAGCGGCGTTGATTTTATCCGGCTGATCAGCAGCAATGAACTGGAAGCAAGAAAAATTCAGATCATAGGACCGGATATCAGATATTACGAATCAGAAAGAGAGCATCAGTCAAAATCAAAAACCGAATTTCAGAAATCAATCCATATTTCAAATTTTATCATTAAAGACGGTGATTTTCATTATTATAAATCGGATCGCAAAACACTGATTTCGAGTGTTGATAAACTTGAAGTTAAATTTATAGGTGTAAAACTGGACAGTGAGACGATTGAAAAAAAGATACCTTTTGCATTTTCTGATTATGAAATTGGCTGTGATTCTTTTTTCTGGCAGATCAATCCTTCTCAAGAGATGAAAAGCAATCAGCTGAAGGCGGACAGCAAAGAATTTGAGCTGTTTGGTTTTACAATCAGCACCACAGATTCGCTTGCCAATGTGAATTCGGTCGAAAATGGCTATAGGTTGCTGCCGGCAGTGGATTCAAAAGAATTCGCCATCAGAGAAATGGATTGGGGTTTTTCAAATGATGATGAATTTTATTTTAAATCTTCAAAGATTGAATTTGATTCTGCGCTTGTTCGAATTCCTGAAAATAAAAACATCACCAAAAAAGACAAAACAGCTGAACGGCTGATTCCATTTCTGTTGGAAATCGACAGGATTTCGGTAAAAAATTCAGAAATCGAAGTTGAAAACAGCATAAAAGTTCACGAAATTGATCTTGAAATTTCAAAAATTAAAAATGCAAAAAATAAAAATCTTGAGATTGATTCGGTGTTTTTCAATCAGCCGATGATCACCCTGATTACGAATCAAAAGTCTTATCGTCAGGACAGTGTGACCGTCAGCCCGTTCAGGGAAAATGTGGACATCGGGAAACTGAATATCAGTCATGCAAGACTCAAACTTTCAGATCCCGCCGCAAATTCACTGACCGATGCTTCCGAGAATCTGAATCTGGTGCTTGAAAAAATCAGTGTGATTCCAAAACCGATTTACAACCGCGAATTAAAAGACGATAATTTCATCATCCGGCTTGATAAAATGTTTTTGCAAACCGATAAAATTCGGATTGGCGAATCGGTTCAGCCGGATTTTAAAAAGAATGCGGACAAACCGCTGATTCCGGTGAATTTTGAAATCGGTCAGATCGATTTTCGGGTTAATTCGATTGAACAAAAAGGAAGATTTGAAATCAGTCCGGTGAAACTGACCGGAAACGAATTAAAAAATGACATTGACGGCGGTCTGAAAATATCGATGCTCAAATTTGGAAAATCTGAAATTGCAGTATTTCAACCTGCCAAAAAGAAAGTCAGGCAAGCTGCCAGATCATTAAAAAAAGATATAAAAATCGATCTGCTTGAATTTGAAAAATCAAATTTCAAACTGATTGAACCCGGAAACAGAACGCTGCTCAGCATCAATGATTTGAGTTTGATTTTCAACGGTGTGGAATCAAATCAAAACAATCAGTTCAGTTACAAAAATTCAAAATTGTCAGCGTCTGCACTGAAATATCATCCGAAAGGAAATTATGATCTGACGGTTGCAAGTCTGTCTTACGATCAGCAGATTTTGAAGTTCAATCAATTTGAAATGAAACCAAAAATTTCAAAAACCAAATTTGTACGCAGTCTCAAAAAACAAAAAGATTATTATTCGATCAAAGCGGGCGGAATCAGTGTACAGAAACCAAATATCAATTTTTCGGCCAGCGATTTTTCATTCAGTACACCGCTTGTTATGCTCAATTCGGTGGATGCCTATATCTATCGGAGCAAAATTCCGCCTGACGATACTTCAAAAAAGAAAATGTACAGTCAGCTGCTGAGGGAAATGAAAATCGGGCTGAATATTTCAAAACTGAGCATCAGAAATTCAAAACTGGTTTATGAAGAGGAAACCGCAACCAGCAACGGCGCCGGAAAACTGACTTTCAATAATTTCACGGCAGATATTTCAAATCTGTCAAGTGCTTACAAAAAATCTAAAATGCAGGATGTGACCGCTGTGATCACCGCAAATTTTATGAATGACTCAAAACTGAAAGTAAACTGGAGTTTCAATCCGATGAATCGAAATGAAAAATTCAATATCAATGGAAGTATTTCAAATTTTGATGCCAAACGGATGACCCCATTTGTCAAGCCTTATCTGCATGCAACTGCGGAAGGAAATGTGAAGGAAGTTGATTTTAATTTCAGCGGAAACGACGTTTCGGCAAATGGTGATTTTGGAATCAAATACGACAATTTGAAGGTGACGCTCTACAATCCCAAGACCGGAAAACCCAGAGATATACTTTCAAAAATCGGGAATCTTGCTTTGAAATCAAATACCCGTGATGAATTCAGCGAAGTGAAAATCAAAGAGGTGGAAAGAAAACAGGACAAATCGTTTTTTAATTTCCTGTGGCTATGTGTTCAGCAGGGACTGAAACAGACGGTTTTGATTATTTGATTTGAATCAAAGAAATAATAAAGAATGCGCAAATACAAAAAACTGATTATTTATTTTGCAGTGCTGGCATTTGAATTGTTATTGCCGATTTTTTTAAAATCCGATTTGATTGAACAAAGAAACGGCTGCAGCACAGAATATTTGATAATCCTTGGGCTGAATCCGGTTTTATTGGGTTTGATCATCTATTATCTCAACAAAGGTTTGAGATTCATGTTCAGATGGAACAACCTGCTGATTATTGGGCTTTTTCTCATTAATTATCTGGAACTGATAACCAATCATAGAATAGAATTCTGTATTGCCTTTTATCTGATTCTGTTTTTAAATTTCGGTATGGTGATTTTGTTCGTACTGACTGAAAATAATTTGAAAATCAAAACATAAGACTGACGCATAATCAACAGAATATCAGCAATCTGAATTTTCGAATAAGAAAAGTGTGGAAATTCGGAATATATTGTAAAGAGTTAGTATATAATGATGTAGAGACGTACGATTGGTGAATGTAGAGTCGAACGATAAATGCATGTAAAGAAATACGATTGAGGAATGTAAAGAAATGGATTCAGAGGCGTACGATTGGAAACTGTAGAGACGTACGGCCGTACGTCTCTACAGTTTAATTTAATTCCTGTCAGTTTACATATTTCTTCAATTCGTCACCTCTGACCAGTTCAATCATCTTTTCGATGTCTTCACCGATCAGCCGGTCGTCTTCGAGTTTTTTGACTTTTGATCTGACCAAAGCATAAACCTCTTCCAGTCTCTGACCGGTTTTCAGCGGCCGTCTGAATTCGATTCCCTGACAGCCGAGCATCAGTTCAATGGCGAGTATCTTTTCGACATTTCCAAGCACCTGATTGAATTTTCGGCCCGAAATGCTTCCCATCGACACATGATCTTCCTGTCCGATCGAAGTCGGAATTGAATCTGCAGATGCCGGAAAACACAAAGTTTTATTTTCGGTCACCAGTGCTGCAGTCGTGTATTGCGGAATCATAAAACCCGAATTCAGACCAGAACTTGCGGTCAGAAATCTGGGCAGACCAAATTTTCCTTCGATCAGCAGATAACTTCTCCGGTCAGAAATATTTCCGAGTTCGGCAGCTGCGAGTGTTCCGTAATCAAGTACCATCGCCATCGGCTGTCCGTGGAAATTTCCGCCGCTGATTGCAGTTTCGCCATCCAAAACGATTGGATTGTCGGTAACTGAATTCAATTCGATTTCTGCCAAATCTCTCAAATGCAGCCAGGCATTTCTTGAAGCACCGTGCACCTGCGGCATACAGCGAAGCGAATACGGATCCTGCACCCGATGAAAATCATCATTTTCAATAATTTCTGAACCTTCGAGCAAATCCCAGATTCTTTTTGCAACCAGTCGGGTTCCTTCATAAGGTCTGACTTCGTGCAATTCTTTCATAAATGGCGAACGCACACCCGAATAGGCTTCAAGACTCATCGCACCGACCAGATCGGCCAGGTCGAGCAGATATTTGAAACGATTCAGACCAAACAAAGCATGGGACAATATAAATTGGGTACCGTTGATCAGTCCCAGACCTTCTTTTGCGGAAAGCATAATCGGTTCGAGCTGATGTTTTTGCAAAGCTTCTTTTGCAGAAATAATTTTGTCGCCTTCCCAAACTTTTCCTTCGCCGATCAGCGGAAGAAACAGATGAGCAAGCGGTGCCAGATCGCCGGATGCACCGACAGAACCCTGTTCGGGTACAGCGGGAATGATGTCTTTTTCGATCATCAGCAAAATCCGTTCAACGACTTCGAGCGTGACACCCGAATATCCTTTTGCCAAAGCATGGGCTTTTGTGATCAGCATCAGTTTTGAAATTTCTTTCGGAATCGGATTTCCGACACCCACCGAATGGCTGATCAGCAGATTTCCCTGAAGTTTTCTGGTTTCGGCTTTTGAAATCAAAGTATCGCAAAGCGGACCGAAACCGGTATTGATGCCATAGACCGTTTTTCCCGAATCGATGATCTGCTGTACGTTCTGGGCTGATTTTTTGATTTGAGCGACTGACTGTTCAGAAAGGATTCCTTTGGTTTCGCCTTTCAGCAGACTGATTGCATCTGACCATGACCAATGATCGACACCGTATATTTTTTGATTCATTTTTAATTGGAATTGAAATTCAAAATTACACAAAATTATTCCATTGAAAGCCAAACAAAGTGATTCGGAAAATTAATCGGTGCAAATGCTTTAAAAAACTGAAAAGCTGATAATTTGTATTCCTAATGTGATCAAGTTTCAATAAATTTGCAGATTAAATTAAATTTATCATGTCAGATAACGAAATATTCGACGAAATGGGTGACGATCACATACTTTCGGCCGGTGACACACCGCTGAGAAAGGATGCTTTTGAGATGAGCGATGAAGACAAAATCGCATCCATCGAATCAGACTTTAAAAAAATTATGATAACACTCGGTCTTGACCTTGCCGACGACAGTCTGAAAGGTACACCGAGACGTGTGTCAAAAATGTTTGTAAAAGAAATTTTCAAAGGGATCAAACCTGAGAATATGCCGAAGATGTCCACATTTGAAAACAAATACAAATACAATCAGATGCTGGTTGAAAAGGACATTACGGTGTATTCAACCTGCGAACACCACTTTCTCCCCATCGTTGGAAAAGCGCATATCGGTTATATTTCAAACGGCCGTGTATTGGGCCTTTCAAAGATGAACAGGATTGTTGAATATTATGCAAAACGTCCGCAGGTTCAGGAAAGACTGACCATGCAGATTGTGAAAGCAATGCAGCATTCGCTTGGCACCATGGATGTTGCCTGTGTGATTGAAGCAAAACACCTTTGTGTGAATTCGAGAGGAATCCAGGACATAGACAGCAGTACGGTAACAGCCGAACTGGGCGGTATGTTTGGAACCGATCCGAACACCAGAAGAGAATTTCTTCACTACATCGGAATGGATTCTAAATACAGAGTCTGATCAATTGCTGAAAATTAACCGGAAACAGGATCGGAAACGGTCAGATCGGAAGAATATTTTTTTTTCGGTCCCAATAGACTAAAAACAATGATAAAAGAGAACAGCTTAAAGATATTTAATTCACTCAGCGGCGAGAAAGAAGATTTTGTGCCGATTCACAAAGACCATGTGGGCATGTATGTCTGCGGACCGACGGTTTACAGCAATGTCCATTTGGGAAATGTGCGTACTTTTTTATCATTTGATATGATCTATCGGTATCTGGTCCATCTGGGTTACAATGTCCGTTATGTGCGCAATATCACAGATGCCGGCCATTTAACCGATGACGGAAATGTGGACAATGACAGATTTGTCAAACAGTCGAGACTCGAGAAATTGGAACCGATGGAAATCGTACAGAAATATACGGTTGATTTTCACAAAGTGCTTGAAATGTTCAATGCACTTCCGCCGACCATCGAACCGACTGCGACCGGACATATCGTTGAACAGATTGAATTGGCGCGTCAGCTGATTGAGGACGGTTTGGCTTATGAAGTCAACGGTTCTGTTTATTTTGATGTGAACGAATACAACAAAAGAGGATTGAATTACGGCGAACTCAGCCGAAGAAATATTGAAGATCTGATTTCAAATACACGTGATCTGGACGGTCAGGGTGAAAAACGAAATCCGGTCGATTTTGCACTTTGGAAAAATGCTTCGCCTGCACACATCATGCGTTGGAATTCGCCATGGGGCGCAGGTTTCCCGGGTTGGCATCTCGAGTGTACTGTGATGAGCACCAAATATCTGGGCGAGACTTTTGACATTCACGGCGGCGGTATGGATTTGAAATTTCCGCATCACGAATGTGAGATTGCACAGGCAAAAGGAGCACACGGACACGAGCCTGTTAAATACTGGATGCATTCCAATATGCTGACGATGAACGGACAGCGTATGAGCAAATCCACCGGAAATTATATACTGCCGATGCAGCTGATCAGCGGAAACAATGACTTTTTTGAAAAAGCATTCAGACCGGCAGTGGTGAGATTCTGTTTTTTGCAGGCACACTACAGAAGCGTGCTCGACATTTCAAATGACGCGATGATTGCCAGCGAAAAAGGACTGAACCGGCTGATGGAAGGAATCAGACATTTGGACGCTTTGAAGCCTTCCAACGAGTCAACTTTTGATGCTTCAAAATGGCTGGAAGAATGTTATGCTGCAATGGATGATGATTTCAATACACCGATATTGATTTCCCAACTGTTTGAAGCGGTTCGTGCCATCAATGCGGCAAAAACCGGAAGCGGTTCACTGACTGCTGCGGATATTGAAACACTGAAAAAATCGCTCAAATCTTTTGTGTTTGATGTGATGGGATTGAAATCCGAAGATGAAACATCCGGAATCACCGACAAAATTGACGGCGTGATGCAGATGCTGATCAGAATGAGAAACAAGGCAAGAGCAGATAAAGACTGGGCTTTGTCGGATCAGATTCGTGACGAACTGGATGCAATCGGAATACAGCTCAAAGACGGAAAAGACGGTACCGAATACAGTTTGAATTGATTGATTTCATGAAAAATCAGACAAAATTTTTGAATTGCTTGAATTTTAAATTGGAATTGGAATAATTTTAGTGAATGCAGGCTGACTGAATATTTTTTTAATTATTTTTAGAACAAAATAAACGATATGAAAACGATTCTTGTTCCTATCGATTCCAACAAAGAGGGTGATCTTGTGGCAAGCAAGGCGATAGAAATTGCATCTGCCTTTGAATCAAAGGTGCATCTGGTTCATGTGACTTCTGCCGAAAAAAACAATAAGGAAGACAACGATTCGGAAATCGATTATATCTCAAGCGACAATCTCTCAAAATTTGAAAAAGAGATGGACATACTGAATCGTTTCAAGTCAAAATTTACAGAAGCCGGACTTCTTTGCGAAGTTCATCTGCTCAAAGGAAAACCCCAACAGCAGATTCTGGGTCTGGCCGAAAAACATCATGTCGATTTGATTATTCTGGGTCTGATTAATCACAGCACACTCTACAAAGTTTTTGTGGGCAGTGTTTCCAACGAGGTGATCAAAGGTACCAAAACGCCGGTGCTGCTGGTTCCGCCGAGGAAGTGAGATCAATTCCGTTCCTGAAATCAATCTTTTTGATTATAAACTTCAATGATTCTTTGAGCCAATGGTCTAAAAACATTTTTAATTGACCTAGGTCAATTTTATAATCAAAGTGCAGGTCTATCTTTGCAGCTGATTAATTATTAATGTTTTAAAGAATAAAAAAATGAAAAGAGCCATTTTTGCAATCCTGTTTGCAGTTTCAGGAATCATGTCGGCACAGTCGATGCAGACCATCAAAAACGACCCCGCTCATTCGATGCTCGGATTTTCGGTTTCACATATGACCATCTCGCTTGTCGAAGGACATTTTGCGGATTTCAATGTTGATTTCAGTTTTTCAAAACCTGATTTTTCGGATGCCAAATTTACGGTAACCGCAAAGACCGCATCCATCGATACAAGGGTGGAAGCAAGAAACAATCATTTGAAATCAGCTGATTTCTTTGAGGTTGAAAAATATCCCGAACTGAAATTTGTATCAACTTCAATGGTAAAAGTCATTGGGAATCAATATGATCTGTTTGGAAATCTGACCATGCACGGCGTTACAAAACCTGTAAAATTAAAAGCAGTTTACAACGGAAGCGTTGAAAATCCAATGTCAAAAGAACTGACCCACGGATTTACGGTAAGCGGAAAAATCGATAAATCTGATTTCGGAATCGGTTCAGGTTTTCCGGCTTCATTTATTGGAAACGACATCAAAATTGTTTCAAATCTTGAATTTCCGGTAAAGAAATAAGAAACTAAATCAAAACAATAAGACCGTTTGTCCCAATAGGATAAACGGTTTTTTTATGATTCTGTGATTTTGGTTTTTGCCAATCCGCTGTGTCTGTATCCGTACAGAAAATAAACCACCAGACCCAAAACCATCCAAACCAAAAACCATTTCCAGCTGACCAATGGGATTTCGACCATCAGATAGGAACAGGTCAAAACACCCATAATCGGAATGGTTGAATAATTTCTCAAAAAGGTTACCACCGAAGTTGCAGCCGTAAAAATCAGAAATATAATGAACAGTACTTCTTCGGTATTGTCCAGATTAAATTCTGTAAAAGCAGCAATTGCACGTTCTCTGAAAATATACACAAAACCGATAAAAAGCAGCGGTATCAGCCATTTTCCGTTCAGGTAGGGCAGATTGAATTTTCCGGGTTCCTTTTCTTTTGGCGGAAGAAACAATACGCCGCCAGACACAAGTACAAATGCAAACAGAGTTCCGATGCTCGTCAGATCGGTAACCAGATCGCTTTCGATAAACAATGCACCGATTCCCACAATCACACCGGTTACAATGGTTGCAAACGAAGGCGTTTTGTATTTCGGATGAACTTTCTGAAACTTCTTGGGCAGCAGTCCGTCGCGACTCATACTCATCCAAATCCTCGGCTGACCGATCTGGAAAACCAAAAGAACGGTCGTCGTGGCAACCACTGCGCTGATCGAAACAATGGTTTCTATCCAGGGAGCACGGGTTTTGAATACAAACGCCAGCGGATCGGTGACATTTTTAAAATTTGAATAATTCTCAATTCCGGTCAGTGTGAGTGCAATCAGTATATACAGTCCTGTACAGATCAGCAGCGAATAGATCATTCCGCGCGGCATATCGCGTTGCGGATCTTTGGTTTCCTCAGCCATTGTCGATATCGCATCAAAACCGATATAAGCATAAAACACGGCGGAAACACCGCGCAATACGCCTTCAAAACCGTTGGGCAAAAAAGGCCGCCAGTTGTTGGTATCGACAAAAAATGCACCTGCCACAATCACAAAAAGTATAACCGCCAGTTTGAAATAAACCATAAAATTTGCGGTTTTTTTGCTCTCTTTGATGCCTACATATGCCAGCCAGGTAATCAGTATCACGATGATGAGCGCGGGCAGATTGAAGAACACTTTCATATCGCCGATCATCGGTGCGCTGTTGTATGCATTCACTGCAAATTCATAAGACTGAATCTTTTCGGGACTCAGGATTTCACCCGAATTCAGTGCAGCAGTCGATTCGAGAAATGCATTTTTGGCTGTGACGGGATCAATCAGCATCCAGTCGGGCAGATGAATATTGAAGACATGCACCAGAAGATTGTTGAAATAACTGCTCCATGAAATTGCTACCACTATATTTCCGATCGAATATTCGAGTATCAAAGCCCAACCGATAATCCAGGCTATGACTTCGCCAAATGCAACATACGAATAGGTATAGGCACTTCCTGCAACCGGAATCCGGCTGGCAAATTCGGCATAGCAGAGCGCCGAAAAACCGCAAGTGATCGCAGTGATGATAAACAAAGTGGAAACACCCGGACCGCCGTTATAAGCTGCAGAACCGATGGTCGAAAAAATTCCGGCACCCACAATAGCTGCGATGCCCATAAAGGTCAAGTCTCTGACCGAAAGTACACGGTTAAGCGATCCCTTTGACTGTCTGCCTTCCTCGACCAGACGGTCGATCGACTTTTTTCTGAAGAGAGAATTTTTCATAAAGGCTTTTGATATGATGATGTGAATGTATGGATTTTTTGATTAAAACTTTTGGCTGATTTTTGAAATTCGTGATTTTTCAGCTCAGCAGTTTTTCAAAAGCCTTTCTTGGTCCGTCCGAAACCTGAACTTCACCGCAATAAGTATAATTCAATTTTTCGAGAATTCTGAGCATCGGAAGATTGTCAAAATTGGTATCCACTTTGATTGAAAAAACGTCATTTTCTTTTGCAAACTTTTCAATTTCAGTAAAAAATTTTGTGGCAACTCCTTTTCCGATCACCTCATCCGAAACCGCCACCCGATGCACAACCAGAAAATCTCCGTTCGAAAGCCATGCACCGTCAATTATCTGATAGGTTGGTTCGTTGTTAAAAATCAATGCGGCCGAAGCAACGATTTTTTGACCTTCGGTCAGCAGATAACAATATCCTTTTTCGATATCTGAAATTACCGTATTCAAATTCGGATAACCGCTCTGCCACTGGCTGCTGCCGTCCTCCTTTCTTCGTCGGATCGCCTGGCCGAGAATTTCCCAAACTGAAGTTGCATCATCCGGCTCTGCTCTTCTGAATTTCAGTTGCATATTTTTTAGATTCTGATTTTCAAAGTTATTGATAAGTTGGGTAAGGCTGAGTTGTCGGTTGATTTTTTTTGAATGGAAAGTTGAATCCTGCGCGCTCTGACTGATTTTGAATGATGGAGGATGGAGGAAAATTTTCACTTCTAACTTTAAGATAAGTTGACCGATTTTAATTTAACTTTTCCAAAGTTTCAAACTTTGGAAAAGTTAAATCAGATCAATATTCATTCTGTTTTTGGACCACATAAAAAAAATGCCGGAACTCAAGTCCGGCATTTCATTATATTGATTTAAGAAAATTATTTCTTAACAATCTTTTTGGTCAGCATCTTACCGTTTATCTTCATATTCAGGATGTAAACTCCTGCAGGAAGATGTCCGATATTGAGCTGTCCGTTCTGAGATTTCAATTCGGCTGTCATCAGTCTTCTTCCCGAAGCATCTGTCAGGATTACTGATTCGATGATTGATTTCTGTGAAACGATATTCAGCACATCAGTTGTCGGATTCGGATAAACAGTGATTCCGTTGATGTCGCTCACCTCGTTGATTCCAAGCGCACCGCAGTCGATGTGACCTTCCCATCCGTATGCTACACCTGCATTGTCAGAAACAAATTCAATGGTGATTGCACCCGAACTGTGGGTAGAAGTAAACGAAGGACCGGGATTGTTGTTTCCGGTGATGGTACCGTTTGCAAACAGCGGGGCAGAAAGACTGTCACCGTCATGCACATACATAAAATCAGAGTTGGTCTGAAGACCGATTTTGTCAAAATTCAATTTAACTTTTTCACCGGTTACATTCGGATAGAAGGTTTTAACAAAGTGTTGGTTCACACCGTAGTTTCCGCTTGTACCGCCGGTATCTGTAAACAGAGTACCGTCACAGAATCCGCCGGTCAGTACCAATACCTTTTTACCGGCTCCTCCCGAACCGTCAGCACAGATATTAACCACATAGATTTCATAATATTTGTTTGGCTGAAGTCCTGTTACATTGAAAGTTGTAGAAGTGGTTGAAGACCAACCGCTAGTTCCGGGATCTTCACCAAAAAGAACTGCTTTGTAATTCCACAAATCAGAAGTTTCGTCATCTATATCAATTTGAACATCGTTAAGATTCAGATAGCTGAGCGTAAGATTTTTGATGGCATAAGTACAGGCAGTAAATCCTCCGGTACAGTCAGTGCCCAGACAGCTTTTTGAATCAACGGTTGTTCTGATTAACTGACCCGGTTGTGGTCCGAAACCAAGATTGAAGTTGATGCCGACACCCGCAATCAGGTGACAGTAACTCATGATGGTTCCGCCCTGGCTTGGGATCGGTCCGTTGCATCCTTCGCCATATCCTGCTGCTGGCCCGCAACCGTCAATCGCTGTATTGTTTCCGTTCCATGCACAAGCGTGTGTGTGCGGAGAACCGAGTGCATGTCCCATTTCGTGGGTCATCGCCATGATGGTCCATGAATAGGTAGGTACTTGCGCATAGGTCATATTGATACCCGAATAGGCATAATTTGAACTTGTACAAAGCGAATTCAGATAAGCCACACTGGTGGTTGAAGGGAAGTTTACCAAATGCGCAAGATCTGCATCGAACTGAGTTCCAGAAGTTCTGAAATTATCCAGATTTTCACCATAACTTCCGGTATATGGATCCGCATAAGTCCAGATTCTCACCTGGTTCAGTGCCATATTGATATTGTCATTGTCATAAAGTGTACCGATGTTGTTTTGGATACCGGTAATCCAATCGATGGTTGCCTGAATGTCTTTTCCTTTTTGAACAAACGGTTTGTATGCGATTTCATAATAGATTTTCACACAATTGGTTGTCTTTGTCGTCATGGGATGTGCAGAAGGATCAAAACTGAGCTGATCCATAATCTGCTGATTGTATTCCAATTCGTCAACACCGCAGCTGAAAGGATTCACGCCCAACAGATTTACATCCGAATAAGTGATATAATCCTGCTGGTCAGCTGATTTTCCCAATACGATATTTCCGTCCTGATTGGTTGAAATCACACCAATCACATCATTTTCAAAAAAACTGATGGCAACCAGCGAAGTGTAATCGCCGTCAACAATTCCTCTGTAATACTGACCGGGTGTGTAATTCAGAATATTTCCGCTTTCGTCGGTTGCAAAGAAATTGTCGGTCAGCACATTTTGCTTGTACATCTTTACCGCAACTTCTTTGTTCTGATAAGGAACCGAGATGGTAATCAATTCAGGTGCTTCATTCACGATTCTGCCCAATTCCGAAGAATTCATATTCAGAACCGTCACGTCGGTAGCCGACTCCATATACTTGGCCGTCTTGTTGTCGTTGCTTTTTGTAAACAGTTCATAACTGTTGAACTGTCTTTTAGCCGTCATTAATTCCTGAACCTTCTGAGATACCGAGCCAACCTGCCCAAATGCAAATCCGGTAAAGATCAGGAAAATCAAAAGTCCTAATTTCTTCATTGTTTTTTGTGTTAATTAATTATTTTGAATTTTTCGCATAAGTGCCAAAGATAATTATTTTATAATAAATATTTTTGCAAGATATGATAAAAATCAAATTTCTTATTGTCGGTCAGGGGATTGCGGGCAGTTGCTTTGCGCTCAAACTCATTCGTGAAAATAAAAGTTTTCTGATTATTGACGAAGACAAAGACAAAGCTTCAAAGGTTGCCGTCGGCGTATTCAATCCGGTGGTACTCAAACGTTTTGCATTGATTTGGGATGCCGAACCACAACTCAGACTGATGCATCGGTATTTTGAAGAATTTGAAAAAATATGCGGTCAGCAACTGATCAGTCAGATACCGACCTATCGGATTTTTAAAGATCCTGATGAAATTAGAACCTGGCAAAAAAAATCAAAAAACCGGGAACTCCTGAAGTTTATCAGCGAAGAAATCATCACAAACAATCATGCCGACATCAATTCGCCGCTCGGATATGCAGAAGTCAGACAGACCGGACGGATTAAACTTGAAGAATGTCTGGAAGCTTTTAAAAATTATCTGACCGAAAAAAATCAGTACATCAACCAAAGATTTGATTACTCAGAACTTCAAATTTCGGATGACGGAATCCAATACGGAGATATTTTTGCCGAGAAAATAATTTTCTGCGAAGGCTACGGAGTGAAAGACAATCCCTGGTTCAACGAACTGCCGGTGATCGGTGTAAAGGGCGAAGTGCTGAAAATCAGGACATCAACTCAAGTCCCTAAAGCGATCTGGAAAGCATTCAACTTTCTGATGCCAATCGAAGATGACATCTGCTTTACCGCTTCGACTTATGACCGCGACGATCTGACACCCGAACCGACCGAAAAAGGAAAACAGGAAATACTGAAACATCTGGAGGAAATCTACAAAGGTTCATACAGCGTCATCGATCACACCGCCGGCATCCGACCGACGGTTGTGGACAGACGACCGCTTGTAGGCAGTCATCCCAAATTCAAAAATATGTACATCCTAAACGGAATGGGCACCCGCGGAACGCTGCTTGCACCCCGGATGACCGAATATCTGTATGACTATATAGAAAATGGAACACCGATCGATAAGGAGGCAGATGTGAGGAGATTTTTGGGCTGATGCGGGGTGACGAGGATGGAAGATGGAATCCAGAAGATGGAGGCGACTGTTTCCACCATAAAGAATTTCTTTTCTTTATGTCTCCTAATAATTCTTAAATTCTTAATGTTCTAAAAGATCTTGGAAAAATAGTAATTAGAGACTGACTGACCTTAGAAAACACGGAATGGGGACCCCACGCCCATCACTCCACATTCAGCCCTTCTCAAGTCTCATGTCTCAAAGTCTCACTTCTAATCTCTAACCTCAGAATCCAAAAAACTTTCTTTTTCTCGGTCTGGTATCATCCTGATAAAACTCGAGCAGCCAGACCATTGCAAGACCTGCCACATACGACCAGATGTTGTCAAAACTGAAGGTTGCGCCCAACAGATTTGAAAAAACCGGGCAGTCGGAAAGACCGAGATTTTTAATCCAGTCAAAAGATTTTGAGATCTCAAACAAGAGCGCAAATCCGGCAACACAATAGATCGTGATCTTTTTGCTCACAACAAAAAAGGTCTGAACCAGACAGTAAATCAGAATCACAAAACAGACATTGCCGACATTTCGGTTAAACTCGGCATTGGTCGAAAAGAACATCATGATCAGCATTGCTGCCAACAGAAGAACCGAATAAAGACCGTACTTTTTATCAAATCTTGTTTTCACACTTTAAAATTAAGTACAATTGAAATAAGAACAAAGAAGCGCAGACGATTTTAGCAATTGAATTCTTTGGGTTGAATTATTTCGGCTAATTTTGAAAAACTCAAAACAAATCGGATGATCAGTTGTTTTATTTTTGATCTCGACGGTGTGATCGTCAACACTTCGGTTCATCATTTCCGTGCCTGGCAGCAAATTGCCAAACAATTGGGAATTGAGTTTTCAGAAAATGACAATCAAAAACTCAAAGGAATCAGTCGTGAAGATTCGCTCAATACACTGCTCGAAATCGGAAATCAAAAAATTTCAGATGCCGAATTCAAAAAACTTCTCGATTTGAAAAACAGCATCTATCTCGATCTGATCAACGGTCTGGATAAAACAGCAGTCCTTCCATCGGTCACCGAAAAACTGAATTTCCTAAAATCCTCTTCTTATAAAATTGCATTGGCATCGTCGAGCAAAAACGCAAAAACGGTTTTGAACCGAATCGGACTCAATGATTATTTTGATGCGGTCATTGACGGCAACCGGATTACGAAACCAAAACCCGATCCCGAAATTTTTCTGACAGCAGCCAAATTAACAGAAAGCAATGCCGAAAATTGTGCAGTATTCGAAGATGCATTTGCCGGAATCAGCGCTGCAAAAGAAGCGGGAATGCTGGCAATCGGAATCGGAAACAAAGAGGATTTATACAATGCAGATTATGTTTTTGAAGATTTTGGTCAGATTTCAAATCAATTTTTAAAAAGTTTGTAATGAGCTCTTCAAGAGTTTTGGCTCCTTGAAGGATTTTAATAAATAAAGAGGGTGTCCGAAA
>JRYL01006030.1_pt1 | contig 17119 bp, 15 predicted proteins | sample 235391 | NCBI WGS metagenome assembly JRYL01 (sample SAMN03074223, study PRJNA261481) | activated sludge metagenome | biome: Wastewater Treatment Plant; feature: Wastewater; material: Activated sludge; isolation source: activated biomass of a wastewater treatment plant treating wastewater from... ...
TCCGGCACCCGATGCACCGACGATCGAAACGATTTCGCCTTCGCTCACATCGATAGAAACTCCTTTGAGGACTTCCAGATTGTCAAAACTTTTGAAAATATTTTTTGCGGCTATCATCGGTCTAAAATTAAGTACAATTCATCAAAGTACAAAGTTGATTTTTGTCTGATCGGTTTGGTACGGACAAAAAAAATCAGCTCTTCAAACGAAGAACTGATTTTTTGAAATTTTTCAGCTGAAAATTATTCAACAGTGATGGTTCCCTGCATAGCAGCAAAGTGACCTGGGAATGAGCAGAAGAACGGATATACACCCGGTTCGCTCAAGTTGAAAGTTGCAGATTTTTCCTCACCGGGACCTGCCATTTCAGTGTATCCAACGATTGAATTTTTCATATCGCCGTCGATTTTTTCAATTCCGCCAACTTCAACAGCTTTCATACCGAAATCTTTAACAACAGAACCCGGTTTCAAAACTACTACGTCGTGTGACATTGCTTCTGCAGGAAGGCTCCCTACGTTTTTAATGGTGATTTTTACTTCACCAGCTTTCACTGTAAATTCAGTTTTGTTGAACTGCATTTGGTCGTTACCTTCCAAAACGATGGTGTTTGCATCAGCAGTTTCGTCAGCTGCAGGAGCAGCCTCTTCAGTTGCAGTATCTTCAGTTGCAACAGATTCATCTGTAGTTGTTGATTCAGTGTTACCGCCACATGCTACAAATGTAAAAGCTCCGATTCCCAATAAGAAATAACTTAATTTTTTCATTTTTTGATTGTTTTTTTTGAAGTGCCAAATGTACGAAATCGTTTTGATTTTCGGACTAATATTTATCAGTTATTTGTTGGATCTCATCTGGTGGTTTGCAATCGCAACTGTCTTATTTTGAATTTATTCAATTCGCTGTTCTGACTATCTCTTGCTTTTGCTTTTTGTATAGAAATTTTAGTTTTATGATAAAAAAAATTGTATAAAAAAGAGCCAACGTACCCGGATAGACAAATGGTCTGCCCTCATCTGAAATTGATGTCTGTTCCGGATTCTTCTCAGTACATTCCGGGTGAGCTGACCAGTGCAATGGTCGGAATGTGGATGGTGAGCCCGAATTTGATTCCGTCAAATGAAGTGTATTTGTGTTTTGCAAATTCAAACGAATAACCCACATTGGCTTCAAGCAGACCCAGTATGGCAATTCCGGCTTCGGGTGTCACATTCCAGGGCGATACATTGACCCGAACCGAATAAAAAGTTCCGCGGATATATTCGCGATAAGGATCAATCCTGTTTTTTGTCTTTTGTGCATTGAACTGATAGCCGATGCCCAGCTCGGGAACGATTACAAACCGGTCCTTGAAATAAGCCATATTAGCGGTTGCGCTCAGATCAAACAGATTGTTGTTGGTCTGAACCAAATAGACTTCGGGTCCGATTTTGAAATAATTTCCGTTCAGATTTGAATAACCCAAATTAATCAGCAAATGACTCATTGTTCNNATCAAATTCTTCATCCGAAAAACCTTCATTTTACGGCAATACGATCAGAGGGGTTTCAGCATCATACACCAAATCGTTGATCAGGAATTTTCTGAACAGATAATCGGTCAGCAGTCTTTCACCTTTTTGGACAACAAGCAGCTCGTTAGATTTACCGCTGATCACATTCTGGATATTTCTGGACGGACTGTCGGTCACATAAATTTCATAAAAAGTCCTGAATTTGCTTGCAAACATATCCGCATGCTCTTTGAGCAGTTTTTCCACCTCAGAAGTGTCTTCTTCGGGTCTGGACAGATTGAAAAATACAATTCGGGTTTCTTTGTTGTCAATGAAATTCAGCAGCCGGTTGAATTCAAAAAGATTCAGCTGATACTTGTCCGAAATTCCGACATAGATATTTTTATGCGAATAATCGGACAGCGTGTTTGGAATCGCCACCAGTATGTTGTCGGTGTTCTCAATGGTGTGAATGATGGTGTTTCTCAAAAAGAATTTTTTGATAAAACCGTATTTTTTCAGACCTGCCAGAATCAGATTTTCAAACGACTGTTCCATCAGTTCGCTGAGCGTGTGCTGCAGATCTTTTTCAGATGCGAGATATGAAACTTCAATCATCGGCGGGATGATTCCGTTTGCAATTTCTCTCAACTGCTCTTCTGCTTCCTGATTTGCTTTTTTGATGAGCGCATTTCTTTCTTTGTCATCTGTAAATGCAGGAATCTGAACCGGTGTCTGGTGGAGCAAAAGCACTTCACCATAAACGTGGCTTGCCCAATCGCAGCCGTATTCGATCAGATTTTTGGAGGTTTCTGAAAAATCAATTAAAAGGATAAAGCGTTTTCTCATATTTTAGTATTTTAATTTTTTGATTGACTAAGATAATCATTTATTTTCGAAAAATCATCTGAACTGTCAGACAAAATCGTGAGTTTGTCATTGGCTTCCAGTTTGGTAAAACCGTCAGGATTTATAAAATTGCTGTTTCGCTCAATCAGTGCGATTGTGGTTGAATTCGGGAACTCAAGATCGACAATTTTCTTGCCTGCAATTGCAGAATTTTGAGAAATGACCACTTCGTTTTTAAATGATTTCGGAAGATTCAAAAGCAGTTTGTCTTTTTCGGTAATATTTTTTTCTTCGGCCGGAATTGCAACTTTCAGCCACTTGGCGACCACCGACAGACTAGTTCCCTGTATCAGTACCGAAGTGAGCGAAATAAAGAATACGATACTGAAAATCATATCCGCTTTTTCAATTCCGGCAAGCAGCGGATAGGTCGCAAATACAATCGGAACCGCGCCTCTCAAACCGACCCATGAAATATAAAATCTTCTTCTCAAATTCATTTTGAACGGAATCAGACTGAGAAAAACGCTGACCGGTCGTGCCACCAGAATCAGGAACATTGAAATCAGCAGTCCGACGCCCATGATCGGAATAATTTCTGACGGAAAGACAAGCAGTCCGAGTGTGAGGAACAGTATGATCTGCATCAGCCAGGCAAGACCGTCAAACATTTTCAGAATTGTATTTTTATGGATCAGTTCCTGATTTCCAAGATAAATTGCCGATACATAAACCGCCAGGAATCCGTTTCCGCCTACAAAATCAGTAGCCGAAAAAACAAAAAACATCAGTGTGATGGCGAGCACCGGATAAAGTCCTTCAAAATCAAGCCGAATTCTGTTGATTACAATTTTCCCCAATTTTCCGAATCCCAAACCGAGGATTCCACCCAATATCATCTGTTTGAAAAATACCGGAATCATTGAAGCCACACTCTGGTCCTGATTGACGACAAGCGATAAAAAGATGATGACCAAAACATAAGCAGTCGGGTCGTTGCTACCGCTTTCAAACTCAAGCAGCGGTCTCAGATTTTCTTTCAGAGCCATGCTTTTTGAACGCAGGATCGAGAAAACAGCAGCCGCATCGGTCGATGAAACAATTGAGCCGAGCAGCAGACTTTCGTATATTGTAAGATCGGTCAGCCAGTAAACAAACAGTCCGAGTGTTCCGGCTGTCAGCATTACACCGATGGTAGACAGCACAAAGCCCTGTGCAGCAATCGGTTTGACTGCTTTCCAGCTGGTGTCGAGTCCGCCCGAAAACAATATGAAATTAAGCGCGACAATGCCGATAAACTGTGCAATCTTTGGGTCGTCAAACTGAATTCCGCCCAAACCTTCAGAACCTGCAAGCATGCCCACCGCAAGGAAGAACAACAAAGTCGGCACGCCAAAACGATATGATGTCTTACCGGCAATCAGGCTGATAAACAAAAGTATGGATCCAATCAGTAGAATGTTTTCAGTGCTGAGACTCATTAAAAATAAAAATTTTTCTGCTCAAAGATACATTTTTCTGACCGAGTCTGCTACAGAGTTTTACTGCTTTTGGTCATTAAATTCCACAAAAAAAAGACGCAGCCCCGAAGAGCCGCGTCAAACCTAAAACTATGAAAACACCTAATCGTTAATCAATCGTAAATCCTCTGGTATAGATTCTGCCGTAGGGATCCACATAACTGATTGAAACTTTTCCTTTGTGGGATTTCAGGATTTTCTCGATATCTTTCTGATCGTTTACTTCTTTGTCGTTTACTTTCAGTATGATGAAATTATTGTCGATTCCGATTCCGCTGAGTTTGCTTCCCTGCTGAATGTTTTTGACCATCACACCGTAATCGATTCCAAAACTGACTTTTTGTCTTTCGGTCAGCGGTTCAAATTCAGCGCCAAGTTTTTCAGCCACTGTCAGATCAGAAATCGAACGTCTTTTTGTATTTCCGTTCTGATCTCTCAGCGTCACTGTATAAACTTTTTCTTTTCCGTCTCTCAATAATTTCACTTCCACTTTGTCGCCCGGATATTTGCTGCCGACTGCGAATGAAAGTTTTCCGAAACTGCTGATTTTCTGACCGTCGATTTCGGTGATGATGTCTCCTTTTTCAATACCTGCAGCCATCGCGCCTCCGTTCTCAACCAGTTTCTGAACCAATACACCCTGTTGGTTTTTGTAGTTGGTTCCGTTTTGTTTGTTGTAATCTTTTAGCATGAATTCGTCGTTGAGATCCAGTCCCTGAATACCTATGTATCCTCTTTGAACAATACCGTATTTTTTGATGTCTTCAACCACTTTTTTCACCAGATTGGAGGGAATTGCAAAACCGTAACCCGAGAAAGTTCCGGTCGGTGATGAAATCGCAGTGTTGATTCCGACCAGATCACCGTTCGGATTTACCAGCGCACCACCACTGTTGCCCGGATTGATTGCAGCATCGGTTTGAATAAATGATTCAATCGGATTGTTTGCATTTCTTCTCAAAATATCGATGCTTCTTCCTTTTGCAGAAACGATACCTGCAGTTACTGTTGAATTCAGCCCGAATGGATTTCCGACCGCCAGCACCCAATCGCCGACATTGATTCCGTCAGAATCTACAAATTTCACAAACGGAAGATCTTTTGCATCGACTTTGATCAGCGCGATATCTGTATTCGGATCGGTCCCGACCAGTTCTGCGATATATGATTTCTGATTGTTGAGTACCACCTCAATTTTGTCGGATCCTTTGATCACGTGGTTGTTGGTAACGATATAACCGTCAGACGAAATGATTACACCCGAACCCATTCCGGTCGGTTTGTCGGGGTCATAACCCTGTCTCTGTTGTTCAGGAAAACCGAAGAAGAACTCGAACGGATCCATATATTGCCGGTTGTTGCTGCTTTTGGTCGAAAAATTATTGATGCTTACAACTGCATTGACCGTCTTTTGTGACGCCGATACAAAATCGGGTACGGTTGCCGTGTAATTGCCGTTGTAATCCACAAACGAAAACGCACCGTTGTTTCTGTCGGCCTGCGTTACCAATGGATTGTCTGAAGAATTGTTTGAAGAGAAAAACTTCATTCCCAAAACAGCGAAAGTTGCACTGAAAAGTCCAACCATCAGATAACCAAAATACTTTTTCATATAGTTTAATCTTTTAAAGTTCAAGTTTGTATTTTTTTGTTCTTTTCGAAATCAAATTTAATACCAATAAAAGCCGTCTGACAAGTGGTTTAACTGTGTTTTAACAAAAATTATCACAACTTTAAATGATTTGGACAAATGCGGTCTGAAAATGGCAGTGCTTCTGATGAATTTCTTAATTTTGTTTAAAAATTTAAAACTTGAAAATCAGTTTTTATAAATATCAGGGCGCAGGAAACGATTTTGTGATGATCGATGACCGAAATCTGGAATTTCCGGCCGAAACAGAATTCATCCAAAAGATGTGCGACCGACATTTTGGCATAGGTGCTGACGGTTTGATACTGTTGCAAAAAGATCCGTCTGCAGATTTCAGAATGGTCTATTACAATGCAGACGGAAACATCGGGAGCATGTGTGGAAACGGCGGCAGATGTATCGTCCGATTTGCTGAGGATTTGGGATTGATTAATGACAAAGCTGAATTTCAGGCATCCGACGGACTGCATACCGCATTTATTGAAAAAAAGATAATTCGGCTGAGCATGCGTGATGTCGAAAAAATTGAAAAACATCTGAATCATTGGTTTCTGGATACCGGTTCGCCTCATCATATTGAATTTGTGGATGATACCCAAAAAGTTGATGTCAGGACAAAAGGAGCAGAGATCAGATACGGTTCACCTTATTTTGAAAAAGGTTCAAATGTGAATTTTGTTCAAATTCTGAATGAAGACACCATCAAAATCAGAACCTACGAAAGAGGAGTGGAGGACGAAACGTTTGCCTGCGGAACCGGTGTGACCGCGGCTGCGATTGCTGCTTACGAATCCGGAAAAATTGCAGTTGACAACATCAATGTCAAAGCGGTCGGCGGTGATTTGAAGGTGAGTTTTTCAAAAAATGATGACGGAATTTATCAGGAAATTTGGTTGAGCGGTCCTGCCGAATTTGAGTTTAAAGGTGAAATTGAAATCAAATGAGAAAGTTTGGCGGATTGATTCTGGTGTGCAGCCTGCTGATGACGGTTTCATGCAATTATTTCAGAGGCGGAAAAAAAGAAGTGAAGCAGGACGGATTTCTGTACATCCGCACCAATGCAGGATTTGACGAAGTGATGGATTCACTTTCCGACAAATTGAACCAGCCCGAAGTTTTTAAAAAATATGCAGTTTCAAAAGATTATCCTTCAAAAATCAAAGCCGGAAAATACAAACTTTCGACAGACGATACCAACAAAGAACTCCTGAACCGACTGATTCTCGGCAGTCAGACGGAAGTTCCGCTGATGATCGGAAATGAACCGACCATCTTTCATCTTGCCGGAAAAGTTTCAAAAAAGATTGAAGCCGATTCTGCACAGATTGTAAATGCAATCATCGTTTACGGTCTGAAACAAAATCCTCAGCTCGATGCAGAAACCGTGAAAATTTATTTCATTCCCAATACCTATAATTTTTTCTGGCCGACCAACGGCGAACAATTTGTGGAAAGAATGCTGGCCGAATTTCAAAAAGTTTGGACACACGAGCGTCAGCAAAAAGCAGAGAAAATGGGATTGAGCACACTTCAGGTTTTTACGCTGGCTTCGATCGTACAGATGGAATCTTCAAAACCGGATGAACAGCCAAAAGTTGCAAAAGCTTATCTGAACCGGCTTGAAAAAGGAATGAAACTTCAGGCAGACCCGACTTCGATTTATGCATACAAATTGCAAAACGGTTTCAATCAGAAAATTCAGAGAGTAGTCGGAACCCATCTGGCAACGCCTTCTGACTACAATACTTATAAGGTGAAAGGATTGCCGCCTGCGCCGATTTGTCTGCCCAATCTTTCGGCGGTGGATGCGGTACTCAATCCGGATGATCATCCGTTCGTGTATTTTTGTGCCGATCCCGACCGGCCGGGCTATCACAGCTTTACTAACAGCTATGCCGAGCATCAGAAAAATGCTGCAAAATACAGAAAATGGCTGGAAAGCAGAGGAATCAGATAGACTGTGTTTTGGTCAGATCTTCGGCTTTTTCAACTTCGAGCATTTTGAGTTTTGAAATTGCGGTCTGAACCGTTTTCACATCTTCAAATTTGAGCATCAGCGTTTCTGATTCGTCTTTTGATTTGGCTTCTTTTTGTTTGAATGAAGCCAGCCTCGGATTTTCCTGAAGCACTTCCAGGATATGCTGAAACTGTCCGGTCTGGTAGTATCCCGATTGCGGTCTGGCAATGAAGTAAGCGGTCATCTTTGAATTTTTGAGCACAATTCGTTCAAAACCAAGTTCTTTTGCCATCCATTTCAGTTTCATGCTTTCAAGGAGATTGGCAACTTCTTCGGGATATTCTCCAAAACGGTCGATCAGATTTTCATCAAATATTTTGAGCTCTTCATTGTTTTCAATCTGTGTCAGATCGGTATAAAGTGCAAGTCTTTCTTCCACATTGTTGACATAGTCATCGGGAATCAGCAGTTGGATATCGGTATCGATCTGAACATCCGAAACATAAATTTTGTCATCAGGATTCTGACCCTGAAACAAATCTTTGAAATCGGTTTCTTTGAGCTCTTCGATGGCCTCATTCAGAATTTTCTGATAGGTATCAAATCCGATTTCTGCAATAAATCCGGACTGTTCTGCACCCAGGAGATTTCCGGCGCCTCTGATTTCCAAATCCTTCATCGCAATATTGAAACCCGAACCCAAATCCGAAAACTGTTCGATCGCCTGCAGTCTTTTTCTGGCTTCATTGGTCAGTNNTTTCGGTTGCTTCTTCCGACCCTTCCGCGCATCTGGTGTAGATCGGCGAGCCCGAAATTCTGGGCCTGATCGATGATGATCGTATTTGCATTCGGCACATCCAGACCGTTTTCAACAATGGTGGTCGAAACCAGGATGTCATACTTGCCTTCCATAAAATCGAGGATGTTTCTTTCCAGATCGTCACCGTTCATCTGACCGTGACCGATAGCGATTCTTGCATCCGGAATCAGCCGCTGGAGCAAACCCGAAACTTCTTTGAGGGTATCGATCCGATTGTGGATAAAGAAAACCTGACCGCCTCTATGCAATTCATAAAATATGGCGTCTCTAATTTGTTCTTCGTTGAACCCGATCAGCCTTGTTTCTATCGGCTGACGGTTGGGCGGCGGTGTTTTGATGACCGATAGATCTCTTGCCGCCATCAGAGAAAACTGCAAGGTTCTCGGAATCGGAGTTGCTGTCAGCGTCAGAGTGTCCACATTTGATCGAAGTGTTTTGAGTTTGTCTTTTACACTGACACCGAATTTGTGTTCCTCATCGACAATCAGCAGACCGAGGTCTTTGTAATTCACGTTTTTGCTGACCAGTTGATGGGTTCCGATGACGATATCGATTTTTCCGGTTTTCAGATTCTCAATGATTTCATTTCTCTTTTTTGTCGATCTGAAACGGTTGAGGTATTCAACTTTGACCGGCAAATCTTTTAATCTTTCCGAAAAAGTCTGAAAATGCTGAAATGCAAGTATGGTGGTCGGAACCAGCACCGCAGTCTGTTTTCCGTTGACAGCCGCTTTGAATGCTGCACGAATCGCAACTTCGGTTTTCCCGAATCCGACATCGCCGCAAACCAAACGGTCCATCGATCTTTCGCTTTCCATATCTGCCTTGACATCGTTGGTTGCTTTCAGCTGATCCGGCGTGTCCTCATATAGGAATGAAGCCTCGAGTTCGTGTTGAAGATAACCGTCCGGCCCGAACTGAAAACCTCTTTGGGTTTTTCGTTTTGCATAAAGTTTGATCAGATCGAATGCGACTTCCTTGACTTTTCGTTTTGTTTTTTCTTTCAGATTTTTCCAGGCGCTGGAGCCCAATCGACTGATTTTTGGTTCTTTGCCGTCCTTTCCGCTGAATTTTGCAATTTTATGAAGCGAATGTATGCTCACATACAATATGTCGTTGTTCTGATAAACCAGTTTGATCGCTTCCTGTTTTTTGCCCATCACATCGATTTTGACCAGACCGCCAAATTTCCCGACACCGTGATCGATATGGGTGACATAATCGCCAATCTGAAGCGAAGTCAGTTCTTTGAGCGTGATCGCCTCTTTTTTTGCAAACGAATTTCTGAGATGATATTTGTGGTATCTTTCAAAAATCTCATGATCGGTAAAACAGCTGATTTTCAAATCTTCGTCGGTAAATCCGCGATGAATCGAACCGATGACCGGAATAAAATTCACTTCTTTTCCAAGATCTTCAAATATATCGTTGAAACGCTGCACTTGTTTTTCGCCCGAACAGAAAAGATAATTTGTATAACCTTCTTGTTTCAGCCGGTTCAGCTCCTCTGCCAGCAGATCAAACTGTTTGTTGAACGACGGCTGCGGCGTTTGATGCAATTCAATTTCAAAAGGATTTTTAAAAAATGAATTCATCGAAAATTCAATGACCGGAAATCTTTCAAGACTCTTTTTGAATTCATTTTCATCCAGAAAAAGTTCATTTGGCGTCGCATGACTGATTTCGCCCGAAAGTTTTTCAANNCAAAAAAACTTTCTCTTTTTTCTGCAATGAATTTATTTTCAAGATTCGGAATGATCGTAAACGATTTTACTTTTTCAACAGAAAGCTGACTGTCGATATCAAATCTTCTGACCGATTCCACCTCGTCACCAAAAAGAGAAATCCTGCAAGGCTTTTCTTCAGAAAATGAAAAAATATCCACGATCCCGCCGCGGATTGAGAATTCACCGGGTTCGGTTACAAAATCAACTCTTTTGAATTCATACGAAAACAGCAGTTCATTCAGAAATTCAATATCGACCGAATCGCCTTCAGAAATCCTGAGTGTATTGGCAGTCAGTGATTTTCGGGTTACTACTTTTTCAAAAATTCCCTGCGAATAAGTGACTGTAATCCTTGGTTTTTTTGCGCCGTTCAATGTGTTGAGCACCTCGGTTCTCAGCACCACATTTGCATTATCGGTTTTCTCGATTTCATATGGTCTTCGATAGGAATCGGGCAGAAAGAGCACCTCATCTTTTGAAAACATATTTTCGAGTTCGTTCACCAAATAGGCTGTTTCCTCTTTGTCGTCGAGAAGTACCAGCACCGGATCGCCGGACAGCTGAAGAATCTGAGCAGACAAAAATGAAATTGAAGAACCCGAAAGTCCTTTTACATTGATTTTTGAATATCTGTTTTTTTGAATTTGGTCAATAGATTTGCGCACGAAATCGGATGATTCGTGTTTTTTCAGTACATCTTGAATGGTCTTCGTTTCCAAAACTTTTGCAAAGTTAGGATTTTTGAAAATCAATTTTTATAAATAATTCTTAATTTCAGTCAAATGATCGACAACCGGTACGCCTTCAATCCAAAGATGATTTTCTGCCAACGGATTAAAAAAGATGGCTTTCATTCCGAATTCTGTCGCACCGACAATATCCGCTTCCCAGTCATCACCGATATAAACCGATTCCGAAAGCGCTGCACCCGATTCTTTCAGTCCCGCACTGAACGCCTTCGGATTGGGTTTTGGTGCACCTGCGCTTTCGGCAGTAACCACGGTTTCTACAAAATCTTTCAATATTGAATTGTTGATTTTATAATCGGTCGTTTTTGGAAAACCGTTGGTGATGATATGGATATGATATTTTCCTTTCAGATATTCAAGGATGTCTATTGCATTCGGAACCAGATGTTTGCCGTTTGAAACTTCTGCCATAAACCGATGTTCAAACTCGATGGCAAAATCCGGATTTTGAATGCCGAGACTTTTGAATGATTCCGGAAATCTTCTCGACTGAAGCTCGGGTCGTGTGATTTCTGCATTTCGGTATTTTTCCCATAGCGATTCATTCACTTCGTAATAATGATCATAAAATTCATCAAAACCGTAACCGTATTCTTTCTCAATTCCAAATTCCAGATAAACTTTTCTGACCGCTATTTCTGCATTTCTTCTGTAATCCCAAAGCGTGTTGTCCAGATCAAAAAAGATGTGTTTTATATTTTTCATAAGCGGGTAAAGTTAATGCAAATCCTTATGAAATCATCTGATTTTTGGTTGATCGATGAATTTGTGAACAATGTTTTTTCGAAATTTGAGTTTTAAATTCCAACTTCTGACACCAAATATTTGTGAATAGTTTAGTTTTGTATGGATTTCCATGGATTTGAAACGATTTCATATCAATTCGAAGCAATTCAAGACCAAAAACTTCAAAGGAGTACTTTCTTTGTTGGCAGGAAACACCATTTCAAAAATCATTGCAACCATCGGCGGATTGTTTCTCGCCAATTTCTATGGTCCAGACAATTACGGAGTTTACAATGTGTTTCTCAGTTATATTTATATTTTTCCGGTACTGACCGGACTGAGACTTGACAATGTGATGATCATGCAGCGGGGCAGCAAAGAAATCCGAAATCTTTTCAGCGGGATATTTGTGATCTCATTTGTACTAACCATGCTGATTATGACAGTAATGCTGTTGTTGAAGGGTTTTGGAATCATGTCGTTCAAACTGCCGTATCCGATTTTGGTGCTGACCGGAATCGGCGGTGTGCTGAGCGTTTGGAATCTGACACAAAACAATCTGTTTACAAAATACAGACTCTTTCGGCAGATTTCAACTTCACTTGTAATTTCATCACTGTTTGCGGTTGCATTTCAGGCTGTTTTTTATTTTATGGGCTGGAAGGAAACCGGTCTGATTTACGGTTGGCTGGTCGGTTTGACCGCTTCGTTTATATACAATGTGAGGGTTTCAAAAGGAAGATTGAGAAAAATCGACATACCGCTTTTCAAACAAAGTGTGAGGGAAAACAAACGGATTGTTCAGTATTCTTATCCGTCGGACGCGATCAATGTGGTGGCGAACAACATCATGCCGATATTGGTTTTGATTTATTTCAGTCAGACCGATGTCGGGATTTATTCGATGGCATTTAAAATTTTGTCTGTTCCGCTGATGCTGCTCGCAGGTTCGGTTTCAAGGGTTTATTTTCAAAAAGCGGTCAGCGTAAATTATTCCGATAAAAAGAGATTGTACGATCTGACACTCAAAGTGATTTATCCGAATGTATTGATCATGTTGGTTTTTGTAATTTTACTCAATACGATTGGCGTTTGGCTGCTCGGAATATTTCTGGATGAAAAGTGGACAGGACTGGGTTCATATATACTTGCACTGTCGTTTTGGATCATGGCGAGAAGCGCGATGAATCCGATTGCACCTGTTGTGATGGTGATCAACAAAAATCATTATTCGCTGATTTTTAATATTTATTTGCTGCTTGTTAATTTTGTCGCTTTATATTTGGGTGTGCTGAAAGGAGATTTCCTGTATTGTATCTGGGTTTTCTCATTTCTGTCGGGTGCCGGTTATCTGGCGCTGCTTGCAATGGTTTTAACCGAATTGAAAAAGAATGCAAAAAGAAAATAAAATATCATTCAAAGAAAAACTGGATTACTTCCTTTTCGGCTGGATCATCAATTGGGCCTATCCTCAGTATTACAGACCCAAATACGGTTACACCAAATACAACAAAATGTTTTTCCAGTTTGTGATTCCGCAAAAGATATTGGGCATCAACCGAAGTGCTCCCTGGCCGGTTCATTTTACATCAAAGGTCAGAGGAGCAGAAAGAATTCAGAAAGGAATCATCTGTGATCCGGGTGACAACATTGGGGTTTACATACAGGCGATGAACGGAATCATCATGGGCAGCAATGTGGGCATCAGTCCGGGCTGCAAGATTGTCTCGTCCAATCACAACAACGACGATCATTGGAAACACGATGATGCGCCGCCAATCCGAATCGGAAATCATGTGTTTATTTACGCCAATTCTGTGGTGCTGCCGGGTGTTCAGATCGGTGACAATGTGGTGATCGGCGCCGGTTCGGTGGTGACCGGAGATATTCCGTCCAACTCAATTGCAGTCGGCAATCCGTGCAAAGTGATCAAAGAAAAAGAAGCTTATGCCGGAAAATTTGATCCAAAAGAATTCAACCGAAAAATTCCCGAAAAATTCAAATCGTTTTTTGAATCTTAATAATTGAAAACAGGATTATTCATGAATAATCTTTGCAGTTCTGTGTTTTTCAAAATTCTTGTAAGGTTTTCCGTAAGCATCCACCAGTTCGCCGTTTTCCTTAAAAATGATTTTTGAATTTTTGTTCAATTTCACATAAGACTGAGGCGGCAGAATCACCTTGTTGTGAATCGTCAGTGTGACGCCGGGTGCAAGTTCAAAATTGTGATAAAATCTTCTCGGTTTTTTCCATTCTGTATCCTGATCGAGTTTCCAAACCGCGCCGTAAGCAGATTCGGGTGTAACAAACTGCATCAGATTGGTTCGGGTCAGATTCCAGTGCATTCTTCTGATTTCATTGGGCGGAAGCCAGTTTCTCTGATGCGTGTGTTTTTGCGACATCAGCGAATAGGTGCATTCGTTTGCCCTGTAATATTCGCTCGAATGAGAAAGCCCGAAATCATGACCAAATTCGTGAGCCGCACCGCCACCGCCCAGCCACCAGCCTTTGGTCTTTTCCCAGGTGGTATTGTAATTTTTTGGCGACTGATACCGCTGCATCAGATAGCTCAGATAAACATTTGGAATATGGACCTGAGACGAACGGCTAAGTTTGACCTGATCCGGAAATTCACCCGCATTGTTTCCCGCCAGATCATAACCTTCACCTTTCTTTTTGTACAAATCGTCAAAACGGTCGCCATTGGTGGTGAAATAGGCATTGATCGCTCTTGGTATTTTCAGCGCCGAAATCGAATCATCAAGCGGTTTGATGTACCAGCCCTGGGTAGGCGAGAAGCCGGCAAACTGTTTTTTCTCGGGANNATATGAATTTCTGACTTCCATGATATTGAAATCAAGACGGATTTTTGTGTCGGGCAAAAATTCGGTCACATTGCCGCATTTCGACATATCGCCGACCGGTGGTTTTACAAGCGTGGTGAATGATTTGTTGATGTTGTCGAGATAATCATTGAGCAGATCTCTTTCTTCTTTGTTTTTCAGATTGAAATTCCCGCTGCCGTCAGCTCTTTCAAGCAAAACGATGTTTACACGCACATGAAGCGGCTGATAATAATTTTCGAGCGGATACGAATAATGTTCGGGCTGAGTTTTCTGTCTTTGATCCTGTGCGGTCAGCAATATCGAACAAATCAGTAAAGAAAAGATGAATTTCTGTTTCATAAGACCTGTTTTGGAGTGTCTAATTTAGCGAAAAACTTTAAAAAATCAGGATTTCAACATTTTATACGACATTGGATTTGGTATATATTTCTTAACCTGATTCCAAAAAGAAAAAGATTTACAGCCTGTTTTCTGAAAAATTCCCGAAAAGTTCAAATCTTTTATTTAGTTATACTGAGGGATGGGCAACTTTATTTTTCTTCAGAATTCGTTTGAATCTGTAAAATAAAATATTTTTTAAGACAAAATATTCCGGTCTGCCTGAGTAGAGATCCATTGGCAGTCTTTGAATATTTCTCGAATAAACATCGTCCTTTATGCCTGCAGTGCCGAAACTCAAATCGATCAAATTGGTGTCGAATACAAAGTCAAAAAAAGAATTCCCGACACCGTCATCAGTAAAAGGAAACGAAAAAATACGCTGTTTCAAATCCAGATTTTCTGCCAGTTTATCCATACTGGTTTTTGTCTGATGAATTTGTTGCTGCAAGGAAATATCTGAATACAGAGGATGATCTGAAGAATGGGATCCGATCACAAAGCCTTCATTTCTTAAATTTTTTATTTCTGACCAGGTCATATAGGGTTGCTGCGATTTCAAAAAATCATTGAAATCAACTTCGAGCCGTTCAGCTATCAGATTAATTTTTTCTGTATCGCAATACCTCAGTTTGAGTAATTCGTTTTTGGAATAATGAGCATTGAATTTTGATTTTTCTGTTTTGTCTATCAGCAAACTGACTTTATACCTGAAAAACAATGCCTGATTGTCAACAAAGTCAGTATTGACAAAAAACGCAGCTTCAAGATTTCTTTGTTTAAGTATGGGTGCAATAATTGAGGAACATTCACTAAGCCCATCGTCAAAACTCAAAAAAAATGATGGTTTTTCGGGTTGGGTATTATTGAATACATGCTTCAGAATTTCATCCCAAGCTATGGGTTGAAAATTTCTTTGAAAAAAATCAAGTTCATTTTCAAAGGTCGAAATGCGCTTGACCGGATACAAATGACGAATATGCGGACATTCCTGATCGGAAACCAAATGGTAAAAAGGAAAGATTACTTTATTCCCGAGTATTTTTGTAATGAATAACTTCAACAATTTGTTCAACTGTGATTTATTGATAAATTAATGTCTCTGACCTGCAACTTATGTGTCAATTATTAAGTAAAGTAAATTATAATTTTTATACTTTGCAAAACATTCGTCAATAAAGCAAAAATGAAATCATTTCTAAAAAAAACATATCATTTTCTTTTCAATGAAAGCACCCGAATTCAGATTAAAAAACAGCAAATCAAATTGAAAGGCCTTTTTTTAAAAGGAAATAATGTTGAATGCAATTGCTGCGGAAAGACTTACAAATCGTTTTTGCCTTTTGGAAACAGTGAGCGCAGAGAAAATGCATGGTGTCCCAACTGCGGTTCGCTTGAACGAACCAGAATGTTGCTTTTTTATCTTAAAAATGAAACCAATGTGTTTGATTCCGGTGTAAAGGTTTTGCATTTTGCCCCCGAAGAAGGATTGAAAAAAATATTCAAACAATTGAAAAATCCCAATGATTATAAAAATGGAGATATCAATCCGAATTTTGCTGATTTATTGATTGATATTACAAATATTCAGTTTGAAGACAACTGTTTTGATTTTGTTATTTGTTCTCATGTTCTTGGGCATGTACCCAACGAAGCCAGGGCAATGACAGAAATGTACAGAGTTCTCAAACCGGGCGGTATTGCAATCATTCTCACACTTTTGAATCAAAAAGATCAACCGACTTTTGAAAATCCGGACATTGACACACCTGAAGAAAGACTCATGAATTATGGAGAAAGCGATTTGCTGCGGTTGCATGGCAATGACTTTAAAGAGAGAATCGAAGCAGCCGGATTTGAGGTTGAAGCATTTGATTATACAGATCGGTTGGACAAAGCCCAGGTTGAGCGATTTCGGTTGTACAATCCGCAAAGAGGAATTATATTTCTGGCAAAGAAAATAATAAGAGCTTGATTAGTCGACCAAACTCTTATTATTTATTCTGATAAAACAACGGTGAAAAAGATTTGCTATTTTTTGATGATTTTAACTTTCTTTTCTTTTCCGTTTTTATTTTTAACAATTACGAAATAGAGCCCTTTTGAAAGATGATTAATATTTAATAATTTTAAATCATTATCTATGTCGGAACTCAAGACTATTTTTTTATCATTATCAAGAATAATAATTGAACTATTCAACCAAGACTTATCATTTACTCTGATATTAATTTCTTTAGTTGTGTTTTAGCCCCCTAAAAAGTCGGACAGGATTATAGTTGAATAAATATAATAATTTTGTCAGATATGAAACGAAGAAAATTCACAAACGAAGAAAAGGTTAAGATTTTAGAGGAAGCTTCTAAAAATGGAGTAACCACAACCCTTGAACACTACGGGATT
>JRYL01000088.1_pt1 | contig 17037 bp, 18 predicted proteins | sample 235391 | NCBI WGS metagenome assembly JRYL01 (sample SAMN03074223, study PRJNA261481) | activated sludge metagenome | biome: Wastewater Treatment Plant; feature: Wastewater; material: Activated sludge; isolation source: activated biomass of a wastewater treatment plant treating wastewater from... ...
CGACGCCATCAACCGCGTGATGGCGCGCACCGTCCGGGGGTTGCACTTCGCTCGAACGGGAGAGCGGTTGACCGGCAAGCTGCTGGCCATCAGCCCGCTGCTGGTCGTCCAGGACTACCGGTCCGACCATTGGGCTTTCCTGGACGAAGCGTTTCGGCACCTTCCCTGGCAAGAAGGACCAGGCTGCGAGAACCCCCAGGTGTTCCGGTACAGGTACGTGGAGGCCGAGCGGTTCTTAGACTTGGAGTTCTACGAAGGGTTCCACGTGTTCGTGAAGCCGCGGCCCAGCTAGCCGAGCAACCTGTTGGCGATCGGTGGCGTCGTCGGTAGGCTCCGCAGCGGGATCCCCGCCCATGGCAAACCTGACCCTGACGGAACAACGGCAACTGGAAGACCTGTTCACCATGGGCACCGGCTACGTGCTCGGATTCTCGGACCATACGATTCGGGCGTTCGTGCACGAGAGCACCGGCAAGGACCTGTACGAGCAAGGAACCTACCGCGGCAAAGGAACGTCGAAGGCGAAGCGACTACGCGAGTTCTGGCGGCTGGAACCTGACCACGTTGTCGGCAAGTTGTTGTTCGACCTTTTGGACCACTGCCGGGACACCACCGGCGCGCAGAAGCCAGCCTTGTACGAGAGCTGCAGGCGCACTGCCCAACGCTTGCAGCAGGGAGCCCCGGTTGCGGACCTGGCCGCCCTAAAGCCCACCGACCCCGACAGGGACTTGGAAACGGCGGCGAAGGCCGCGCGGGAGGCCATCGAACGCAACGAGCCGGAAGTCGGTCTCGGGCACCTGCACACCTTCATGGTGGGGTTTGTCCGGTTNNACCTTCGCCAAAGACACGGCGCTGCACGCACTGTTCGGGCAGTACCGGAAGCACGTCGAATCGGCGGGGCTCATCGAGTCCGAAATGACCGACCGGATTCTGAAGGCGTGCGTGGGCACGCTGGACGCCTTCAACGGCGTGCGCAACAACCAGAGCCTGGCGCACGCGAACAGCATCCTGAACCGCGACGAGGCGCTGTTCATCTACAACCACGTATGCAGCACCGTGCGCTTCTTGCAGGACCTGGAGCGGAAGTGCGGCAAGTCGCCGACCCACAACTCGAACGCCGACCCATGAGCAAGGACAACGCAAGCACATGTTTCGTGATGCAGCCCATCGACGATGGAGGGCCCTTCGACAAGCGATTCACGCAAGTCCTGAGGCCGGCAGCGGCAAAGGCCGGACTCGTCGCACGAAGAGCCGACAGCGAGCCCAACGCCGAGGTCGTGATCGAGGATATCGAAGAGAGCATTCGGCAAGCAAAGGTGTGCATCGCCGACATCTCGACACCCAACCAGAACGTCGCCTACGAGCTGGGCTTTGCGCTTGCGTTGAACAAGAAGGTCGTGCTGATCGGGCGCAAAGGCACCCCGTTACCGTTCAACTTTCGGCACCGCAGAGCGCTCTTCTACGACACCGATGCACCCGATGACTTCCGTACGTTCTCCGAAACCATCCGCCAGGCCCTGACCAACGCTGTGGAGAGGGCGGAAGAGCTAACCGCAATTGCCGGCATGCATCAGCCCACCGCAGGGCTCTTGCCCCACGAAGTTGCAGCACTCGCAGCCATCGCCAATGTGCTCGAACACTCGGGCCAAATTGCCCCCGTGTACGGCATCCGGGCTGCGATGGAGGAGATGGGGTACACACGGGCCGCTACAACGCTGGCGCTTCATTCGCTGGAGCAGAAGGGCATGGTCTTCAACGAGCGGGGCCAGGAACGTGATGGCGAGCCCTTCACGGGTTACTTCCTCCACGATGCCGGGCTGGCTTGGCTTCAGTCGAACCTGGATCAACTGGAGCTGCGGACCCAGCGCCCTAACCAGGAGCCCGGGAGCTACCCGGACATCCCGTTCTAAGACTGCGTTCCCCGTTCGTCGCCGCAAGTTGCACTTCTCGACGGAAGCGCAACCCTATCCGGTGCCACCGGATCAGCCGACCGTAAGCCCACGCTAAGTGCAACTCGGCGGCCCGGTTGTCGACGTGGCGCCCAGGTGCTGGCACACTGGCCGCATGACCGAGCAGCGTGCGGAGTGGGGCGGGGTGCTGCCGCCAGGGAAGGCCATCGAGGCACTGACGGAGGCTGCCAACGAGGGGCGGAAGCTCTTGCGGCGTCGCCGCGAAGACTTCGGGGAGAGTCACCGCGATTGGGCAGCTCGAACCGAACACGTGCTACGTCGCTCAGTCCAACTAGGGCTGGAGGCGATTCGCGCATTCTTTGCGCTCGGCCCAACCAAGCTGTCCGGCCCGGAGCAGTTGTACCTGGAGTTTGTCACGAAGGATCATATCAAGGCCCAAGTTCGGTTCATCGAACAGAAGGTCGAGGAGCTGAGATTCGACCTTCGCCACCTCTCGGCACCGGCGACGCAAGCGAAGCCCGCGCCCGCCGCACCACCAAGCAACAAGGTCTTCGTCGTTCACGGCCACGACCGCACGGCACTGCACGCCGTCGTGCTCTTGCTCAAAGCTCTGGAACTTCAAGAAGTCGTGCTGGAGCAGCAGCCCAGCGGGGGGGGCGGACCGTCATCGAGAAGATCGAGGCATACAACGACGTGGGGTTCGCGGTGGTGCTCCTTACGCCCGACGACGTGGGCGGTCCCAGGGGCAAGCCGAAGGAACAGCGCCCACGCGCGCGCCAGAATGTCGTTCTGGAGCTGGGCTACTTCATTGCGTACCTCGGCCGCACCAACGTCTGCGCGCTGCTGGCCGACGGTGTCGAGAAGCCGTCGGACTTCGACGGAGTGGTCTACGTGCGCTACGACAACGACTCCGGCCCGTGGCGCGTCGCGCTTGCCCGGGAGCTGCGCAACGCCGGCCTGCCGGTGAAGGCCGACGGACTGCTCTGAGTGGACGGGTAGCGGCGCCGGCTCGAGCCCACGTGCACCGCACTTCCTGTTGGCAATCGTTGGTGTTGTCGGTAGGCTCCGGGCTGCAACAACGGAGAGCAAATGAGCATGACCACGGACGAACACCAGATGCTGGCGCAGCTCGCGGAAGCGGGTGGCCACCTGACTTACAGCAAGCAGAGTCCTGCCCAGATGCGGCACTTGGCAGGCGTGGCCAGGGTCCTGCACTCGATGGGGTTCGTAACCACCAAGGTCCACGAGAACCATATGGAGGCGAGCAAGCCGGTCGACCTCGTCGTGGTGGCGTTGACCCGCAAGGGTGGGGAATACCTCGCCGAGCAGTCGTAGCCGTTACGTTACGGTCGAAAGCCCGGCCCAGGCGCTTGCCTGGGCCGGGTGCGAGTCATGCCGAGCGAACGAGGAAGCAGAACATCCCACCGTCCTTGCGGTAGACGTACTGCCCCGTGCGCCAGTGCTTGAAGCGCCGGCAGAAGATCCACCGGAAGCCCGGGGGGGCCTTGCGGTGGTGTTTCGGGGATTCCATTGCTGGGTCCTTCTGGGGGGAAGAAGAGCCCTGGCGTTGACCCGCGGGGCACCAGGCAGTAGCCTGGGGTCCTGGCACCGCGGACCGGCCCACCAGGGCAGGTTCGTAGACAGGTGGCGCTGCCAAGCGCCGCACGCCCTGCGACCCGTCCCGGTTCCGCCCTCGTAAGTTGGACCGGGCGGGTCGTGTGTTTTAGTGTTGGCGCGGGTGTGGCCAGGCGCTGGACCAGCCCGCGCTCGATCAGGATGTCATCCGAGAAGCTCCTTCAGGGCTTGTTCCTGTTCGGGGGCACGGATTCCTGGCTGCTTGACGATGCCGCTGCCGGCGGTGAACGAAGGCTTCACGGCCACGCGGGCGTCGACCGACAGGCTCCACACTCCCTTCTTGGTTGATGCGAACTCGATCTCGTTCTGGAGGACGTCCTGGACCTGTGCCCGAGTCGGGTTGGCATGCGGCAGAGCCTCCTTCATGGCATCGATGATCTCGCCCGTCTGAGCTTCCTCGCGCATCTTCAAGAACGCGATCATGGCAGCCTTGCGCTCCTGGCGCGCCGCCGTCCGCGTGCCAACGTTTACGGTGATGCGGGCAGCGCTGCTGGCTGCCTGGGGCGCTAGCAACTCCTGGTATTCGCGCAGAAGCCCCTCCACAAGACGTAGCCGGTCAAGGAGGGTGGCACGCTCCGCCTGAAGGTCCTCGACCTTCTGCGTGATGCGGGAAACGAGCTCCGATCGATTGGGTTTGGTCATGGCGCCCTTGGGATGGATCCTTGGGGAGGCTGAAGTGTGCCAACCCGTCACTGCAAGTTCAAGGCTGGCCGAGCAAATTCATCCTTCTTGGTCCATTCATCCATCCTCTCGCCGCTGCGGCGAGCGATTGGAAGAGCCCCGCACCAACAGCCGCCGAGCCAAGACGATCGCGATCCGGCGCAGGCCATCACCGAGACCAACGCACGAACGAAGGGGCCGGGCGGGCGTGGGCATCTAAGTTGCCGGGCTCGCCGGCAGCGCTGCCAGGAACCAACTGAGTTGCAGTTGNNCGCAAGCGCGAGGAAAACGCAACTCGGCGGCCCCGTCCGGCCGATCTTCTGCCGGCGGCAGTGCGTGCCGGCAAGTGCCGGGTATGCTTGACGCCCCCCGGAGGACACCGCGAAGACCGCCAAGAACAAGCAGCCGAACCCGATGAAGGGCCTGTACGCCAGGCTCGCCGCCGTTGGCCTGCCCAAGAAGTACGTACAGCAACGCCTCCTGCCCGACTGGTGGGACGACGCGGTTGCCGACAACCCGGTTGGCTACACCGAGGCCCTTTGGACCATCGCGCGCCACCTCGGCGTGCCGGCGGACCACCTGCGCGACACGTCGAAGCCGCTGGCCCTGCCGCGAGAGAACGGCGTGCAGTTCAAGCTCACGAAAGGCGTGGCCGAGAAGGACGTTGACTTGGCCCGGCTCCTCGGCGAGCAGGCAGCCAAGTTCGCCCTGCTGGGGGTCGACCAGGAGCCGCTTCCCAGCGATCCGCTGGAGGTGCGCAGCCGCATCTTGGGCACCGGCGCCCAGCGCGTCGACTTCGCCAGCTTGGTCGACTTCTGCTGGAGCGTCGGCGTACCGGTGCTGCACGTCGTAAACCTGCCGGAGTCGAGCAGGAAGATGGAAGGCATGGCGGTGCGCATCGGCGACAAGTCCGCCATCGTGCTGGCCTCCAATCGGTCGCGCTCCTGGCTCCTCTTCCACCTTGCCCACGAGCTGGGTCACCTGGCGCTGGGGCACGTGCAGGACGGCGGCGCCGTGGTGGATGGCAAGATCGAGCAGGACTCCGTGGAGCCGGAGGAAGCCGCCGCCAACGAGTTCGCCCTGGTGCTCATAACTGGCCAGCGTGAACCGCTGGTGCAGCCCGGTGCGCCACCGCTTCCTCCGCCGCAGCTCGCGAAGCGGGCGACCCGCTTCGAGAGCATCGATACCGGTCACTACGTCCTGAACTACGCCAACTCCGTGGCGCGCACCGACCCCAAGTACTGGGGCGTCGCGAACTTGGCGTTGCAGCTCCTGGGATCGGAAGACGGCGCCCAGGAGTTGATGCACGAGCGGCTGGGCGCCAGGCTTGACTGGTCTCGACTGCCGAACGAAGCCGCCGCTTTTGTGAGAAGGATGGCCGTGGTTCCTTGACGCTGTTCATCGACAACGACGCGCTGTGGAAACTGGCGTCGTGGAACTTGCTGCGGGAGGGGATTGAGGCATGCGATTACACGCCGGCCGACGTGCGGTACCTGCCCTCGGTGCCGTTCGTGTTCAGGCTGGGGAAGCCGGGCTGCAAGCTCCCGCCGACAGTCGCAACGCTCATGCTCCAGATCATGGCGGAAGGGAAGGAGTGCCGCGAAGATCCGCCGCCCCACCTGAGCAAGCTGCCCACCGTCGACGACGTCGACGCTGGCGACGCGATCTTGCTGGCACAGGCAGCGGTGGTGCCGGGCGCTGTTCTGAGCACCGGCGACAAACGGTGCATCAGAGCCGCGGCCAGCTCGCCCGCCTACGCCGAGGTTGTTCGGCTGCTCGCGGGCCGAGTCGTGTGCCTTGAACAGGTGGTCCTGCGCGTCATCGAGCTGCGGGGCTTCGACGAAGTGAAGCAGCGAGTTGTGGGCTCGGGGCAGCTCCACGTCGACGAAGCAGTACGTGCCGCATTCGGCTCGGGCTGGCAGGCCGACGAGATGAATGCCTGTTTTGGCCTTGAGAGCAAGGTGAGTTCGCTTGCAGCAAGCTCCGGCGGCATGCTCGCACCGCGAGCCTTCCGGTTCTCCGTGCCGACCGATGGCTAGGTCGCGCTGCCGTGCTCGCGCTGTCTCGGCGACCAAGTCTACCTCGCTTTGCGTGGTCGTACCGGCTCGCGCTCGCGAGAAAGAAGGGGCGGTGCGCAGCATCACAGTTGAAGAAGTGAAGGTACTTCGCACCACTCCAGCCTCGACCGCAGCGCACGCAGACAACCCTACGGCGCGCGCGCGGTCAGGTTGTGTCCTGTCGTCGTCTATCAGCGCCCAGCGGCGTAGCGCCGCGCATCCTAGAATGCGCTGTACAGCTTGCTGTACGTCTCGTCGCCGGAAGTCGCGAGCCGCGCTTCCGTCGCTGCTTCCGTGTCGCCGGCAGCGCGCTGCGGAGCGACGAAGCTGGCGAGCGTGTCATCCGCGGCCGTGAAGAGGTTGCCCACGCCCGGATTGCGCTGTCGCAGCAAAGTGCGGGTCTCGTAGGCCTTGGCCAGGTAATGCGCCGCCCAGAGCTTCGACACCGTCGCGTCGCCCTCGCGCGCGATGAGTGCGAATGCTGCCGGCGAGGTTTCGCCGGTGCGGCGCTGCGACTCGGCGTGGGCCATCATCGCCTGCTCGTACTCTGCCGAGTTCCCGCGGCGCGCTGCGCCCTTCAAGAACTGCTCGCTTTCGGCCACAGCCCGGTTGATCGTCCGTGTGCATCCACGTGTCGATTCGACCTTACAAGGAGGATGTCGGGGGTTCGATTTCCTCCCGGTGACCTTGCCCCTTGACACGTGCACTTGCCCTTGCTTGACTCCGCGGAACGCGCGCGGACTGTGCCCGTCTTCACGGGTCATCATCCAGGGGCTTCATCGCCTCAGCTTGCGCGGTCGAGTTCCTTCCCGATGCAAGCCCGAGCCCTCAAGGGGCCTCCAAGATGAACAACAATCGTTACGCGGAAGATCCGGATCCTCGCATCGGCGATCTCCAGTTCGCGGTTCGCGACGGCCTCCGCAACCGCGGGTGGCTCGATCGGCGTCGCTTGGTCGACTCGCGACGCTGGATCTCCGATGAGCTGAGCTCCGCCGTCGAGAAGCTGTTCTGCGAGTTCTTCGCGACGTGGCACGAGCGCGCCGGCAGCGTCGATGTGCGATGGGACGCCATCGCGTTGCTGCTCGGCGTTCCTCGGGAGCTCGATCCGTTCCTTAGCGACCCACGACGCGACTTGTGCGAGCTGTTCTGCCTCGTGGCCGGCATCGGCGATGCCGGTCGAGCCTTCGACAAGACGATCGGCGAGGCTGGGTTGTCGCCGGATCGACGCACCGACTCCGATCTGCGCTCGCTTGCGGCATCCTTCCGGGCGATCGACGAGGAGCACTTCGCGGAGCGCGACCTGCCCGGCAAGGCGGGGCTGCTGTTCGAACGCATTCCGGACTGGCCGTTCATCGCGCAAGCACAGGCATTGGACTGGAGGGGGCCTGGCTTCCGGAAGGACCTCTTGCGCTACCGAGACCTCACCGCCCTCAACCTCTCCGAGTTCGACGACGAGCTGTCGCCGCCACGCTGCGACAAGTCGCTCGGTCAACCGCAACATCTCGGCACCTGGCTCAAGGTGCTTGGCTTGGCAGCCGCTTCGGAGTGGTTCGCAGGGCGCTTGCGGCGGACGCCGAAGACCACCCTGCGCGATGAGGTCTTGGCTGCGGCTGAGAAGCTGCGCGTGGCCTTGGAAGCCTGGGTGGTCCTCGAGGGGCACGCCGTGGGCTCCTTTTCGAGCGCTGGCCTAGAGCTCCGGGACGAGGCTGCAAAGGTCTTTGCAACCTTGGTAGAGCACACGGTCGACCTGCCCGTCGAGTCCGCCCCGACTTATGCGTGGTTCCGATTCGTACCCAGCTCCGTCGCGAGCCTGCGCATGTGGTTCGCTCGTGCTGCCTTCGACGGTCGCATTGAATGCATGCCGGCCAACCTCGCCAACCAGTGGGTGCGTCTCGTGAAGCAGGAGATGGGTGCCTTCCGGCCGCTACTCGGACAAGAAGACACGCTGCCCGAGGGATGGAGGGAGCGGGTCTGGACATACCTCGCCGTCGAGAAGCCTCAACTCGTAGCCGGCACGGAACTCGAGCGCGAGTCGATGCTCAACCGTGAGAGGACGCGCGTCGCCGATCTCTGCCATGACCTGACCCTGCTCAGTCCCAGCGAGCGATTCGAGCGCGACCGCGAGCACTTCCTCGCCTGTGCCGATCAGATCTTCCAGCTCGAAGGACTTTGGGAGGGCATGCGCCAACTGTTGTTGGCCATGCGGGTCCTCAAGTCGCCCTGCGTCGCATCGGACCTGCGCTACTGGGAGGAGGCCGGCGTGGCCGCATCGCACTCTCCACGCCAGCCGGAGGAACCCTGGCGCTGCATCCCCGCGAAGCTCGTCGAGAGCTTCCACGCGTTTGTCGGCAAGGAGGAAGCGAAGGACCCAGAGCTCAAGGAAGTGCGCGGGCAGTTCGCCGCCTACTGCCTCAATGGCCTACGCGACACGTGGAACGAGAAGGAGCGCGCGGATGCGGATGCGAGCGGACGCCAGCGGACGAACGACGACATGGTCGAGCCATCTCCGGATTGGCGCTACTGCCGCGTTCGCGCCGCGAAGACGTTGGCCATCAACCCTGATGGTCGCGGTCATCGACTCCTGCAGACGGCATCGGAGATCGACCCCGATCCGAACGTCCGTGAGGTGGCCAACGACGCCTACCAGAGCCTGCGCCGCGGAGTCACCTTGCCCGAAGGGATGTCGCCGCGCCGGGCTGTGCTCGGCGCCTTCTGGTGGTTGCGCCAAGCCCACCTGAAGGCTCTCAACTTCAAAATCGACCGCGATGGCGCTCAGCGCACTCGCATCAAGGAACTGAGTCGAACCAAGGAACGCCAAACCAACTGAAGCAACCGAAGCCAAGGACCAACTGCGTGCACATGGCCCCCATACCGGGAGCCGCGCCATCGCCACCGCGAAGGCTGCACGAGGGATCGGCAGACGCCCCGCGCAGCGGGGTGCCAAACCACGCCAGGGAAACCCATGAAAGACCGTCACTTCTCCGTCCGACTTCTTCTCCGCCCCAAGGCCATCGCCATCGTTGGCGGTGACCCTCGCGAGCCCGCGCGCCAACGCCTCGAGCGGGACCTCGGTGCGCGCGTCGTCCACTTCCCGTCCCGGGAGAACGACGCTTCACCGCGGTGCTTCGCCAAGCTCGCCAGCCAGGCGTTCGACCTGATCGTCTGGATCATCGGGCGCACGCGTCACGCGCACGGCGACTTCATCCGCGAAGCTGCCCGACGCCTGGGTATCCCGTACCTGCCCTTCAAGTCGATCCCACACCCGAACCGCCTGCGGCAGGAGCTCGTCGATCGCCGCCTGTTCGGCCTGGAAGGAGCTGCGCGATGAACATTCACGTCCTGCCCATCGATCCGATCGAGCGGGTCACCGGATCCTGCTACCTGGTGCACATCCCGGAGCGCGACTTCCGCATCCTCGTCGATTGCGGCGGCTACCAAGACGGGCCGAACCCGCAACAGCTCGAAGAGGCACCGTTCCCGTTCGACCCTAGGAGCATCGACGCAGTCTTGCTGACGCACGGCCACTACGACCACTGTGGCCGCCTGCCGCAGCTCGTACGTGACGGGTTCTGTGGTCAGGTCATCGCCACCGACGAGACCATCGCCATCGCGAAGATCGTCATCGAAGACTCACTCAAGCATGGCAACCGCCGTGCACTGGCAGAACCGGCGACCCGTATTCCGTGGCGCTCGGTCGGCAGGCACTTGTTCGTCTGCCCGCTGCCGCTCGCGATCGACGTGCTCGCGTTCGCCCAGCGGTCGGCACACATCCTCGGCGCGGTGTCGTGGGAGATCGTTGCTGGCCCGAAGGAACGGCCTTCGGAACAGGTCCGTGTGCTCTTCAGCGGCGACATCGGCAACAACCGGAAAGGTCGCGAGGTGCAGCCGATGATCGGTCGCGTGATGAACCCGACCGGCACGGTTGATCTCGCCTTCGTCGAATCGACCTACGGTGGCACTCGGCGTCCAGCCGCCGCTCTCGACCCGCGCGCGCGCCGGCAGGCGCTCGCGCAGGAGTTGGCTGCCGCCATCGCGCGTGGCGGCCCTGTCATCATCCCGGCGTTCAGCATCCAGCGAGCCCAGGACGTGCTCTGGGATCTGCACCTGCTCGCGGCGGAGCAACCGAACCTGCTGGCTGGCGTCCCGATCCTGTTCGACGCACCGATGGCGATCCGCTTCAACGCCGTACTGCGCGAAGGCCTGACGCGCCAGTTCATCTCATCGGGCGGCAAGGTTCGTCCGGTGTGGCTCGGAAAGCATGCCGTCCGCGAACTCGGCTTGGACCCGGACCGGCCCGACCACATGCGGATGGTGTGCCAAGCCATCGCCAAGCTGTTCGGTGTAGCGCCGGACTGGGTCCCTGGTCAGTCCGCAGTCGCAGTCCTCGAAGGCGCCTCAGTGTTCGAGCGCTTCGTGCCTCGATGGGCTCGCGTCGACAACGCACGTCGTGATGCAGCCATCGCCGAAGAGCGTCCACAGATCGTGATCGCGACCGCCGGTAGTGCCGAGGGCGGCCCAGTGCAGGCATGGCTCGCCCGCTGGCTGCGCGATCCGCGCGCCACGGTGTTATTCTCCGGCTACTGCAGCCGAGGCTCGCTCGGTGCTGCGCTACTGCAGGTCGGTGGACTCGCTCCTGAAGAGCGGGCCCGGTTGAGCGACCCACTCCAGGTCGCTGAGGAGCAGATCCGCGGGTGGGAGATCGAGGCGCGAGTCGTGGCGTTGAGCGGCTACTCGGCGCACGCCGATCAGGATGGCCTCCTCGAGTGGGTGTTCCCCGTGAAGGACGGAACCCGCTTCCCCGTGGCTCGCCAGGTCGCAGTGACGCATGGCGAGTCCTCGCCGAGACGCTGCCTGCGGCAGGCGATCGAGGAGCGCAGCCAGCACGAGGGTTTCCTCGTCGAGGTCATACTTCCGCGCCCGGGCGGTGACGGCATCGACGCACGCACTGGCCGACCGGTGCCCCGCGACCAGATGCTCGGCACGACCAAGCAGACGACTCTCAAGCTCCTGCAGCAGCTCGCTGCGCTACCGCCCGAGGAGCGGCGCCGCCTGTTGGACCAACTCGGTGAAGGTCACAACGAAGCGTCGTGAGGTCACTCGGCCTCCGCCGAGGTGGCTTTCGCGGGTAGGGCGGCTTGTTCGCCGCTGGCTTGCTGCTGCCCAGCCTTGCCCAACAACACGCCGGGTACCTTCTCAACGCACGCGCATCCGGCCGGACGATGCCCTGGGTTACGTCGCCAATGGGCAGCGAGTGGTTGGCCAGCACATGTGGGATCAAATCCCGCCTCTCGCACAGGTGGCCCGTGGCCGAGAGTTTGTCGCACAGCCGCGGCTGGAGCGGCAGCATCCCAAACTCCGACTTCGCGCCCCTACAAGGAGGATGTCGGGGGTTCGAATCCCTCCGGGCGTACCAGCTGGCCCCCGTCAGCCATCCCGCCCGCGGAAGCGCTCGCTCGGCCCATCCCCGCCAACTCCGCGCCCCAGCCGTTCGAGCGCGACGCCGAGCACTTCGGCGACCTTCGGCAGCACGTCCGGCGCGAGCCGCAGCCGCACCGGGCCGATGTCGAGGTGCACGCAGCCACAGCTGCACAGATCGACGCGGGCCGCCGGATTGGCGGCGAGATTGACGCTCCGACACGGTTCGTGGCTCATGCGCCGAACACCTCCGCCATGGCAACCACCAGCACGATCGAACCGACGACCGTGCCCGCCAGCACGATGCTGCCGCTGCGCCGGGAGCTGCGCTTCTGCCACCACATGAAGAGCCCGCTGAGCGCCCACAGCACCATCGCCGCGGCCATCGCGTCGACGACGATCGCCCACAGCACGCGCGCCGCGCCGTTGCCGTAGCCGTGCGCGGTGTGCAGGCGCATCAGCAGGCGACCGAAGTCGAACGTCGCCGCGTCCCGCACCGTCGCCTGGCGGCGTTCGAGCGACACGCTGACTTCGGTGTCGCCTTCGCGGTAGCGCAGGGTCGGGGCGCCGACGCTGCGCAGTGGTACGTCGCTGGTGGTGCCGTTCGCGTCGTCGGTGCTGCGAACGACCACCGCTGCCGCCCGTTCGGCCGCCGCGTGTGCGGTTGCGAACGTCGCGGCCGGCAGCCGCACGGTGCGCGACGGTTCGGTGGTCAGCGCACGCACGCTCGCCGTGGCACCGTCTGCAGCGACGGTGATGCGCTGCCGTTGGCCGTCGCGTTCGTACTCGAATGTCCACGCGCCGCGCAGGTGTGCACTGCCGACCGACTGTTCCCCGGTGCCGAGTTGCGCGGCGGCCTCGGCCGCCAGCGCCTCGGCATCAGGCATCTGCGCGCGCAGTTGCGCGGGGATCGGGGTCGGCGTCGCTTCGGGCGCACGCCCGACCGGGTGGTTGAACAAGAACGCGCTGACTCCGTACACGAGCACGAACGGCACCAGGGCCAGGCCCGAGTACAGGTGGGTGCGCCGCACCAGCTTCGCCACCGCGGCCCGCCACACGGGTGGGGGCGTCGGCCGAGGCTTGGGGAGGGCCGCCAGCGGACGGGCCGGGTGTGCGGCGGCTGGCGGTGGGACAACAGGATCGAGGCACGAGGAGGTTGGCATTCCTTTACGCTACTGAGACGCGATCGCAGAAATCTAGTGCGAGGATGCCATGGAGCAGGATGTCTGTCGGTTAGATACGCCCCGCCGCATTTCTGGATCCGCCGATTCCGGTGTACCAACCACCCTCGTGGTCGTACCACCCGCTCTCTACACTGCTCGCGCTCCGGTCCGACCGGACGCACTTCTCCCAACTGCCCCACCTCGTTTCCCCATGAACAACCCTCTCGCCATCGCGGCGCTGGCCCTCGCCGCGTCGACGCTCACGGCCCAGTCGCCGCTGAGCACCCTATACGCCGGCGGCAACGGCCTCGGTGCCAACTCGACGATCTACTTCGACCTCGTCGTCAACGCGCCGCTGCTCGTCAGCCAGATCGACCTGAACCTCTCGTCCGCCGCCAGCACGGTCGGCTCGATCGAAGTGCGCCTGTGCGCCAACACCTACGTCGGCAACGACACCAATGCCGGCGCCTGGACGCTGGTCAGCACCGGGGCGGTGACTTCGCTCGGCGGCGGCATCGCCTCGCCGTCGACGGTCACGCCGTTCCCGCTCGCGCCGGGCAACCATGGCGTGGCGATCACGTTCCTCGGCGTCGGCCAGAACTACACCGACGGCAACGGCACGACGACGCCCGGCAGCGGTACCAACCAGACCTACTCGACCGCCGAGTTGACGCTGCTCGCCGGTGCCAGTTCGGCCGGTGCGCCCGGCACGGCGATCTGCTGCCAGCCGCGCGTGTTCAACGGGGCCCTGCACTACACGGTCTCCGGTAGCGGCACGGTCGCGACCCGCACGCTGTACGGCGAAGGTTGCGTGACGCGGTTCGGCTCGTTCTACGAGCTGTTCCCGAACGGCACGTTCGACCTGTCGAACACCAGCCTGTCGATGATCTACACCGGCAACGGCTATGCCGTGCTGCCGATCGGCACGAGCTGGTTCACGCCGGTCAGCGCGCCGATCCCGCTGACCGACGACTCGGTGTCGCCGGCGCAGAGCCTCGGCTTCTCGCTGCCGTACCCCGGTGGTTCGACGAGCGCCGTCTACATCGCCAGCAACGGCCTGGTCTGGGCGCAGTCGAACACCAACAACGGTTGCTGTGCCGGCACGCCGGCCACCTTGTTGACGCTCGGCGCGCGTTGGTGCCCGAACTGGGGCGATCTCAACCCTGCCACCGGCGGCACGGTGCACTTCGACACCGACCCGGCCAACGGTGCCGCGTACGTGACGTTCCTCAACGTGCCCGAGTTCGGCGTCGCGGCGAACACCAACACCTTCCAGGTGGCGTTCTTCAGCACCGGCGTCGTCGAGTTCCGCTACCAGAACTGCATGCAGAGCAACCGCAACGTGCTGGTCGGCTGGTCGCCCGGCACGGCGAACCTCGACCCGGGTTCGATCGATCTGTCGACGGCGCTGCCGGTGAACACGCAGAGCCCGGAAGTGCGTCCGCTCGCCCTGACCACCAGCGCGCGACCGGTCACCGGCACGTCGATCAACCTGCTCACCGACCACATCCAGCCGTCGGCGGGCTTCGGCGCGGTGCTGCTGAGCTTCCAGCAGCTGAACATCCCGCTCGCCTCGATCGGCATGGACGGATGCACGCAGCTGACCGGCGGCGACGCCACGCTGCTGTTCGTGCCGGGTGGGCAGCCGTCGGCGACGGTGCCGTTCGCGGTGCCGAACTTCGTCGGCTTCACGGTCTTCGGCCAATCGGTCGTGTTCGATCCGGCGTCGGGTCTGACCTCGCTGGGTGCGGTGGCCTCGAACGGCGTCCAGCTGTTCTTCGGCAACCTGTGAGGTGGTGAGGGCGGGCGGGGCGCTGGCCGGCTGGCGCCCTGACCCCGCCGCGCGGATTTTCCAGGTCGCTGTCGATTCGGCTGCGGCGCGTTCGTCTCCTGGGTGGACCACTTCGGTCCTGGATCCGAAACGAGAACGAACGATGCCTCAGTACATGCTCATCCTGCGCAGCGACGTCACCGTCGACTACTCCCAGTTCACCCCGGCCGACTTCGAGAAGATCCTCGGCGAGTTCATGGCCTGGGGAGAGCGGGTCGCCGCCACCGGCAACCTGGTGCTCGGCCACAAGCTGACCGACCAGGGCGGTCAGGTGATCTGGCCACAGGGCCAGAAGACCACCGTCAAGGACGGGCCCTACGTCGAGAGCAAGGAGGTCGTCGGTGGTTACTACATCGTCAAGGCCGACGACTATGCGCACGCGGTGCGGCTCTGCGCAGGGCACCCGAACCTGCGCTTTGGCAGCATCGAGGTCCGCGAAGTCGACCTGCTGGGCGAGCCCGAGGCCTGAGCGTGGCCGCGGCCCTGCCGCAACTCGACGAACTGTTCCGCCATCGTTATGGCGCGATGGTGGCCGGGCTCTGCCGCGTGCTCGGCGCCGAGCGCCTGGACCTCGTCGAGGACGTGGTCCAGGAGGCGATGTTGCGCGCGCTGCGCCGCTGGCCGGCCGAAGGTGTGCCCGAACGGCCCGACGCGTGGCTGTTCGCGGTGGCGCGCAACCTGGCGCTGGACGCACTGCGGCGGCGGCGCCTCGCCGCGCGCGTCGAGACGGAACTGGCGCACTGGGCAGCGGCGGCCGGCGCGGTCGACGCCCCGCGCGGCGACGAACTCGGTGACGAGCTCGGCGACGACACGCTGCGGATGATGTTCGCATGTTGCCATCCCGCGGTGCCAGCCGACGCCCGCATCGCGCTGGTGCTGAAGACGGTGGCCGGGTTCGGCGTGCCCGAGATCGCGGCGGCCCTGCTGCAGAAGGAAGCGACGATCGCGCAGCGGTTGGTGCGCGCGAAGGCGCGTCTGCAGCGCGAGGTGGTGGAGCTGGTGGTGCCGCCGCCGAGCGAGTTGCCAGCCAGGCTCGCGACGGTGCTCGACGTGCTGTACCTGATGTTCAACGAAGGGTATCGCGCGCACCGCGGCGCCGAACTGGTGCGCGGCGACCTGGTGCAGGAGGCGGTGCGGCTGGCGGGACTGCTGCTGGAGCAGCCGGCGACGCGGGGACCGGAGGTGCACGCGTTGTTGGCGCTGTTGTTGTTGCAAGGGGCACGGCTGCCGGCCCGGCTCGACACGATGGGCGAGGTGTTGACCTTGGCCGAGCAGGACCGCGGACGGTGGGACCCGGAATGGCTGCGCTGCGGTTTCTGGCACTTGCGGGCGGCGATGGGCGGCGAGCGTTTGACGGCGTGGCACGTCGAGGCCGGCATTGCGTCGGTGCACGCTGCGGCGAGCGACTACGCGAGCACGGATTGGCGGCAAGTGCTCGGTTGGTACGATCGCCTGGTCCAGGTCGCCGATGCGCCCTTGGTGCGCCTCAACCGGGCGATCGCGGTGGCGAAGTTGCAGGGCGCGGCCGCGGGTTTGCGAGAGCTCGCGGATCCCCGCGTGGCCACGGCTCTCGAGGGCTACCAGCTGTGGTGGGCGGTGCGAGCGCAGTTGGCGTGGACCGTGGGCGAACTCGGCGACGCGGCAGCGTCCCTGCAACGGGCGCTGGCGTGTGGTGGCACCGAGCCCGAGCAGCGCCTGCTGGCGCGCCGGTTGGCGGCGGTGCAGCGCGGAGAACCGGCGCCGGTCTGGTAGCCACTCCCGACCGATGGGGCTTGTGGTCGGGTGCGGCGCGGCCAAACTGATGCCATGCGTGGTGTGCGCGGCATCGTTCCAGTGCTCGCCTCGGTGCTGGCCGCCGAGTTGCCGGCACAGTTCGTCAACCGGGCCACCTGGCTCGGTTTCGATCAGGAGAGCGTTCGGCGCGACTTCCCGCAAGGGCCGGAGTACCACCTCGACCGCTTCGGCTACGTGGTGCTGCCACCCTGGTCGGAACGTGGGCTGCCGCGCTTCGAGGATCGCGTCTCGTATCGGCTCGGGTCGACCAGTTCGACGCAGTTCACGGTCGAGGGGGCCTTGGACCAGAGCGTGGCGCTCGGCGACGGCATCGGCTTCCGCTATCACGTGCTGCAATCGGAGAATCGCGATACGCGTTTCCTGCGCAATGCGGTCGAGCTCGAAGCCGGCTTCGGGGCGCGGACCGCGGTGTTCGTGCAGACCGAGCTGTTCGCCGAGAAGGCCACGATCGATCGCTGCGGCCCGACGCCGCCCTCCCACGTGTAGCGCTCGCGCCGGCTCGTCGACAGCGCGACGTCGCGGCGCGTGGGCCTGCCCAGGTTGAGCAGGAAAGCGGGCGTGCCGACGTACGG
>JRYL01003418.1_pt1 | contig 16870 bp, 9 predicted proteins | sample 235391 | NCBI WGS metagenome assembly JRYL01 (sample SAMN03074223, study PRJNA261481) | activated sludge metagenome | biome: Wastewater Treatment Plant; feature: Wastewater; material: Activated sludge; isolation source: activated biomass of a wastewater treatment plant treating wastewater from... ...
ACGTTGATCACGTTGATCACGCCAATCACGGCAAGGATCCGACCCCGTGATCGCGCGCCTGATCCACGCCTGCCTCGCCAACCGCGCCCTGGTGCTGATGGCGGCCGCGCTGCTGGCCGCGGTCGGCGTCTGGTCGGTGCGCAACACCCCGCTCGACGCCCTGCCCGACCTCTCCGACACCCAGGTCATCGTGCGAACCCAGTGGGCCGGCCAGCCGCCGCAGGTGGTTGAAGACCAGATCACCTATCCGCTCGCGACCACCCTGCTTTCGGTGCCGGGCGTGGCGACGGTGCGGGCCTTCTCCATGTTCGGGGATTCCTTCGTCTACATCCTGTTCGACGATGACACCGACCTTTACTGGGCGCGTTCGCGGGTACTCGAATACCTCAGCCAGATTCGGGATCGCCTGCCCGCCGGCGTCAATCCGGCGCTGGGGCCCGATGCCACCGGCCTGGGCTGGATCTACCAGTACGCGCTGGTCGACCGCTCCGGCCGGCGCGACATCGGCGAACTGCGCGCCCTGCAGGACTGGTTCCTCTCCTACGAACTGCGCACGATCCCGGACGTGGCCGAAGTGGCCAGCGTGGGCGGCGCGGTGCGCGCCTGGCAGATCGAACCCGATCCCGCCGCGCTGGCCGCACGCGGCATCGGCTTCGAGCAGATCGCCGAGGCCATCACCGCCGCCAACGGTGCCACCGGCGGCTCGGTGATCGAGCAGGGCGAGGCCGACATGATGGTGCGCAGCGAAGGCCGGCTGCGCAGCCGCGAGGATTTCGAGCGCGTGCCGGTGGCGATCGACGGCCCGGTGCCGGTACTCCTGGGCGAGATTGCGCGGGTGACGCGCGGGCCGACCTTTCGCCGCGGTATCGCCGAGCTGGACGGCGAAGGCGAGGTCGTGGGCGGCATCATCGTGTTGCGCAGCGGCAAGGATGCGCTCGGTGCCATCGAGCGGGTGAAGACGCGTCTGTCCGAGCTGTCCGCCAGCCTGCCCGAAGGCGTGCAGATCGTGCCGGTCTACGACCGCTCCGAGCTGATCCTCGATGCGGTCCACAACCTCACCGGCAAGCTGGCCGAAGAGTTCCTCGTGGTGGCGCTGGTGTGCCTGCTGTTCCTCTGGCACCTGCGCTCGGCCCTGGTCGCCGTGATCACGCTGCCGCTGGGAATCCTGGCCGCCTTCATCGTGATGCAGTGGCAGGGCATCACCGCCAACCTGCTCTCGCTCGGCGGCATCGCGATTGCCATTGGTGCCATGGTCGATGCCGCGGTGGTGATGATCGAGAACGCCCACAAGCACCTGGAACACTGGCGCGACGAGCACGGCGAAGCCCCGACCGGCGAGGCGCACTGGCGCCTGATCGGCGAGGCCGCGGCCGAGGTCGGTCCGGCGCTGTTCGTGTGTCTGCTCGTCATCACGCTGTCCTTCATTCCGGTGTTCGCGCTGCAATCGCAGGAAGGCCGGCTGTTCTCGCCGCTGGCCTTTACCAAGACCTACGCCATGGCGGCGGCGGCCGGCCTGTCGGTGACGCTCATCCCGGTACTGATGGGCTATCTCATCCGCGGCCGCATCCGGCCCGAGCGCGAGAACCCGGCCAATCGCCTCCTGATCGCGGCCTATCGCCCGCTGCTCGACTTCACCCTGCGCCATCCCTGGACCACGCTGGCGCTGGGCGCGGTGCTCATCGCCGTCACCGCCGTGCCGCTCGCGCGCGTGGGCAGCGAGTTCATGCCGACGCTCGATGAGGGCAGTCTGGTCTACATGCCCACCGCCCTGCCCGGGCTTTCGGCCGACAAGGCGCGCCAGCTGCTGCAGCTGACCGACCGCATGATCAAGACCGTGCCGGAAGTGGAGCACGTCTTCGGCAAGGCCGGGCGCGCGGAAACCGCCACGGATCCCGCCCCCATCGAAATGCTGGAAACCACCATCACCTTCAAGCCCCGCGACCAGTGGCGTCCCGGCATGACGCCGCAGCGGCTGCGCGAGGAGCTCGATGCCGCGGTCCAGGTGCCGGGCCTGAGCAACTTCTGGATCCCGCCCATCCGCAACCGCATCGACATGCTCGCCACCGGCATCAAGAGCCCGATCGGGATCAAGGTGAGCGGCCCGGATCTAGCGCTGATCGACGACATCGGAACGCGCATCGAACAGGTCGCACGCACCGTGCCCGGCGTCAGCTCCGCGCTCGCCGAGCGCGTCAGCGGCGGTCGCTACGTGGATGTGAAGGTGCGCACCGACGCGGCGGCGCGCTACGGCCTGCGCCAGGCCGACGTGCAACGCCTCGTGGCGATGGCCGTGGGCGGCGAGCCCATCGGCGAAGCCCTGGAAGGGCGCGAACGCTATCCCATCGTGGTGCGCTATCCGCGCACCCAGCGCGATTCGGTGGCCGCCCTGACGCGCTTGCCCATCATCGCGCCCGGCGGCGCGCAGCTCACCCTGGGCCAGATTGCCGAGATCGCCATCCACGCAGGCCCGCCCATGCTGCGCAGCGAGAACGCGCGCCTGACGGGTTACGTCTACATCGACGTGGCCGGACGCGACCTCGGCTCGGTGGTCGCCGACCTGCAGCGCACGGTCGGCGACCAGGTCACGCTGCCGCCCGGCTACAGCCTGGGCTGGTCGGGGCAGTTCGAATACCTGGAGCGCGCCGGCGCACGCCTGGCCTGGGTGATCCCGATCGCGCTGGCGATCATCTTCATCCTGATCTGGACCGTGTTCCGCGATCCGGGCGAAGTCGCGATCATCCTCCTGAGCCTGCCGCTGGCGCTGGTCGGCGGGCTGTGGCTGATCTGGCTGCTGGGCCACGCGGTCTCGGTCGCCACCCTGATCGGCTTCATCGCCCTGGGCGGCCTGGCCGCCGAGTTCGGCGTGATCATGCTGGTCTACCTGCGCCAGGCCTGGAGCAAACGCCTCGCCGCCGGTGCCGCGCCGGACCTCGCCACGCTCGAAGCCGCGATCCGCGAGGGCGCGGTCCAGCGCGTGCGGCCCAAGGCGATGACGGTGGCGGTGATCCTCGCCGGCCTGTTCCCGCTCTTCATCGGCGAAGGTGCCGGCTCGGAAATCATGCAGCGCATCGCCGCCCCCATGGTCGGCGGCATGATCACCGCACCGCTGCTCTCGATGCTGGTGATCCCGGCGGGATTCCTGCTGCTGCATCGCAAGCGCGCACCGCGCGCCGCTTGACTGAGACTCGGGGCCATTCAGGAAGTGCATTGCTGGCGCAAGCACGGTCCTCAGACCGGTCCGTGACCTTCAGCCAGTGGTGCGCCACGAGATGAGCGATCAAGACATTCAGTGGACACGAATTGTTGAGCTTGAGCTGGTGCCGCACCCGGCTCAACCCCGGCCGGAGATCACTGAAATGGATTACGACATGAAGGATGGTTCGAGACAGATGCGCGTTCGCGCGGCTGTTGCTGGGCGCACAAAAAAGCCGCCGGAATCGGCGGCTTGTCTGTACCGTTGGCGGAGTGAGAGGGATTCGAACCCTCGATGGAGCTTTTGACCCCATACTCCCTTAGCAGGGGAGCCCCTTCGGCCTCTCGGGCATCACTCCGTATGCGACGGCGACCCAGCGTGCTGGCGACGGCCTCACGGTGGACGCGGAAGGATACCGGGTCGGGCCGTCTCGGTAAAGACCATCCTGACGACGGCTCTGCGCGGCGCGCTGTCGCTGGTCCGGCGGGGGTGCTGCAAGGTACGGTGCTTGATCCAGGGGCATCAGGGAAAGTCTGAACCAGACTCCCAGTCATTCCAGCGAGGGCTGGCCGCTGCTGACAGACGAAGGTCGGTCCAATCCATTCCAAAAACAACAACACGGATCCCGGCCTTCGCCGGGATGACGACTTGTTCAGACGCTGGGGTTTTCCCACGGCTTCCCCTGCGAAGACTAAACCCCGCGCCGGAGGCGTAGCCCCGACCTGCGAACCGTCTCCGTAGCCGGACGAGCCGCCGTGCGTTGCGCACCGCCGCGGGTCGGCCCCGGATCATGTCCGGGGCAGGCCCTGCGTGGCCGACGCTGCCTGCTGAGCGGATGCGCTCCATGGCCCGTGCCTGTCACACTTCGCACTTTCGAGGGCTGTGGCCCGACCGTCCATGGAGTGGCAATGAGCGAAATCCGCGATCTGTTCGAGCGCAACCATGCCTGGGCCGAGCGCATCGAGAGGGAGGAGCCGGGCTTCTTCCGGCGTCTTTCGCAGCAGCAGGCACCCGGATTCCTCTGGATCGGATGCTCGGACTCGCGCGTGCCTTCCACCCAGATCGTGGACATCGATCCCGGTGCGATCTTCGTGCACCGCAACGTCTCCAACGTGGTGGTGCACACCGACTTCAACGCGCTATCGACCATCCAGTTCGCGGTCGATGCGCTCAAGGTGCGCCACATCATGGTGGTCGGCCACTACGGCTGCGGCGGCGTGGGTGCGGCGCTGCGGGGCGAGCGCATGGGGCTGATCGACAACTGGCTGCGGCATGTGAGCGACGTGGCCGCCACGCATCGCCGGATGCTGGACGAGTCCCTGCCCTTCCAGGTGCGCCACGACCGGCTCTGCGAGCTCAATGCCATCGAACAGGCGATGCACGTGTGCGCCACGAACATCGTGCGCGACGCATGGGCACGCGGGCAGAGCCTGCGCGTGCACGCCTGGGTGTACGGCCTGAGCGACGGCCACCTGCATGACCTGGGCCTGGACATCGCCGGCCTGGACGAGGTGGAGGAGCGCTATCGCATGGCGATCCAGCGCCTGGCCGACCGCTGGGCGACCGAATCAGCGCCGTGACGCACGCACCGGTCCAAGGCCCGGCGGGATGCAGCGCTCAGCGCCCGCGCGCTTCCGCCTTCTTCGCCGAATCCGCAATGAAGGCGCGCACTTCTTCTTCCAGCACCGGCAGCGTGACCGAGCCGAGGTTGAGGATGGTGTCGTGGAAGGCCTTGATGTCGAAGGCGTCGCCGAGCGCGGCTTCGGCCTCTGCGCGCAGCTTGACGATCAGTATTTCGCCCAGCTTGTAGCTCAACGCCTGCGCCGGCCAGGAGATGTAGCGGTCGACTTCGGTGGTGACCTCGTGCTCGGACAGGGCGGTGTTGTCGCGCAGGAAAGCCAGGGCCTGGTCGCGGCTCCAGCCCTTGTGGTGAATGCCGGTGTCGATCACCAGGCGCGCGGCGCGCCACATTTCGTAGGTGAGGCGGCCGAAGTGCTCGTAGGGCGTGCGGTAGATGCCCATGTCCACGCCCAGCTTCTCGCAGTAGAGCCCCCAGCCTTCGCCATAGGCCGAAATGTAGTTCTCGCGCCGGAACGCCGGCTGCGCGTCCTGTTCGGCGGCGATCGCGCCCTGCAGCGCGTGGCCGGGATCGGATTCGTGCAAGGTCAGCGCCGGCAGGTTGTAGAGCGGACGCGCCGGCAGGTTGTAGGTGTTCACCCAGTAGGTGCCGTTGCCGCCGCGCCCGGCGGTCCAGAACGGCGCGATGTCGTCGGGCACCGGGATGATCCGGAAACGCGCCCGCGGCAGGGTCATGTACTTGCCGATCTGCGCGTCCACGCGCTTGGAAATCCAGGCCGCGTGCATGAGCAGCTCTTCGCCGGTTTCCACGTAGAACTGCGGGTCGGTGCGGAGGAATTCGAGAAAGGCCGAGAAGTCTCCCTCAAAGCCTGTTTCGACGATGATCGCTTCCATTTCAGTGCGGATGCGCGCCACTTCCGCAAGGCCGGTCTGGTGGATGGCCTCGGGTTCGAGGTCGAGCGTGGTGTATTCGCGGATCTGCTGGCGGTACCAGGCTTCGCCCTCGGGCATGGCCTCGGCGGCCAGCGTGGTGCGGGCGGCCGGCACATAGTCCTCGCGGAAGAAGCGCAGCAGTTCGGCATACGCCGGCTGCACGCGCTGCGCGAGCGCCGCCCTGCCCGCCTGGCGCAGCGCCACCTGCTTTTCCGCCGGAATCGCGGCGGGCATGGCCCTGAACGGCTCCCAGAATGCAAGCGACTCCACCTCGAATGCCTCGGCAATCATCGCGATCGAGACATCGCGCCCGTCCAACACCGCGCGCGGCACGCTGAAGCCGCGCGCAAGGCCGGCGCGCATGTTGGTGATTTCCTGATCGAAGTAGCGCGGAACGTCGTTCAGGCGCGCGATGTAGGCGCGGTAGTCGTCTTCGTTGCGAAACGGGCGGCGCGCCATGAAGGAGAGGTTCGACCAGAACGAGGAATCGCTGTTGAACGGCATCTCGTAGCTGCGAAAACGCACCTTTGCCGCGAGGTTCTCGACCTGCGCGCGATACACCCGGTAGTTGATGCGCTGGCCGTGCGACAGCGCCGCCGGGTCGATGGCATCGAGCTGGCGCAGCACGTCATCCCACACCTTCAGGCGTGCGGCCTGGGTGGCGGCATCGACGTTCGGCAGTCGGGTGCGGCTGGAAAAGTCGCCGTCCTCCGGACTGCGGCCGAGCTCCTTCTGTCGCCAGCCCCACTCGGCTTCATGGATCTTCACGAACGCCGCATCCGCCTGCGCGGACGCATCGCGCGCGGGCGCACGCGCCTGCGACGCCAGCGGCAGGGCGAGAAAAAGCGTCAGCGCGAGGGCGAGTGCGTTCTTCATGCGGGGTTTCCGTGGGGCGTGGCCAACCTTGGATGATGGCAGCGCGCGCTGCGCCCGTCCCGTGTCCGAGGTCACACCTCAGGCGCGATCAAAGGCATAGGCCAGCACATCGGCGATGTCGTCGGTGCCCGCCATCGCCATCAGCAGCCGTTCCACGCCCAGCGCCACGCCGGCGCAGTCGGGCAGGCCGCGCTCGAGGGCGGCGAGAAGCTGCCGATCGATCGGCAGCTCGCGCTGGCCGCGCGCGCGGCGGCGGCGGTTGTCGCTCTCGAAGCGCGCGCGCTGTTCGGCGGCGTCGGTCAGCTCGTGATAGCCGTTGGCCAGCTCCCGTTCGCCCAGATAAAGCTCGAAACGTTCGGCCAGCGCATCGCCGCCCTCGCCGACCACCCGCGCCAGCGCGCACTGGCCGGGTGGGAAATCGAACACCACGGTGAGCCGATCCGCGGGGAAACGGGCTTGCAGGCGATGGGTCATCAGCAGATCGAGCCAGTCGTCGCGCGACAGTCCGTCGGCGCGGATGTCGAGGTCGGCGAGCGGTTCGCGCAGGGTTTCCAGGCGCGCGGTGAAGGGATCGAAGCCGAAGGCATCGCGGTAGAGGCTGCGGTAATCGACGCGGTGGATGCCGAGCGCGACTCCCGCATCGGCCATCAGGCTGCGCACAAGCTGCGCGGTTTCTTCCGCCAGCTCGCGGTGGCTCCAGCCGACGCGGTACCACTCCAGCATCGTGAACTCGGGATTGTGGTGCCGCCCCGCTTCGCCGTCGCGGAACACCCGGCCCAGCTCGTAGCAGTCGCCGATCCCTTCGGCCAAAAGGCGCTTGAGCGCGAACTCGGGCGAGGTGCGCATCCAGCGCTCGCGCGAGCCGCCATCGGGCAACGGGCCGGAAAAACGCGTGGAAAAGCTCTCGATGTTGGGCTCGGTATTGGCCCCGGCGGAGAAGATCGGGGTTTCCACTTCGAGCACGTCGCGCTCGGCGAAAAATTCGCGGATGCGGCGGTAGGCGTTGGCGCGAAGGATCAGGGAGGCGCGATGGCTGGGGAAAGCCCCCCTCACCCCAACCCTCTCCCCCAATGGGATTGGGGGAGAGGGGGTCAAAAAGCCGGGAGTCGAGAGTTGGGCCGTCCGATCTGATTGCACTTGGGCAGGAGGCGTCTCCAGAGTGCCTTGGGACGAACCGGTCGTTTGTGCAGGCAGCCTGCACCCTCTCCCCCGTCGCCGACGGGGGAGAGGGTTGGGGTGAGGGGGCACGGGTTCTTGCAGCGCCGCCCAGATCGCTTGAACCACCGCATCCGTGCTCGCCAGAACATCGTGGTTCCAGAAGCGCAGGACACGCATGCCCAACGTTTCCAAGTCGGCGGTGCGCTTGGCATCCCGCTTGGCTTCGATCTGGTGTTGGCCGCCGTCAATCTCCACTACCAGATGATTCTCAGCGCAGTAGAAGTCGGCGATATAGCCTCCCAGCCGATGCTGCCGGCGGAACTTCACTCCCAGCTGCTGGTTGCGTAGGCGCGACCACAGTCGTGCTTCTGCGTCGGTCTGCTCCTGGCGCAGGCGCTTGGAGGAGTCGGTCATGGGGATGCCTCGGCGGCGGAGGGTAAATGAGAAGCCGGGGTGCGCTGGAGGGCATAGGGAGGAGCCCCCCTCTCCCCAGCCCTCTCCCCCAATAGCATTGGGGGAGAGGGGGCGGATACGCCGTGCGCAATCGCTCTGCTCCCTCTCCCCCGTCGCCGACGGGGGGCAAGCAGGGCTTTCGAGCAACAAAGCTGCGAGCCTGCGAGCGCCGGCCGACATGCAAGTCGGCTGGCCGGACGCGAAGCGGGGTTGGGGTGAGGGGGCAAGGGTGCGTGCAGCAACGCCGGATTCATTCCGCTCCCCGCCCTTCCCCGCCCCCATGCTCGGCAAGGAACGCCAGCAGGCGCGCTTCGTTCCAGACCTCGATGCCCAGCTCGCTCGCCTTGGCGAGCTTGGAACCGGCGGCTTCGCCGGCGACGACGAAGGAGGTCTTCTTCGAGACGCTGCCGGCGACCTTGGCACCCAGCGCTTCGAGGCGTGCGCCGGCCTCGTCGCGGGTCAGGGTCGACAGGGTGCCGGTCAGAACGACCGTGGCGGCACCCAGCGGATCGGGGCGAACAGCCTCGGCGCGCGCGGCCTGCGCGAGCAATCGCTCCCGCGCCTCGGCACAGGCGCTCAGGAGCCGGGCGTTGTGCGGGTCCGAAAGCCAGTGTTCCAGAGCCGCAACCGTGTCATCCGGGAGTCCGGCGGCCAGAAGATCGCGCCGTGAGGCATCGCGCAACGCGAGTACGTCGGGAAAGGCGTCGGCCAGCTGGCTCGCACGCAGGGGGGTGATTTTCGGGATTTCCAGATCGACGAGCAGCGCCGCCGGATCGAGTGCGTCACGCAGGCGCGCCGAGGGAGGATGGGTGTCGATGATGCTCACCCCGCCGCCCAGCAGCGCGTCGATCACCTGCTGGTTGCCGGGCTGGTCGAAGAAATGCCCCAGGGCGCGGGCCACCTCGCCACCCACGTCCGGTACGCGCTTGAACAGTGGCCACGGCAGGCGGCGGATGATTTCCAGATCGCCAAACCACTGCGCCAGCGCCTTGGCCGTGGCCTCGCCGATGTGCTGGATGCCGAGGGCGAACAGAAAGCGCGCCAGCATCGCCTGGCGACTGCGGTCGATCGCTTCGATCAGGTTTTCTGCCCATCGGGTGGCGATCTTCCCGCCCTTGGCGGCGTCCGGCACCGTGCCATCGCGCGCGTCGGCGCGGCGCTTCATTTCAAGCAGGTCGTCCAGCGTGAGCGCGTAGATGTCCGCCACCGAGCGCAGGTAGCCCAGGTCGAACAGGTCTTCGATGTGGCGCTCTCCCAAGCCTTCGATATCCATCGCGCGGCGCGAGGCGAAGTGGCGCACGCTTTCCTTGTGCTGGGCGGGGCAGACCAGTTCGCCCGAGCAGCGCCACACTGCCGTTCCTTCTTCACGCACGATCTCCGACCCGCATACCGGGCACGCCGCAGGCATCGTCCACGGCGCGCTGCCGGGCGGGCGGTGCGCTTCGATCACGCGCACGATCTCGGGGATGACGTCGCCGGCGCGGCGCACGATCACGCTGTCGCCCACGCGCACGTCGAGGCGCGCGATCTGGTCGGCGTTGTGCAAGGTGGCGTTGGTGACGGTGACGCCTCCGACCTGCACCGGCTCCAGCCGCGCGACCGGGGTCGCGGCACCGGTGCGGCCGATCTGGATCTCGATGGCGCGCACGACCGTGGCCGCTTCCTGCGCCGGGAACTTGTGTGCGATGGCCCAGCGCGGCGCGCGCGAGACGAAGCCCATGGCCTGCTGCTGGTCGTAGCGATCGAGCTTGTAGACCACGCCATCGATGTCGTAGGGCAGTGCGTCGCGCAGCGCGCCGATGCGGCGGTAGTAGGCGATCAAGCCATCGAATCCGGTGGCCACGTCCACCTGCGATGACACCGGAAAGCCGAGGCGGCGCAGCAGGGCCAGCGTGGCCGAGTGCGTCGGCGGCAGCGCCAGTCCGTGCACCTCGCCCACGGCATAGGCGTAGAAGGCGAGCGGGCGACGCCGCGTGATGGTCGGATCCTTCTGGCGCAGCGAGCCGGCGGCCCCGTTGCGCGGGTTGGCGAGGGTTTTTTCGCCGCGCGCGAGGGCGTCGGCATTGAAGCGGGCGAAGTCGGCTCGCGGCATGTAGATTTCGCCACGCACTTCCAGCACCTGCGGCACGGCCACCTCCTCCAGTTCGCGCAGGCGCAGCGGCACCGAGCGCACCTGGCGCAGGTTGGCGGTGACATCCTCGCCCGTCTCGCCATCGCCGCGCGTGGCCCCCTGCACGAAGCGCCCGTTCTCGTAGCGCAGGCTGATCGCCAGCCCGTCGAACTTGGGCTCGACCGAAAACACCGGGCGCGAATCCCCGAGCACCTGTTCGATGCGCCGCACGAACTCGGCCACTTCGGCATAGCGCACGCGGTCGTCCGCGCCCTCGGGCGCGGCGGGATTCTCGAAGGCGTTGGCCAGCGACAGCATCGGTTGGACATGGGCGACTTCACCGAAGCCGCCGTCGGCGCGGATGCCGACCGTGCGCGAGGGCGAGTCGTCGCTCGCAAGCTCCGGATGCGCGGCTTCCAGCGCTTCGAGCTCGCGCAGGAGGCGGTCGTAGTCCGCGTCGGGAATCGCGGGGTCGTCGAGGACGTAATAGCGGTGGTTGGCCTCGCGCAGCTGGCGACGCAGGGCCGCGACGCGCGCGTCCGGATCAGGGTGGGTTTCCATGCGCCGATTCTACCCGCGACGCCGCGCCGGATCGGTGCCTGGCGTGCGCCGCGGCCGCGCGCCTTGCGGCTACCAGAAGCGCCTGGACTCGCGCTCGCGGGCGCGGTCGAAGCGGCGCAGTTCGTCGCGGATGTGCGCCACGCGCTGGCGCCCGAGGGCGTTGCGCTCTTCGTCCAGCACCACCGCATCGAGCAGCTCGGCCATGCGCTGGGCGGTGGGCAGCATGGTTTCCCAGGCATCCAGCGCCGACACCGGCCCGGGCAGGGTCATGAAGAAGGTCAGGCCGGGCGTTTCGATGTCGTGGACGTGGCGCAGGTCGAAATGGCCGGGTTTGACCAGATTGGCGACGCTGAACACCGGCTCGGACGTGGGTTTGCCGTCGGCCAGCCGGTGGAAGATGCCCATGTCGCCGTAGAGCAGCCCGGCCTTCTCGGCCGCCACGACGATCGAGGCACCGTCGATCAGCTCGTCGCCGCGCGCCGCCACGAACAGGGTGATGATCTGCTCGGGGACCGCATCGCCGCGACGGCCGATGCGCGAGGCCGCCGACGCGGGATCGGGCGCGCCCCCGTCATCGTCGGAGAGGCTGCGGGCGATCAGGTCCAGCTCCTCCTGGATCGTGCCTGCGGCATCGTCCAGTCCGTCGATATTGCCCAGATGGAACTCGCCGTCATCGTCCGCATCGCCACCCAGCTCGGGTTCGCGCCGCTTCCCGGCGCTGCGCGGCGTGTCCTCCAGTTCCCGTCGCCGCCCTTGGTCGGGCTTGCGCGGACGGCCGAAGATCGCGATGCCGATGAGCAGGAGTACGCCGGCGATGGCGAGCGGAATACCGATGTCGGGGTTCCAGTTCATGCGTCCATCCTATCGCAGGCTCAGGCCGCGCCGGCGAGCCGGGAAGCCTCGGCCAGATCGACCGATACCAGGCGCGAGACGCCCGGCTCGCGCATGGTGACGCCGGCGAGCTGGTGCGCGGCTTCCATCGTGGCCTTGTTGTGGGTGACGAAGAGGAACTGCACCTTCTCGCTCATCTCCGACACCATCGCCGAGAAGCGTCCGACGTTGGCCTCGTCGAGCGGCGCGTCGACCTCGTCGAGCAGGCAGAACGGCGCGGGGTTGAGCTGGAAGATGGCAAACACCAGCGCCACCGCGGTCATGGCCTTCTCGCCGCCGGACAGCAGCGAGATGTTGGAGACGCGCTTGCCGGGCGGTCGGGCCATGATCGAGACGCCGGTATCGAGGAGATCCTCGCCGGTGAGTTCCAGATAGGCGTGGCCACCGCCGAAGAGGCGCGGATAGAGCGCCTGCACGCCGGCGTTGACGCGATCGAAGGTGTCCTTGAAGCGACCGCGGGTTTCGCGGTCGATCTGGCGGATCGCGCTTTCCAGGCTTTCCAGCGCGGTGACCAGGTCGGTGTTCTGGGCGTCGAGATAGGTCTTGCGCTGCTGCGCTTCGCCGTACTCGGAAATGGCCGCAAGGTTGACCGGCTCCAGGCGCCGGATACGGGTTTCCAGATCCGCGACGGCGCGCCTCCAGTCGTCCACCCGCACGCCTTCGGGCAGATCGGCGAGCACCGCGGCAAGCTCGAATCCGGCACCGGTGATGCCTTCCACGATGGCCTCGATCCGGATCCCGATACCCTGTTCGGACATGCGCTTCCGGGTGACGCTCTCGCGCAGGACCAGGGCCTGCTGGTCGGCCTGCTGGCGCTGCTGCTCGTAGCGGCGCAGCTCCGCATCCACGCCCTCGATGCCCGAGCGCGCCGCGGCAAGATCGCGCTCGGCGACGATGCGCTGCTCCAGAAAGGTCTGGCGCTCGGTCTCCAGCGCGCGGATCGGTGCATCGCCCTGCGCCATCTGCGCTTCGATCTCGGCCTGGCGCTGGGTCGACTGCTCGCGCTGGGCCTGCATGCGCAGCAGCGACTGGTTGAGCGCGGCCACCTGGGTGCGCGCCGCTTCCAGCCGCAGTGCGATCTGGTGCGCGGCGTCGCGCGCCTCGCGGGCGCTGCCGCGCGCCGAGTCGCGCTGCTCGGTGAGCTGGCGACGGCGCGATTCCAGCGCGGTGCGCGCGGCTTCCTGTTCGGCCATGCGGGCCAGCGATGTTTCCAGCGCCTGGCGCGCCTCGCGGGCGCGCTCCTGCGCATCGGCAAGGGTCTGGCGCAGCTGCTCGCACTCGACCTCGATCCGCTCCAGCCGCGCCTGTGCTGATTCGAGCTTGCCCTGCTGGCTCTGCATCTGGCCGGAAAGTTCGGCGACGCTGCGATGCGCCAGATACAGCGCGCGCTGGGCGTCCTCGCGCTCCTGTTCGGCGCGCGCGATGTCCTCGCGCACCTGGGCGAGCTGCTCGCCCAACGCGCCCTCGCGCTCGGCCAGCGCATCGATCCGGCCGCGCAGGGCCTGGATTTCCCGCTCGCGCGCCAGGGCACCCTGCCCGGCCTCGCCGGAACGCACGATCCGCACCCAGCCCGGCCCCAGCCACTCGCCGGCGCGCGTCACCACGGCCTCGTGCGCGGCCAAACGCGGCAGCATGGCGATGGCATCGTCGAGCGATTCGGCGGTTCGGATCGCATCCAGCCAGCGCAGCGCCGCCGCCGGTCCCTGCACGCGGGCGGCGAGCGATCCGGGCGTGGTCGCGCTGCCGGGCTGTGCGTCGATCAGGGCCAACCGGCCCTGAGCGAAGTCCGCCACGGCCGGCAGCAGCGGCTGCGCCGAGTCCACCAGCGCCGCTTCGATCAGGTGGCCGAGCACGGTTTCCACCGCGGTTTCCCAACCCGCNNCGACGGCCTGTTTGCGCTCTTCCAGCGCATCGCCCAGGGTGTCAAGGCCGGCGCGCTGCAGGTCGTGGTCGGAAGTGAGGCGCTCCAGCGCCTCGCTGAGGGTGTCCAGGTCGAGCGTGGCGCGTTCGGCCACCAGCGCCTCGTGGCGCCGCTCGGCCTCCATGCCCTGGCGCTCCAGGTACTCGATCTTGGTGCGATCCACGTCGGCGGCGCGCGTGGTTTCCGAGGTGACGCGCTGGTGCTCGTCCCACGCCACCTGCAGCTCTGCCAGCGCGGTCTCGACTTCGCGCAGCGACTGCTGGCGGGTGTCGTCGTCGCCGCTCAGCAGTGCCAGTTTCGGTTCCGCGTCGGCGATTTCCAGCGCCAGCTCCTCGCGCCGCGCCTCGTCCTGGGCGATGTCCTCGGCCAGCGCGGCAAGCTGGCCGGCGCCTTCCTCGTGGCTTCGGGCAAGGCGCTCGGCCAGCTCGCGCTGGTGGCGGATCTGCTGCTCGACGCGGGCGATCTCGGCTCCCACGCGGTAACTCTCGCCCTGGGCCTGCGACAGCCGTTCGGTGGCTTCGCCGTGCTGTTCGCGGCACAGTTCGATCTGGGTCTCGGCATGGCGCTGCGCGGCCACCTGGGCTTCCAGACGGGTTTCCTCCTGGGCGATCGCCTCGCGCAGGTCAAGGCGTTCGGCATCGAACTGGCGATACTCCAGCGCGCGCACCTGGGCTTCCTTGACGCGCTGTTCTTCCTTGTACTGCTGGTACTGCTCGGCCTGGCGCGCCTGGCGCTTCAGGTGTTCAAGTTGTTTATCAACTTCTTCACGCAAGTCGTTGAGTCGATCAAGATTTTCTCTTGTCTGCCGCATCCGTTGCTCGGTTTCCTTGCGGCGCTCCTTGTACTTGGAGATGCCGGCGGCCTCTTCCAGGAAAATGCGCAGGTCCTCGGGTCGCGCCTCGATGATCTGCGAAATCATGCCCTGCTCGATGATCGAATAGCTGCGCGGCCCCAGGCCGGTGCCGAGGAACAGATCGGTAATGTCGCGGCGGCGGCAGCGGGTGCCGTTGAGGTAGTAGCTCGACTGGCCGTCGCGGCTGACGAGGCGCTTGACCGAAATCTCGCTGAAGGCGGCGTATTCGCCGGCGAGCGCCCCGTCGGAATTGTCGAAGACCAGCTCCACCGTGGCCTGCCCGACCGGCTTGCGCGAGGAAGACCCGGAAAAGATCACGTCGGTGAGCGAATCGCCGCGCAGGCGGCTGGCCGAGCTCTCGCCCATCACCCAGCGCACCGCGTCGATGATGTTCGACTTGCCGCAGCCGTTCGGCCCGACCACGCCGGTCATGTTCGTGGGCAGGTGCAGCGTGGTCGGATCGACGAAGGACTTGAAACCGGCGAGCTTGATGGTGGACAGGCGCATGCGGTGGCGGGCTTCCGAATGGGGGCGCGGCGGCGCGGCAGTATATAGCGGGTGCCTGTCGACGGCGCCGCCGGCAGGACCGCCGGCGCGGGCATGCAATCCCCCGAAACGCCGGCCCAGCCTGCCACAACGGCGAGTGGGCCCTCTCCGGGACGCACGAATCCACCCGGATCGCGACTGATCCGCCCGCGTAATCGGCACCACCTTTTCCCGTATCCCAGTCTGATTCCCTCACGAGGCTCGTCATGGACGGGATCATCGTGTCGCTCCTGGCGCTGCTGGCCGGAATCCTGCCAGCTGCGGCGAACGCCCAATACCTCACCGAAACCCGCGCGATGACGGTATCGGGCATCTCGCGCAGCTATCTGCTCGCGCGGCCCGCCACGACGATGCCCGCCGCTGCCCTGCCCCTGCTGATCTCGCTGCATGGCGACGGCGGCAACAGCGCCGGAATGCGCAGCACGCTGCCGCTGGAAACCGCCGCCACCCAGGGCGGGCCGATGGGCTGCAATCTGGTGACCTGCGAAGATCCGGGAATTTCCACGCCCGTCAAGGCGACCTGCGCGCGCAACGCGGGATTCGGCGCAGCGATCATCTGGACGCATCTGCCCGCCGAACCGGCGGGCCAGCGCGATCCGCTTCTGCAGGCAATCCGGGAGCATTACCTCCAGTAGCGGCCGAAAAGCGTTCCGATTACCGGCTTTCCCGCTCGATCCGCGCCCGCGCGCGCAGCGCCGCGAGCTTTTCCTCCAGGAACTCGTCGCCGGCCTGCTTGCGGATGCCCTCGCGCACCTCTTCGAACGGCGGCGGCGAAAAGGGGCGCGAAGCGACGCGCTGGAAGACGTGCCAGCCAAAGCGCGTCTGTACCGGGGCCGCGCTGATGCCGCCATCGGGGAGCTCCAGCGCGGCCTGCGCCAGCTCCGGCGGAAGCTGGGTGGTATTGGCCCAGCCCAGATCGCGCGCCTGGACGCCTTCGGCTGCACCCAGGCCCGCCATCCATGCGCCGAAGTCGCCGCTCGCCGCGGCTGGGACAACGGCCGCGCGCGCCGCCGCTTCATCGGCATAGAGCACGTTGCGCAGATGCAGCTCCTGCGCGCCGGTGCGGGCGGTGATCTTTTCGTAGTAGCTGCGCAGGTCCTCGTCGCCGAGCTTCATCCCGGCGCGGGCGTCGGCCAGGTTGCGCGCGGCCAGCGTCTGGATGCGGGCCAGGTCCAGCTCGGTCTGCACGTCGGGTCGGGAGATCGCCCCCTCGGCGATGGCATCCTGCGCCAGCAGCACGGTTTCCACCGCCAGGTCGAGCGCCTGCTCGCGCTGCCGCGCGTCGGCCAGGTCCAGGCCGCGCCCGCGCGCCAAGCGCACCAGCAGCGCCTCGCTGATCGCTTCGCCGTTGACCGTCACCGCCACGGCGTTCTCCGGCGCGAAGCGCAGCGCGGTTTCCGGCGCGGCGACCTCTGGTGCCTTGCCGCCGCAGGCGCAAAGCCCCGCCAGCGCCATGCCCAGCAGCAGTGTACGGGAACGAATCACGGCAACACCTTCTTGAAGGGATGGATTTCCACATCGCGATACACGCCGGCGGCGACGTAGGGATCGGCATCGGCCCAGGTGCGCGCGTCTTCCAGGCTGGCGAACTCCGCCACGACCAGGCTGCCGGAAAAGCCTGCGGGACCGGGATCTTCGGCGTCGATCGCCGGCAGCGGCCCGGCCAGCAGCAGATGCCCGTCCTCGCGCAGGCGATGCAATCGCTCCAGGTGCGCGGGACGCGCCGCCAGCCGCCGTTCGAGGCTGTCGGGAGCATCACGCGCCAGAAGTGCGTACCACATCGTGCTTTCCGCCCTG